>WNFC01004315.1_pt1 | contig 16525 bp, 20 predicted proteins | sample 5400541 | NCBI WGS metagenome assembly WNFC01 (sample SAMN13153342, study PRJNA577476) | soil metagenome | isolation source: 120 cm saprolite under Douglas fir tree site 2 hole 2 replicate 1 | place: USA:California | collected 2015-04-18
CGACCGGCTGCGCCCGGCCCCGGCTGGCGCGCTCCATCCGGTGTGTCTTCAGCGAAGCGCTGCGTAAGATAATCGGCGATGTACTTTTCGGTCAGCAGCTTGAGCCGCAGCTCCTCGCACTGGCGATGGAGTTCGAGTTCTCCCTTCATCGTGCGCAGCGGATGCTCGCCCCTGAGCATTTCCACCGGCCGGTAGGTGCCGATTATCAGCAATCGCGCCCTTTCGGTGCGCCGCGCGATCGTGGCGATCAGTTCGAGCGTCGAAAAATCGCTCCAGTGCAGGTCTTCTAGAAACAGCACTAGCGGCAAATCGGCCGCTAGCGCCTCCAGCGCCTGTGCCATCTCACGCAACATCCGATGCTGCGTCACCCCTTGCACCTCGCGCTGCGACGGTTGCCGCTCGGCCTCGCTTAGCAGCTCCGGCATCTGGGCGAGCCACATCGGTGCGAGCCGATGCAGAATCTCGAGTAGACGCTCACCACCCGGCTCCTGACGAAGGCGCGTCAACGCCTCAAGCACCGACAGGTAGGGTTCCGCCGCCCCGTACTGCTCGATACACTGGCCAACGCCAATTCGCACGCCGCCTTGATGCCCTATCGAATCGAGGAAAGCTCTGACGAAGGTGGTCTTGCCGATGCCAGGCTCGCCGGCGACGAATACGACCCGCCGCTCGCCCTCGAGCACGTCAGCAAACCAGCCTCCCAACAGCGCAAGTTCTGTCTCCCGGCCAACCACGATCCGCTCCGGCCCGCAGGGACGAGATCGCGGTTTAACCGTCCGATCGGGGGCCTCCGCCGTCGTCACGTTAGCGATGAAGCGGTAGCCCCTGCCATGGACAGTCTCGATAAACCGTGGGGTCTTAGCGTCATCGCTCAGGGCTTTACGCAGCTCGCCCACGCAAATAGTCGGCATGGAGTCGCTGACTATGACCTGGGGCCAAAGCGCATCGAGCAGGGCTGTTTTGGTTACCAACTGCGCCCGGTTTTCCACCAGATAGCGCAGTACCTCAAAGGTTTTATGCCTTAGCGGTATCGCCTCCTCGCCACACCAGAGCTGTTCATTGATTGGATCGAGCCGAAAGGGCGTAAAGAAATGCTGCTTCTTTATTCCCACGCCGCCGAGACTATCAAAGGTGAGTAAGCGATTAAAAACAGAATCTTGGCTGTTGTGTCATCACCTTTGCATGATCTGAGGCTTGACCCGGTACCATAAGTATTTTTCGGCATTTTTGCTCGGCCCGGGGACTCAGGATGTTTCCCGAGCTTGGCTGAAATAGGGTCCGTGGAAACTCGTCGCGAAGACCTGGATATTAATCGGATGCCAAATTTGGATCCTTCGCGTTGCGCACTGATTGCAAAACCGCGCGTCGGCAGCATTATCGGCTCCACACTTGGAGGAACGCATTGAGCATTCCCCCAGGTTATTTAGTGACTCTCCTCTAAGAACTCAACGAATTGATGAATCTGAGCACTGCGGCGGCGCAGGCTTCTGGTTGATCGACGTAAATTTCGTGTCCTTTCCCATCGATGACGGCGATGCGCGCGCCGGGGATGGCGTCGCGCATTGAGACCTGCCCCTTGAGCGGCTCGAAGGCGCTATTGGCGGGAGCCAGGATCAGGGTCGGCACCTTAATTTGGGACAGCAGCGGCGCAACATCGACAGTCGGCACCGCGCGACATAATCCCTGCAGGACGTGCGTGGGAATGCGCGCCCATTGGTCGATCACCCACTGCGTGTGCGCCGGATTGCCGCCGGTTAGTCCGCCCCCCGATTCCATTAGTGTCCGGGCCCAGCCGCCGGACCCCAGCTTGCCGAGCGCCGTCGGCCAGTCTTCATAGCCAAGCGCGAACATCTTTTGCACACGTGGCGGAATCGAAGTCGGGGCTGAAAGCAGCGTGAGGCTCTTCAGCCGCTCTGGCCATCGCGCTGCGAACGCAATTCCGAGAGTGCCGCCAATCGATTCGCCCAGGTAATGCACCTGCTCGAGCCCGAGCGCATCGAGGAAGCCCTTCATATCGAGCAATAACTCCTCGGCTGACCATTTATGCTCGGGGCCTGGGTCGGCGGATTGTCCATGACCACGCATGTCGCGGCGGATGACACGAAGTTTGCCGGCGAGCAACGGTACCCAGTGATGCCAGAAACGCAGATTGCGGCCGAAGCCGTGCTGAATCCAAATCGTCTCGGCCTGCTTCCACGGCTCGGTGAAGTCGTCGAGTTCGTAGTACATCTCGTAATTATTGGCTATTATCTTGGGCATTCTCTCACCGTCCCAGCATGCGCTCCCGCTAAGCTGTCGCGTCTCTCTTCGCCCGTATTGGGCGATAGGCGTGCTGGGAGGCCTCCTTCGCACGGTGTCTACACCTTTCGCGACGAGAGCTGAAGAGGTGAATGCGAGCGACGATCGGTTTGCGATTTCGGGCGCGCGGCGATAATTGAAACGTGAGTTCGACGCCCCGAGCGGAGCGGCAGCTTTGGCAAGCGGGTCAGCTAACGACGAAGCCGGCCAGAGTCAGCGCCGGGATGGCGATCACGGAGGCACGGCGATGGAATTTGGCATGTTTCACGAGTTTCAATGTCCTCCCGGACATAGCGAGGAGCAGGCATTTGCCGAATCGTTTGAGCAAGTAGATGCGGCGGAACAGTTGGGACTCGATGCGATGTGGCTGGCCGAACTGCATATGCTGCCGCGCCGTTCCGTGCTGTCGGCCCCGCTTACTATCGCCAGTGCGATCGCCGCGCGCACCCGCAAGATCAAAATTGGCCTGGCGGTTCAAGTGCTGCCGCTATGCCATCCGCTGCGCGTAGCCGAAGAGGCTGCCACCGTGGACCATATCAGCCACGGGCGTTTGATTTTCGGCGTCGGCCGCAGCGGTTTCCCGCGCACCTACGAAGCCTACGGAGTATCCTACGGTGAGAGCCGGGAGCGCTTTGGCGAAGTTCTCGAAATCGTTAAGCGGGCATGGACTGAGCCCAGCTTTTCTTACCAGGGTAAGTATTACAGCTTTGACAAAGTTCACCTGGTGCCGAAGCCCTATCAAAAGCCGCATCCACCTATCCGCGTAGCGGCGACCAGCGCCGATACATTTGCGGGCATCGGCAAGTTGGGTTATGCGATCTTTGTCGCGGTGCGGTTAGGCACCTTGTCGGAATTAGCGCCGAGTGTCGAGGCTTACCGCGATGCCTATCAGGCTGCCGGTCATCCTGGTGAAGGCGAGGTGTTCTTACGGGTTCCGGTCTATGTGGCTGAGACGGATGAACAGGCGCGCTCGGAGCCCGAAGAGAGCATCATGAGCTTCTATCGATTTCTCGGCAGTATGCTCGAGAAATCCGCATCGAGCGCCGGTGTCCGCGCGATCGAGCAGCGCGCCGAACGCGGCCAACGCCTACAGACGATTGCGTACGAAGATGCGTTACGCGACAAGGTTATCGTCGGCACGCCCGAATTGGTGGCCGAAAGAATTAACCAATTGCGCGCGGAGCTTGGTCTCAACGGAATTCTGGCTGAACTCAATTGTGGCAGTCTTATTCCGCATGCGAGGGTAATGAGATCCCTGGAGCTGCTGTGCGATAGGGTAATGCCCCAGTTCCGGCACTAGCAGGGCTGTAACATTGAAATCGGTATCGCTGGAAATCCCTCCCCCTGACCAGGGAAGAGGAGAGCCTGCCCTGAGGAGCGAGTGCGACGAATGGGTTAGGTGGGGTCGTCCGGCTTCGTTTCGATGCGACTCGTCCAATATCGTTTTCAACGTTACAGGCCACTAGCAGGGCACGGAAGAACGTATTTCGCAGAGGGTGCCGCGGATATAGGTGTGCTTATGAAAAGTCTTTCCGCACTTGGCGATAAAGCTGGCTTCCTTCCTTTAGTTCTCCTCCGCTGGAGAAGATAACAAAGGGGAGCAGGCAGCGAAGACTTTTTCGGCAGCCGGCTAGTCGACTGAGAATTCAAAACTGGAGGAAATCAAATGGCTTCAACACCGTCGTCATCAAACCCATTGGAGCGAATTCGTGCGGTAGCGCCCAAGCTGGCCGATCTCACTGAGAAGGTCCTGTTCGGCGACGTATGGGAACGCCCGGGACTCTCCAAGCGCGACCGCAGCCTCATCACTTGCGCGGCGCTGGTCGCATTGCAACGGCCTGATCAGCTTCGCGGACATCTGCAACGGGCGCTGGATAACGGCGTCACCAAAGACGAGCTGAGCGAACTGATCACTCATCTTGCCTTTTATTCGGGATGGCCGACGGCAGTGACGGCGGCAGGCATCGCGAAGGAGATCTTCGACAAGCGCTGATTGTTGACACAGAGTCAACCAACCGAGGATGGACGGTCCCGTTTCCGTCATCCTGGTGAGCCGAAGCCCTGAGCGTGCCGAAGGGGAAGTTGAAGGATCTCGCGCCGCCATTTTTTCGGCGGCGTGATTCAGCGATGCGCTCACTGTCAGAGCATCACGGCGCAAAAGACTGCGCCGCGAGACCCTTTGACACGGCCGCGCCGTCGCGCCACCGGCTCCGGATGACAGACGAGAGATAGCAAAAGTCGACAGTATCGTATGCGGGGAAAACACACAGAGGGGCGAAGCGGGCTGTGAAGACCTCCTCAACAGCTTGCTAGCAGGGCAGCTACGCCACAACGAGAATTCACCAGAGAGGAATCGGCAATGGCCGGATCACCACCATCTTCATCGCCGCGCGAGCGTATTCGCGCGGTAGTGCCCAAGTTAATCGATCTCACCGAAAAAGTTCTGTTCGGTGACGTATGGGAACGTCCGCAACTCTCGAAACGCGATCGGAGCCTCATCACCTGCGCCGCACTGGTGGCATTGCAGCGTCCAGACCAGCTCCGCATTCATCTGGAACGTGCGCTGGAAAACGGCGTGACCAAGGACGAGTTGAGCGAACTCATCACCCATTTGGCGTTCTATTCGGGATGGCCTACGGCCGTCACGGCGGCAGGCATCGCGAAGGAGATCTTTGACAAGCGGTAATGCTCAGTTGCTAATTTCGCGGAACAAGGATTGGGGTGCGCGGGGCTTGGCGTCTTCGGCCTGTTCGACGGTCGGCAGGCCGCCTTTGACCCCTCCCCCTGACCAGGGGGAGGCAGGGTGGGGGTTGCCTGACTGACTGTCAATACACGGACAACATGATCACAGCGGGCTAAGGCCGGCACGGCCACTATGATCGGTCGACAGACTACCCCCACCTAACCTCCCCCTGGTCAGGGGGAGGGATTGAAGCCGCCAGCATTATTTCGCCACTACGAATGTTACGCGGATTTATCAAGTAAGTACTAATCGCAAACCTCAAGCGGACGACAGGAGTGCTGATGGGTGCGAACCTGCACGTAGGCTTCATCGGACTCGGCACAATGGGTGCCCGGATGGCCGCGAGTCTACAGCGGGCGGGCTACCAGTTGATCGTCAATGATCTTCGCCGTGAGGCCGCCGCGCCCCATCTCGAAGCGGGTGCGGAATGGGCTGACACTCCACGGCAGGCCGCCGAAGCCGCGGAGGTGATATTCACTTCGTTGCCGGCGCCGCCGGACGTCGAGGCGGTGGCGTTGGGTGAGAGCGGAATTATCGCCGGCATCAAGCCCGGCGGCGTCTATTTCGATCTTTCGACCAATTCGCCGGCGTTGGTACGGCGCATTTGCGCGAGTTTTGCCGAGCGTGGCGCGCAGATGCTGGACGCGCCGGTTAGTGGCGGACCGCGCGGCGCCGCAAGCGGCCGGCTGGCGATTTGGGTCGGCGGCGAGCGCAGTAGCTTTGACCGCTACAGACCGGTGCTCGACGCGATCGGCGACCAGGCGCGATACGTTGGCCCAATCGGCTCAGCCACGGTAGCTAAACTGGTGCACAACTGCGCCGGCTATATGTTGCAACGCGCCCTGTCGGAAGTCTTCACGATGGGCGTAAAGGCCGGAGTTGACCCATTAGCGTTGTGGGAGGCGGTACGGCAGGGCGCGCTCGGCCGTTCACGTACGTTCGACGGGCTCGCTGCGCACTTTCTGCCCGCGAACTACGATCCACCGGATTTCGCCCTGCGCCTCGCTCATAAAGACGTCTCGCTCGCGGCCGAACTGGGGCGCGAATTGGCGGTGCCGATGCCGATGGCGGAGCTGGCATTGGAGGAATTGACTGCCGCGCTGAAACGCGGATGGGGCGAACGCGACTCGCGCGTCGCGATGCTGCTGCAGCAGGAGCGCGCCGGTGTGGAAATCGCCGTTGAGTCAGAACGGATCCGGGCCGTGCTTGATGAAGAACGGGCGCGGCGCGAGCCAAAGGTAACGCCGGAACGATGATTAGCGAAATACCCGAGTACGAGATCTTCGCAATCCGCTATGCGACTCGAGCCGCGCGCCGCGCCGACCACTTTATCGGCGGCGACCCGCATGATGGCCCGATGCCGATGGACTATTTCGTGTGGGCGGTGGTGGGCGCCAACCGTATGTTCCTGGTGGATACTGGTTTCACTGCGGAGACTGCGGCGCGGCGTAAACGCCAGTTCCTGCGCTGTCCCATCGAGAGCCTGCGCCAGATCGGAATCGAACCCGATTCAATCACCGACGTGGTGCTGACCCATCTGCATTACGACCACGTCGGCAATTTTCATAAATTGCCGAACGCCCGCTTTCATTTGCAGGAGCGTGAACTTGCTTTTGCCACCGGCCGCCATATGCGTTACCCATATTTTGGTCATGGCTTTGAAGTGGAAGACGTGGTTGGGATGGTACGCCTGAATTTCAAGCGCAGAGTCGAACTGTATGACGGCGACGCCGACCTTGCCCCCGGCGTGACATTGCATCTGGCGCCCGGCCATACTGCCGGTCTACAGGTCGTGCGGGTGCACACCCGACGCGGTAACGTACTACTCGCGTCGGACTCCAGTCATTTTTACGAAAATCTCGAAACCAATCGGCCGTTTATAGCAGCGCTCGACATAGGCGCGATGCTCGATTCTTTTCGCAAGGTTGAGCGTCTGGCCGATTCGCGCCACCATATTGTACCCGGCCACGACCCGCTGGTGATGCGCCGTTATGCGCCCCCTTCGCCACCACTGCTGGATATCGTTGTTCGCCTGGACGCCGATCCGGCTGAGGAATAGCGGTCCAAAGACTTTGAAAGGCGATTGGACACGATAAAGGCCGGCGCTTAAGATATACGCAACGTATCGCGTATATTGTGGAGAGCCATGCGGGTCGCTAAATGGGGTAACAGTCTCGCCGTTCGTCTGCCGCAGTCGGTAGTTGAACTGCTCGGGCTCAACGAAGGGGATTCTATCGAAATTCACGTGGTGGGTCGGCGGTCTTTTGAGGTCTCCAGGGCCGCGAGCCCGAGGGAATTGCTGGCGCGGTTGCGCAAGTACCGAGGCCGTCTGCCGGCCGATTTCAAGTTTGACCGGCTGGAAGCACATCAGCGTGGCTGACGTCTTCTTCGACACAAATATGCTCTTGTATCTCTTGTCCGGAGACACGAGGAAAGCGAGCCGGGCAGAGGAACTCATCGCCGCGCGCGGGGTGATTAGTGTTCAGGTCCTTAATGAGTTTGTCGCGGCCGCAGTACGCAAGGCTGTCCTCCAATTCCACGAGATCCGAGAGATATTGTCGACCGTTCGGGGACTCTGCAGTGTGCGGCCGGTCGATATCGGGACGCATGAGCTGGCGCTCGATCTGGCGGAAGAGCGCCATTTCTCGATTTACGATGCTCTCATCGTGGCAGCTGCTTTGCGGGCGGAATGCACATTCCTCTACACAGAGGACTTGCAGCATAATCAGAGAATCGAAAGCTTGACCATCAAGAATCCCTTCGTCGGCCAATTGAACTGAGCAACTCCCTTAAAGTGGAGGGCTTTTCTGGCGCTCGTCAGTTAATCACCTTCCGCTTTGCCTTTCGCACGCGGACAACGACTGGTCGCGACGAGGACGGTACGATCACATTACGACCACGTCGGCGATCTTAATAGCTTCGTCCCTGCGCAGCTAATTTTGCGCTGGCTCGGGAGACTGGTAGCATCGGACGCGCGGCGGCATGCTATGGCCGCGAGGGTTTGTGTTGAAAGAGCATGACTTGAGTATCGAGCTTCCCGCCCCGCTTCGGATCATTGAACTCGCGATGGACGACGGCGCCATCATCCGCATACGACAGCATGGCAATCCATCCGGCCCGCGGCTGGCCTTGAGTCACGGCAATGGACTTGCGACCGATGGCTACCTAGCTTTCTGGGGACGACTGCGCGAACGTTACGAGCTGATCATCTTCGACTTCCGCAACCACGGTCAGAACCCTCTGCACAATTTCACGCATCATAGCTGGCCGCAGTTTATCCATGACCTCGAACGTGTCTTCGAATCTGTTCAACAAAATCTCGGGGTGAAGCGGACGGCTGGAGTATTTCATTCGCTCTCGGCAGTGACTTCGGTGATGCAAACCCAACGTATGGGCAAACGATGGGACCCGCTGGTGCTGTTCGATCCGCCTTTCTATCCACCCGACGGCCATCCAATCCGCGAACTGCAGCGCGGCAATGAAGACGACATTGCCGCGCGAGCTGAACGGCGAACACCCAGTTACAACCACCCGCTGGAATTGGCGCGGCAGTTTGAGCGGCGGTTTCCGCAGTGGCAACCGGAAGCATACGAGCTGATGGCACGGGCAACGCTCCGTTACGAGTCGAGCAATCAACGATGGGTGTTGGCGTGTCCACGCGAATATGAAGCGCATGTGTTTCGCAGCAATCGCGAAACCAGCACGTGGCAGCGGCTGCGCCAGATGCCGGTGGCGGTGAAGCTCATATGCGCCGATCCTGCCGGAGGCGGACCGCCGGCTCTGATTGGGCGCGCGCTGGCCGAGGAGACTTCGGTGGAGTACGAGGCAATTACAGAAACATCTCATTTCCTCCAGATCGAACGGCCACGGGAGTGCATTCGCGCGATGGAAACTTTCCTTGTCACGCAAGGGTTTATTAATTAATCTCGGGCGATTCGCGTGCGAAAGTTGAAGCAACACCCTGACCCGATTCTCTCCCGCAGTCACCGTCACCTCACCTCTCCCGCAACAAACCTGGAGAGGGACAAACGGGGCGCGGGCGAGGGGCAAAGTGAGTCGCGGGGGCGTAGAAAACCTGGCAGGGGCGCGCACTCACCTGCCGCTTCGTCCGCCTTCAGCGTCCCGCGAAATGTCCGCCGCACGACCGCGCGCCGACCGTCGGTAATTGCAGTTTCGAAGCTTCGCGTCGAGCGTGAAGCTGTAATCCTCGAATCGATCGACTGGATAGTTGACCGCGGACAACATTGGGCAATTCTTGGCCCAAACGGCTCCGGCAAGACCTCGCTGCTGAGCACACTAACCGGGTATATGCCGCTCACTGCGGGCGAGATTTCGGTGCTCGGAGAAACCTACGGACAAACCGATTGGCGCGAATTGCGCAAGCGCGTTGGAATAGTGAGTTCCAGCATCCATCAACTGGTTGAGGGCCATCAGATTCCGCTTGACACGATTATCGGCGGCCGCCACGCAGTAATCGGGATGTGGGGCGAGGTCCAGCCCTCGGAGCGCAGCCAAGCCCAGAGGATTTTGCGCCAGATCGAAGTGGAACCGATCGGCCAGCGGCCCTGGCGAGTGCTGTCGCAGGGAGAGCGGCAGCGTGTCTTGATCGGACGCGCGCTGATGGCGCGGCCGCAATTGCTGATTCTCGACGAACCGTGCGCGGGGCTTGATCCGGTCGCGCGCGAGCATTTCCTACAATTCCTGGGACGGCTCACGCAGACGCGCCATGCGCCAACCCTGGTACTCGTGACTCACCATGTCGAAGAGATCATACCGGCGTTCTCCCATGTTTTGCTGTTGCGCGCTGGCGAGGTTCTGGCCGCCGGCCCCAGGAGCAAGGTGCTGACCTCCGGCACGCTATCGCATGCGTTCAACGCGCCAGTGAAACTGCGGCATCAGCGGGGCCGCTATTCGATGACGGTCAGCGCGAGTATCGGAGTGGTGATCTGACGACGAGCAGACAGGAAGTGAACCCTTTCCGCGTCGGGGCAGGTGGTGAACAGCGCAGGTCTTTCTTTCGTTACCGAAAGAACAGTTTTCGACAGCCAGTGCTAGTATCCGTAGCTTTGGAGCCGCGGCTATTGCGGATCCTGGCAGGGTGCGAAAAGCCTATCTGTTATGAAAGTCTTTCCGCACCCTGCGATAAAGCTGGCTTCATTCCTTTAGTTCTCCCCCTCTGGGGAGAAAGCACAGGCTTTAGCCTGTGACTGGACTTTCTACATGGCCGCTCTTTTTGTCATCCCGACCGGAGCCGCATTCTTAGCGGCGAAGCGGAGGGATCAACGCGGGTGAGCCGAAGCCCTGAGCGAAGCCGAAGGGGATTTCTCTTCGCCTCGTTTCAGGCAAATCGCTCCGCGATCTACCTCTGAGCGAGCATGGCAGCCAGTTCAAATAGGTTTTTCCCAGCCTCGCACATCATGCCCTCAATCGCTTCGCGTTGATTCCTCGGCTTCGCTCGGAATGACGCAGCAGATAAACGCGTCACAAAGAATCAACCCCCATCGCCCAAATGTAGAAACTCGAGTTCTCCCCCTCTGGGGGAGATTGCAGAGAGGGAAAGCAGGGTGCGGAGGCCTTTTCCGCAGCCTGCTCGTGAACCAGCGCGGCATAGCGGCGCAGGCGCGGATGTCGAGAGTGTCCGAATCAAAAACCGAAAAGGATGCTCACCTGACGCGACCCCATCATGCCGAACCAGCGGCTGGTCCGTCTTGGGACTGAAACGCTGGCGGTGTATCATTGCCGCACCTAAATGCCACGGGCAGTGTTGCATGAGCCTGTGTCAAGTCCCGGTTAAGCGTTGAATCTAATCAGTTTTAAGCTCCTCGGATTTTGCCTGTTCTGCCAACATTGCTTATTTTCGCTCCGCTATCAGGCAGGATTGCAGTGCTGGCAGGGAGATGGAACCATTTCCCAAACATTTTAGAGTGAAAAGGCGATCTGTGGCACGGCGATTGTTGGATGAGAGTGTTCTCATCTTCCTTTTTGGGGGAAACTGAGTTCACGGTAACAGATCGGGTGCGTTCCTGTGTAGGGGTTATCAGCGCGGGCGCCGCGCCGGAAGGCACCGGGCGTCAGGCGGCTTGAGATCGCGACGCTGATACGGCGCCTGCTTTATTCGGTGAAGATAACTGCGGCCGGGTCAGGGTCAGAGGCAAAATGGACAATTATAATTTTAGCCCTTCAGTGGAATCGGCGATGCGAGTCTTTTTGGTCGAAGATAATCCCGAACATTCCTTCATCGCCGTGAGGGTGCTGCAGCAGTTGCTGGGCGAATCCAGCGAGGTGATCGTTGCTGAAAATGCCGAAGAGGCGCTTACTCTAATTGCTCGCTTCACCGAGCATGACCGGCCGGACCTGATGCTGATCGATTTGCGCTTGCCAGACAACGGTGGTTTCGAAGTGCTGCGCGCCGCCCGCTCGCACGAGCCGTGCGCGCAGGTGCCGGCTTTCGTGTTAACCAGCTCGCTTTATGATAGGGACGTGGCACAGAGCTATCATCTCGGCGCCGCCGCGGTCTTGTGCAAGCCGTTGTCGCGCGCGAGTCTGCGTGAAGAGCTGGTTCGAATCGGCAAATTGCCGCCCAAACCGACGCTCGTGCGGACCAGCATCGCTCATTGATGCATACCCAAGCAGAGCTCCAGCCGCTTTTTACTCGATCGCTCAAATCGATGGCCAGCGATCTTTCCCGGGTGCGCCTGTTCCCTTACTTTCATGTAGTGTGATTGCAGGGTAAAAGATAGGCAAACGCCAGCGCCATTTAAGAGGTGATAAGGCTTGCCTCACACCACACGAGAACGAGGCCGGAGCAGTCAAGGACGCGTCGTTGTAGTCACAATCGTGACACTGGTTGCACTATTGTCGCCCAAGCTATTTGCGGCGCCAAATGCTGCAACAAATCAAAACGCCGTCAGCTCAAGTAGCCAAAAAATGGATACCCAGACCAAAGCCAACGCGTTCCACGAAGTACTGCGTAAAATGGCGGCCGGCGAACGGCCTGACCCCAGGCTCTGGAACGAGTTCGTCGCAGCACAGAACGACGATCTTAAGACCGGCCCGCAAATCGGCGAAAAGGTGCCTGATTTCACTCTGCCCGATCAGTTCGGCAAACAGCATTCCCTGCACAGCCTGATGGGTAAAGACGGTTTGCTGCTGGTCTTCACCCGTAGTGCGGATTGGTGACCCTACTGCCGTTCGCAGCTCGTCGAGCTGCAGGATGCGGTCGTAGGACTCCGCCACAACGGTGTGAACGTGGCGGCAATCAGCTATGACTCGGAAGCGGTACTGAGCCGTTTCAGTGATGCCCATCACATCACTTATCCAATGCTGTCTGACCAGGGCAGCGCGGTGATTCGTCGATTCGGGATTCTTAATACCAACGTACCCACCGACGTCCGTTTCTACGGAATTCCCTTTCCCGGGCAATATCTGCTCGCCGCAGATGGTACCGTTAAGAGCAAGCTATTTTTGGCCGATTACCAGGAACGGCCGGCTGCTACTGCGGTCCTGTTGAAGGAGTTCGGCACGGCGAACGGAAACTCAGTCGTGGTTGATGCAGGTGATGTTAAAGCGCGGATTGCACTCTCGGACGTGCGTGCGTTCAGCGGACAACAACTCGGCGTCGCCGTCGACTTTGACGTCGCGCCCGGATGGCACGTTTACGGGAAACCGCTGCCCGAAGAATACACGCCGACCACGGTTACTTTTGATAATGATTTGGTATCCGGGCAGAAACTCGATTTCCCCAAGCCGACGCCAGTAAAGTTCGAGCTGCTGGGCGAGACGCTGCCGGTGTACCAGGGCCGCTTCAAAGCGGTTGGTGATATTCTTCTGCAACAGAAACTGGCGCCCGGCGAGCATCAGTTGGGTGGCACTCTCAGTTTTCAGGAATGCAACGATAATCTTTGCAAAATGCCGCAGCAGACGCGCTTCGAGATTCCGCTCAGGATCGATTCGTTGGTGCCGGCTACGCCAAAATAGCGTTTACTGAGGCCGCGCTCTGCGTCAAAGGTACTGCTTTTTTGAAGCAGAAGTCAGGGTGAACCAGGCGAGACCGCCGACGCCGGCGCTGCCGCCTGTCGCTGCGCTCGCGCCTCGGCCCGCAATGACGGCGGTACGAAGCGCGCGTCGAAGAGCTTTTGCTGACTGGGAGTCAGCATTGCGTGAATGCGCATATACGCGCTGAGAAAAATCATGTGACGCTGTTGCTCGAAGTTGTTGCGCGTCGCCTCAATTTTGCCGCGTGTCTCATGCATGACGGCGCGAATCTGCTCGTGCTGCGCAGGAGTTAGCTGCAGCACCCGCGCCATCCGCTGGAACGGCCGTTCGTCCGGGAGGGGCAGCAAGCCGGAGCGATAGCCAAGCATGGCGCCGCCAAACCCGACCGCCAACCCGACCACAAGAGCAATAGCGGTGAATAAAACGGCGTACTTACCTTGCAGAGACAATCCTCACCCCGAGCCTTTCAAGCCAGTTATCCCCATCTCTCCTGCATTGGAATTGCAGATGGTCAGCATGACGGGCTGACTTCCTGCAGGTGGCCGGCTACTCGTCAGACAGGTCCTGGGCCGTTGAGTCCTGGGCCATGAGCTCCTGGCCGAAGAAACTGTCGGTCGACGGGTAGCTGGCAAGTTCAACGCTCGAATTGTCGCCGGCGATCGCGTCCTCGAACGTCATATGTGGCGGCGCGGCAAAATATAGTGCAATCGCAGCCGCTGCGGCCATAGCGATTGCTGGCAAAACCCTGTTCAAGGTCCGGACGATAGACCGGTGCTCAGCGATCGGTGGATTGCCCGAGGCGCCGATTCGATCGGTATCAAACCCGATTGGCCTTGCGGGGCTCAACCTGCTGTCCGGTTCGGTTGTCGAATAGAGTACGGGAGCCGTCAGTGCGAACATGCGGAATGAATGATCGCAAGTCGTGCATCGGCGCAGATGCGTTAGCAATTGCGCGCGGCGCTCGGCGGCCAGTGTCTTCTGCCAGAAGGCGACAAAGTCGGTTCTCGCTTCAAAGCAGTTCATTTTACTATTCGACGATGCTGCTCAAAGAGAATGGATTCAGCCTGCTTACGCATGAGTCGGCGGGCGCGAAATGCACGTATCTTCACCTTTGCTTCGCTCCAGCCCACAATCCCGGCGACCTCCTCGACGCTCAAACCTTCACTCTCCCTGAGCATCATCACCATTCGATCCTCCGGCCGCAGCGAATCCAATAGCCGGTGAGCCAGGATGTGCGCTTCACGCCGCTCTTCGGCGGCTTCCACAATCTGCTCAGGTGTCAAGTGATCGACCAGTTGGACCCAGTTTGCTTCCGGCCCGCTGAAATCCGCGATAAGCTCTTCCGGTCTTCTCCGGCGGCGGCGAAGCTCGTCGTAGCACACATTTGCCACGATCGCCCGTAACCACCCCAGGAACGGCATTTCGGCCCGATAGGTCGAAAAACCGGCAAATGCGCGGATGAAACTCTCCTGGGCCAGATCGCGGACGAGTTCGCGGTCGGAAAAGAAACGCTGACACAACCGCTCAACGCGGTCGCGATAGCGGGAGGCGAGCTCCGCAAACGCCGCCGTATGTCCGCTCCGGACCTCGGCTATCAACTCATCGTCGGGTCGAACGGCTTCGCTCCAAGTTCGCAGCTTCGGGGACAGAGCGGCCATCATATCTGAAGGTTTATACGCACCTACCCCGATTTCGTTTCAAAGCGGTATCGAGCTGGCACCGGCGGAAGACCTGCTCGCGCCAAGTCGGCCGGCGTGTCCAGATCCAACAGGACACCAGCGTCGTCCACATCCAGGTAAATTACCCGATCCGCATTGGCCTTGACCACCGCGCGGGCGCCGACATCGGTCGGAGCTTGTTGCAACTCGTCAAAGATCGAACGGTCGAATAGAACCGGGTGGCCGCGCCCGCCGCGGCATCGCACTACCAGAATCGGCTTCCCTGATGATTGATATTCGTGTGCCAGCCGACGGAAGGTCTCGGGCAGCACAGTCGGATGATCGACGAGATGCACTATAGCCGCATCAGCGTGTGCGGAAACCGCACCGAGCCCGGCTTTGATCGAGGACAGTTGCCCCAGCGTATAGTCAGGATTTTCAACTATGCTGATCCGGTCGTCAGCCGGAACTGCGGCCGTTACCGCTTCACGGTGAGCACCCAGGACGATGATCAGCCGTTCCACGGTCGCCAGCATCGATGCGGCACTACGGCCCATGAAGGTCTCACCATTCATGCGTAACAGTGGTTTGGGGAAACCCATCCGCCGGGACTCGCCGGCTGCAAGCAAGATACCTTCAATTCTTTTCGTTTTCACCGGCCTGGCACCCGCTGCCGTCCCGCTGATGACACGGGGAGGGCAGCATCGCCTGTAAAACATAGAAACTCAAGAAGCCAGCTCGAAAGTCGCTCCTAGCTGCTTGCGGAAAAACCCATTTGCTTATGAAAGTCTTTCCGCACACTCCGATAAAACTGGCTTCCTTTAGTTTGTCCCCCTCTGGGGGAGATTAAAGAGAGGGAAAGCAGGCGGCGGAAGGCATTTTTCCCGCAGCCTGCTAGAAAGCAGGTGTCAGCAGCATCCTTTGAAGCGCACTGGTCCTGGGTCTGGTTCCCAGCCCCATGGCCGTGGCCCCCATTCCGGTCGGAACAACTCTCCACGCTTGACCGTCAGCACGGGAACCACCGCTTGCCGGACCGACAGACTCGCGCCGAGCACATCGTAGACGGTCCAGTCTCCTTCAACAATTTTCAACACCGAAATGTCGGCCTGCCGGCCTGCCGCTAGGCTTCCCAGCCTCTCCTCAGCTCCAATGGCCTTGGCAGGATTGGCGGTACACATTGTGACCACCTGTTCCAGGGTAAATCCCAAACCCAGAAAGCGAGTCATCATTTCGGTCATGCTGTGCACGGTTCGCAGCCGGCCGGGGATTGTCAGATCAGTGCTGATGCAGTGCGGCAGGAGACCCTGGTCGATGATGCGGCGGCCAATATCGAAGCTGAAATTCCCCTGTCCATGTGCAGTATCAAACCATACGCCGGTCTTCGCCGCCTCCCAGGCTTCCGGAACCAGCCGCCGGTTGCCGTCGAGCACACCGCCCGGATTGGCAGTGAAGTAGTGCGTGAGGATATCGCCGGCTTCGAGCATTGGCAGCAGGCGGCGGATCACCGTCGGATCATAGCGCTTTTCGGTATCACCGATATGGACCATCAGCTTGATACCGCTATCGCGTGCGGCGCGCTTAGCCAAACGCGGCATTTCCATGCCGAAAATCTCCAGCGCCGGCGACACCATTCGCGCCTTGATTCCGCAGATCAGATTTTTATAGCGATCGGCAACGCGCAAAGTCGCGTCCAAGTCGATGCTGCCCTCGGCGATAATGTCCGGGATGGTCGAAAGCCCGGTCTGACAGATATGCAGGAACGGGATAATCTCCGTGCGGCATTGGGGGATAATATATCGTGGGAAACCCCCGAACGTGGCACAGCCGGCAC
>WNFC01005164.1_pt1 | contig 16523 bp, 19 predicted proteins | sample 5400541 | NCBI WGS metagenome assembly WNFC01 (sample SAMN13153342, study PRJNA577476) | soil metagenome | isolation source: 120 cm saprolite under Douglas fir tree site 2 hole 2 replicate 1 | place: USA:California | collected 2015-04-18
AAGAAAGCGTTCGGCAAGATCGACATCCTGGTCAATAACGCCGGCGTCTATGAATTCGTGCCGCTGGAACAAGCCACCGAAGAGCATATCCACAAGCAATTCGACGTGAATGTTTTCGGCTTGCTCCTGGCGACACAAGAAGCGATCAAGCATTTCGGTTCCGATGGCGGCAGCATCATCAACATCGGTTCACTTGCCAGCTCTCTGACACCACCGACAGCGGTGGTTTATAATGCCACGAAAGGCGGTGTGGATGCGATCACACGCACGCTCGCGAAGGAACTCGGTCCGCGAAAAATTCGCGTCAACTCCATCAATCCCGGCATGGTGGTAACGGAAGGAGCCATCGCCGGCGGTTACACCGAAGGCGACATGCGCAAAAACTTCGAAGCGCAGACGCCGCTCGGCCGCATCGGCCAGCCAGAAGATATCGCGCCGGCCGCGGTGTTTTTCGCTTCGGACGATTCCGGCTGGATCACCGGCGAGACGCTGCTTATCGCGGGCGGCTTGCGCTGATTAACCAAAAACAGAACCCATGAACTCAAGGAATAAGATGAATGGTGGACGATTCTTGGGACAACGAGAAACAAGAATGAAAACCGCGCAACGAGGTTTCACGCGCAAACCGCGAGAAATATTCCGGCGCAATCGGCGAATGCACGATCCGATGCTTGTGCTCAACATGTCGATCTTCAACTTCGATGGCGGGTGGAACCGCACCTTCAACCTCACTCAAAATTCACACAATTGAGACGTGACAAAAGCCAGGGGGAGGCATGGAATTACTCGGGCGTTTCTTTGCGCAGGCAGCAAACTAACCGCCGGAACGACCTATGAACAAACCTAATTCTAAAAAGATCTCGGAGCTTCGGCAGAGACGCGACGCTCCCCTGGCAACACCGACCGATCTCACCCGTTCGGCCACAAAGGATATCGCCGCAGCCATGAACGCAATTCTCGCTGACGTGTTCGCCCTTTATCTCAAGACCAAGAACTTCCACTGGCACATGAGCGGTCGGCATTTTCGCGATTACCATTTGCTCCTCGACGAAAACGCCGACCAGCTTTTCGCGATGACGGACCCAATCGCCGAGCGAATTCGCAAGATCGGCGGACTTGCACTGAGATCGAAGTCTGGATCGACGAAACCGAGCGCCGGACCTGGTTTTTATCGGAGATAAAACGCGGTCGGAATTGAACCATTAGCAGAAGAGCAGAATCGTAATGCCTTACGTCACTGTTGGGAAAGAGAGTTCAGGCAACATCGACATCTATTATAAAGATTGGGGCAAAGGCCAGCCGATCCTCTTCAGTCACGGCTGGCCGCTGTCGGCCGATGACTGGGACACGCAGATGCTGTTCTTCCTCAAACACGGCTATCGCGTCGTCGCCCACGACCGGCGAGGACACGGCCGATCCACCCAGACGAGCGACGGCCATGACATGGATCACTATGCCGACGACCTTGCTGCTTTGACCGCGCATCTTGATCTGAAGCACGCCGTGCACGTTGGTCATTCCACCGGTGGCGGCGAGGTGGCGCATTATCTGGGACGGCATGGCGAAAGCCGGGTGGCGAGGGCTGTGCTGATCAGCGCGGTGCCTCCGCTAATGGTGAAGACGGAGAAAAATCCCGGCGGCCTTCCCAAAGAAGTGTTCGATGGATTGCAGGCGCAGCTCGCGGCCAATCGCTCGCAATTCTATCGCGACCTGCCGGCGGGACCATTCTATGGCTTCAACCGGCCGGGCGTGAAAGCCTCGGAGGCGATCATCCAGAACTGGTGGCGCCAGGGCATGATGGGCGGTGCGAAGGCGCATTATGATGGCATCGTCGCCTTCTCCCAAACCGATTTCACCGAAGACCTCAAGAAGATCACCGTGCCTGTACTTGTGATGCATGGCGACGACGATCAGATCGTTCCCTACGCCGACGCAGCGCCATTGTCGGCCAAGCTGCTAAAGAACGGGACGCTGAAGACCTACAAGGGTTTCCCGCACGGCATGCCCACCACGCAGGCAGACACGATCAACGCCGACCTGCTCGCCTTCATCAAATCGTAGGCGCACCATTCTAGAGGAAGAACAAGACAAGGCAGATATACGCGATAGTTCACCTGTTGATTGAGAACCCGGCACGGATGAAAAACTTTTTTGTTACCGTGGCGATATTGTCGATCTTGTTGGCGGCAGCTGGATGCAAAAAGAAATCCGCGGCGCAGCCACCTCCCCTGCCCGTCAATGTCCTTAGCGTGGTCGAGAAAGAGGTAAACGAATGGGATGAATTCACGGGACGCCTCGAGGCAGTGGAGTCGGTGGAAGTTCGGCCGCGTGTGTCCGGGTAGTGATCGACCCGCGCCCGTATCAGGCGGATTTTGATCGCGCCGCGGCCGAGGTCGAGCGCATGCAGGCACAGGTCAAACTTTCGCAAATCGAACTGGACCGGGCGAAGGAGCTGCGCGCGAAGAATACGATCTCGGCCAGCGAGTTCGACCAGAAAGCTGCCACTTATCAGGGTTCTGCCGCGGCCGCGAGTTCGGCCGAAGCGGCCAAGAATTCCGCCGCGTTGAATCTGGAGTTCACGCAGGTCAAATCGCCGATCGACGGCCGCGTCAGCGACGCACGCATTACAGTCGGAAACCTTGTCCAGCCGGGCCCGGGCCCGGAGAGCGTGCTTACCACAGTCGTCTCGGTCGATCCGATTTATGCGAAGGTGGACGCGGACGAAAACGCGGTGCTGAAATACGTAAAGCTCAGCGAAGAGGGAAAACGCGTTAGCGCACGCACACAGAAGATCCCGGCTTTTGTCGAACTTGGTAACGAGACGGACTTCCCACATGAAGGCGTAGTCGACTTTGTCGATAATCGCCTGGATCCCGGCACAGGGACGGTCCGGGCGCGTGTGGTCTTGAAAAACTGGAACCCTAATCTCATCACACCGGGGTTCTTCGTTCGCGTGCGCATTGCTGGCGCGACGCCGTATCGGGCCGCACTTATTGCCGACAAAGTAATCAGTTCACAGCAGGGCCTTAAGTACGCATTCGTGGTGAAACCCGATAATACGATTGAACGTCGCAGCCTTGAGACCGGAACTATTTTCGAGGGCAAACGAATCGTAAAGACCGGGCTGAAGGACGGCGAGAAGGTCGTCTCCACGCGTCTGCAACTGTTGCAAGCCGGCATGCACGTCACACCAGTGCCAGAGTCAACGCCAGCCGGCGGGCCGGCCGCAAAGCCGAGCGCAGCTCCATCCCCAACCGGAAAATAATCGTGGCTCAAGCGCAATAGCGATCGCCATGAACTTCCCGCACTTTTTCATCGACCGGCCCATCTTCGCCGGCGTGATCAGCATCGTCATCACGCTCGTGGGCGTGATCGCGCTTTCGACGCTTCCCATCGCGCAATATCCCGAGATCGCGCCACCAACGATCCAGGTCACGACCAACTATCCGGGCGCGAACGCGAAGGTCGTGTCGGAAACGGTAGCGACGCCGATCGAACAGCAGGTCAATGGCGTTGAGAACATGCTCTACATGTCGTCGCAGAGCACGAGCGACGGCAACATGACGCTTAGCATCACGTTTAGGCTTGGCACCAATCTCGATACGGCACAGGTGCTGGTGCAGAACCGTGTCGCCATCGCCATCCCCGTGCTCCCGCCCGAAGTGCAGCGCATCGGCGTCACAACGAAAAAACAGTCGCCTGACATCACCATGGTCGTGCATCTCGTCTCGCCGGACGGGTCGCTCGATTCGCTTTTCACCAGCAATTATGCGCTCCTTCAGGTTCGCGACGAACTCGCGCGCGTCGATGGCGTGGGCGATATCAATGTCTTTGGCGCGCGCGAATATTCGATGCGGATATGGCTCGATCCTAACAAGACTGCCGCGCGCGATCTAACGACGCAGGATGTGGTGCAAGCGCTGCAGGAGCAGAATGTGCAAGTCGCAGCGGGAATCGTCGGAGCGCCACCCGTGCCGAAAGGCGCAACTGCATTTCAATACACGGTGAGTACGCAAGGCCGCCTCACGGACGAAAAAGAGTTCGGCGATATTATTGTGAAGACTGGCGCCAACGGACAAGTCACTCGCGTGCGCGATATCGCGCGGGTTGAGCTCGCGGCCCGCGACTACACGGTCAACAGTCAGCTCGGCGGAAAACCGGCGACCGCGCTTGTCATTTTCCAACTCCCCGGCTCGAACGCACTCGCCACGTCCGACGCGGTGCGGAAGAAGATGGCTGAGCTGAAGCAACGCTTCCCCGTCGGGCTTGACTACACCATCGTCTACGATCCGACCGTGTCGGTGCGCGAGTCAATCCAGGAAGTGCAGAAAACGCTCTTCGAAGCAATCGCGCTTGTCGTTCTCGTGGTGCTTGTCTTTCTCCAGACCTGGCGCGCGGCCATCATTCCGCTCATCGCGATTCCGGTTTCGTTGATCGGCACTTTCGCAGCGATGAAAGCCTTCGGGTTCTCGATCAACAACGTTTCGCTCTTCGGCCTTGTTCTCGCGATCGGCATCGTGGTCGATGATGCCATCGTAGTGGTCGAAGCCATCGAACATCACATTGAAGATGGCCTGAGTCCGCGCGACGCAGCGCGCAAAGCCATGACCGAAGTCGGCGGCGCATTGGTTGCGATTGCGCTCGTGCTTGGCTCCGTCTTTATCCCCACCGCGTTCATTAGCGGCATCACCGGCGCATTTTTTCGGCAATTCGCGCTTACCATTGCGGTCTCGACCGCAATTTCCGCCCTTAATTCGCTTACGCTTTCGCCCGCGCTCGCCTCGCTTCTCCTCCGGCCGCGCGGCTCGGAAAAGGACCGGTTTCAGCGCCTCATCGACGGCCTGCTCGGCTGGTTCTTCAAGGGATTCAACAAAGTTTTCGCCTGGAGCTCGAACGCCTACGGCAATACCATTGGCCGCCTAACGAGACTCGCGACCATCGTTCTGTTGGTCTACGCCGGTCTACTTGGCCTGACCGCTCTCGGTTTCAAAGTAGTGCCGGGCGGTTTTCTGCCGACACAGGATCGCGGCTACGCCATCGCTTTTGCGCAACTTCCCGACGCGGCGTCGCTCGATCGCACTCAAGCCGTCGTCGACAAGATTACGAAGATCGGGCGCGAAACGCCCGGCATTCTCAACACCGTTGAGTTCGCTGGCTTCAATCTTTTCGGCGGCAATCAGACCAACACGGCCGCGGTCTTTCTGCCCTTCAAGGAATTCTCGGAGCGAAAAACGCGTGAGCAGGGAATGCCGGCGATTGTGGCAAAGATGAACGCGCGCGTGCGCGCTGAAATTCCCGAGGCATTCGTAGTCGTAATCCCTCCGCCGCCTGTGGCCGGCATTGGCAACGCCGGTGGCTATAAGCTCTTCATTCAAGATCGCGGCAACGCCGGCCTCGAGGAACTGCAGACGCAAGCGTTCGCCATGATGATGAAAGCAAACCAGACTCCTGGCCTGGCAAACAACCTGACGACTTTTCGCGCCAACGTGCCGCAGCTCTGGCTCGACGTCGACCGCGTCAAAGCGAAGAGCATGAACGTGCCGCTGAGCAACATCTTCGGCACGCTCCAGACTTATCTTGGATCGACATACGTGAACGATCTCACACTCTTCGGCCGAACGTATCGCGTCACGGCGCAAGCCGATTCGCAATTTCGCCTCAGTCCCGACGACATCCGCTTGCTCAAGACGCGCAATAATTCGGGTGGAATTGTTCCGCTCGGTTCCGTCGCGACCGTTCAGGAAGTGAGCGGCGCCGATAAGATCACGCGTTACAACATGTTCACAGCCGCGGATCTAAGCGGTCAACCCGCACCCGGCGCGAGCACGGGCGAAGCGCTGGGCGCGGTCGAGCGTCTCGCCAAAGAAATTTTGCCTACGAGTTTCACGACCGAATGGACTGAGATCGCACTACAACAAAAGCTCGCTGGCAACAGCGCGGCCTACATTTTTCCACTCTGCGTTTTGTTTGTCTTCCTCCTACTCTCAGCGCTCTACGAGAGCTGGTCGTTGCCCCTCGCGATCATTCTCATCGTGCCGATGTGTCTGTTCAGCTCGATCTATGGTGTCTGGCTGCGCTCGATGGAAAACAATATCTTCACGCAGATCGGCTTTGTCGTGCTGGTCGGGCTCGCCTGCAAAAACGCCATCCTCATCGTCGAGTTCGCCAAGCAAATCCAGGATCGCGACGGCAAAGATCGCTTCACCGCCGCGGTCGAAGCCTGCCGTCTCCGATTGCGTCCGATCCTGATGACTTCGTTTGCTTTCATTTTCGGTGTCCTCCCGCTTGTTCTCAGCAAAGGAGCCGGTGCTGAGATGCGCCAGGCCTTGGGCACAGCCGTCTTCTTCGGCATGCTCGGAGTAACCGGCTTTGGTCTCTTTCTTACGCCCGTGTTCTACGTCGTCATCATGTGGTTCAAAGAGCGCCGCACCAAAGCTCCCGCATCCGCACCAACCCAATCCGCGCCACCGTTAACGGCGGAACCAGCTCTCTAATTAGGATTGTGGACGCGAATCGCATCACAGTTTCTTAAGGTGGGCGTGGACTTACGGCAAGGAACTTAAAACCAACTTAACGATCCTAGATCCGGAACCTTGAAAGGAACCAAATGTTAGCACTAATCAATCCCGTGGCTCTTCCCGCTCTACGCATAGCCGGAACGTTCTTCCTTATCATCAACCTACTTGGGATGGCGTATGTCTTTCGCAATCGCCACCGGTTCTTCGATTAAGATCCAGATGTATCGGAAGACCCTCCGGCCGCCCGCAAACTGAGAGTCGAGGTAATTCTAATACCTTGGTTCGCTCTAACCATGTATCTTCTCGTTCTGCTTATTCAACTGTGGCGTGATTAACAAGGCGCGAGCGCGCGGAGGATCGACATGTCCACAATAGCTTCAGTCCGTCTTGCTTTTAGGCGCTGCGGGCGGACGAACCCATACCGTTAGGGGCGGAACCAACCCTTAATTAGCATCATGAACGCGAATCTCATTACAGCATTAGCCGGGGTGCTTGGCTCAGTAACTGGCGCCTCGGCGGCGATTGCCACCACCTGGATTTCGCAGAAGAGTCAAACAGTTCGCGAGCGCGCCAAATGGGAAACGCGCAAGCGCGAGACGCTTTATGGCGATTTCATCACCGAAGCATCGCAACGGCTTGCGGACGCTTTCGATCATTCCCTGGATAAACCCGAAACGCTCGTCAAGCTCGTCTCATCCGACGCCGTCCTCACTGCAGCCCAAGAATGCTGCGATCGCGTTGTCGAGTTGTACGGGGAACCCAACAGGAAAATCGACGAGATCTTCACGACGTTACGCAGTGGCGAGCTCGAAGCTCTCGAGCGCTTCAGCGACGCTTGTCGCGTCGAGCTTAGAAAATATTCCGCTTATTGAGTGACCGAACAGGAGCAACCCATATGTCTGTCGATCTTCCAACACCCATCGCTATCTATATCGTCACCGAGAATCGCGGTGATACGGAGGCCTTGGCCCAGTGCTTTGCCGAAGATGCCGTGGTGCGAGACGAAGGCCGAACGATCGAAGGTTTGGCCGCCATCAAGCAATGGAAGGCTGAGACCAAGAAGAAATACCAGCACACGGTCGAGCCGCTTGCGTCCGTTCAGAAAGACGACAAGACCATCGTCACCAACCGGCTGACTGGAAATTTCCCTGGCAGTCCCATTGAGCTTGAGTTTGTCTTCACGCTCGACGGCAACAAGATCGCGTCGCTGGAGATCCACTCATGAGCGACGGTCTCGAATTGAAGGCTCCTAACATCTACTCCTTCGAAAGGACGAGATGCTTCTCGTTCGCACGCAGTGGGAATAAATCCGTCCTACGTCCAGTGGCTAATTGGTGCTGGGAACGACTAGGCTCATCTTGCAATTAACAATCTAAACAGCAACCACAGAACAATTCATGAGCACGATTACAACAAAGGACGGCACGCAGATCTATTATAATGACTGGGGTAAGCGACAACCGGTCGTATTCTCACACGGCTGGACTGGCGACCGAGCGGGTGCCGACGATCATGCGCTCACGCGACGGCACGATCGTCGAAGTTTCAGAATGGAAATCCCGTGAAGCGATCGATGCTGCGCACAAGAACCCGAACGTGCTCGCGATGTGGAACAAGTTTTTCGCCGTGTGCGAATGCGTGCCGCTCAGAACGCTCGCGGAAGCCAATGACATGTTCGCCGGCTTCGAGCCCATTGCGGACTAAGCAAAAGAAGGCGCCGACCCTTCTTCGCCAAGGCTTCGGCGTGGCCGGCAGGGCGGCGCCCTCCAAGGTTCCGGGTTACTCTCGCGAATTTAGTGTCGATCTCCGGTCAGAGGCAGAAACTCCTCGTGTGAGACCTTGCCATCTTTCACGGTATAGATTCCTACCTCGGACATCTGCATTCGCTTCTTCGAAGCTTTGTCCGTGACGTCGATATCGAACTGCACGACGAACTTGTCGCCAGCCACGAAAGGTCCGCCCACTTTTGCGCTATGCACCTCCATGTTTTGCAGCCACCACTCGGTCTTACCGCGCACCTGGTCGATCCCGCGCTTCTCCGGCGACTCTCCACCCATTCCCTGCGCCTCGACGCTCACGATGTCTTTCCCATACAGACTGTTGATCGCCTGCATCCATTCGCCTTTGCGGCACAGCTCTACCAATTTCTTTGCGACTTCTTCAGTATTCATATTTCCTCCTTTGTTTTTGACTCTTAAGTTTATTTGCTAAATAGCTTCTCCAGTTTGTCGAAGCTGCCGTTCCAACCGTGCTCGTGACGATCTCGGCTTTCGACCGACCCGAATTTCTCTTGCGTCAACACTAACTCCGTTTGTTGGTCGTGCGGATGAAACTCCAAGGTGATCAGCATCTCGGTGGGCTCGACTTCGCCGAAATCTGGCTTGCTGCCGTCCTTCTCCCAAGCCCATGTGAAGACCAGCCGCTCGGGCGGGTTCACTTCGCGATACGTTCCGACAGCCGTGTGAAATTCGCCATCGGGCCGCTTCATCTGGATGCGATATTTCCCGCCGACACGCAAGTCCACCTTCGCCAGCGGAACAACCATGTCGTCGTCAGGTCCGAACCATTTCTTGAGTTGCTCAGAATCTGTCCACGCCTCAAACACGCGTTCGCGCGGCGCTTTGATGAGACGCTTGATCTCCAGAGTGATGTTTTCTGCTGTCTTGGTGGTCATGATGTTTCTTTCTTCTTGAACTGTCTGTTGGTCATATTTCCTATTTTATGACGCGCCATGACAATCTCCCGGTCGGCGTTTGTGTCATTTCTTTTGTCGGTCATAGGGTTTCCTTCGTTTCAACAAATTCCTTCAACGATGAACCAATGATTTGCGTCCAGCCCTCCCTGAAATTCGTCCGGGCAAAAGCGGGAATTTTCGGAAAACTTTCCAAACCGTCGTGCGTCAGTTTCAAACGCGTCCGGTTTCCTTCCACAAACAATTCAAACGTCACTTGCGAATCGCCCTCGTATCCCTCATAGCGCCAACTGTGGACGAGTTTTTTCCCGGGGATGACTTCCTTGATTTTGCAATGATGCACATATGTGAAGCCTTCATGTTCGACAGTGAACTGAAATTCAAAACCCACTTCGGGCTTGAATTCTTTCAGATCGAAATACCAGCGTTTCATTTCATCCTTGTTGGTAAGCGCTCTCCAAACTCGCGCGGCGGGCGCATTGAAAGTCCGCTCGATCACTAGCGACTCGTCTTTTGACTTCAGATGACTGGCAAGCCGTTCCAAGCTTTGTGTCCAACCCGCTTCCATTCCTTCGAGATACGAGACGCCTTCGCCCGCTGCCTTCGTGACGCGGGCCTGCAACGTAAGCGTTGTCTTTCCGTTCTTCTCTTCGAAGGTGACCGTGTTTAGCACTTCAAGTACGGCGGTGCCGTTTTGATCCAGCGCTTCGGCCGTAAAAACGAGCCGTTCCGGTCTGACGATCTCGCGGAAAGTACCGATCATTGGATAGACGGTGGCGTCGGGTCCGCGCATGTCGATACGGATAGCGCCACCGGGTCGAACATCTAATTCGCACACCGGATTCGTGAATCCGTGCGGACCCCACCACTGCGCCATGTGTTTAGCATCGGTCCACATTTTGAAGACGAGATCACGCGGCGCGTCGAACGTACGCGTGATAACCAGCTCCCGACTGGGGAGCTGCTCAGCTTTTTTATTTGCCTTTACCGTCATATGCCTCCTTCAGTTTTTTGATGTTGAGCTTTTCCATTTGCAGCATCGCTTTCATAACCCTTTGCGATTTCTCGGGGTCTTTGTCCTGATACATCTCGACCAAAACAGTGGGAACGACCTGCCATGACAAACCAAATTTGTCTTCCAACCAACCGCATCTCGATTTTTCTCCGCCTTCAGAGAGTTTCTCCCAAAACTCATCTACTTCTTTCTGCGTCTCACAGTTCACGACGAACGAGATGGCTTCCGTGAATTTGAATTGCGGACCGCCGTTTAATGCGACGAATTCTTGTCCATCGAGCCGGAACTTCGCGGTCATTACTGTTCCCTTCGGTCCAGGCCCTGCCTCTCCGTAGCGAGTAACGTCGAGGACCTTCGAGTTTTTAAAAATCGAAACATAAAAATTCATCGCCTCTTCCGCCTGGTTATCGAACCACAAAAATGGAGTGATTTTCTGCATGGAGTCTTTTTCCTCTCTAATTGATTACTTTGCCTTTGTATCTGGCTCTATGATCCCGAACACATTGCCGGCTGGATCTTCCGCGTAGGCTAACCAGCCGACACCGGGAATCGCCATCTTCGGGACACAAATCTTTCCGCCGCGCTCCTCAATCTTCTTTATCGATTGATCGAGCGACGCGACACCGATCGTATTTAGTGTGCCGGGACGCTGCCCCTCGCGAGGACGGGCCAATCCGCCATTGATCCCCGGCTCCTTGTCGTCGCCTGTCGTGACAAGCCAGTACTCAAGCGGACCACCGAACTTCTGGAACTTCCAGCCGAAAACGTCCTGGTAAAACGGGCGGACTGCTTCCGGATCGTCAGTGTAAATTTCGAAATGAACTACGCGTGGCATGTTTTAATCCTTTCTGGAGAATTTGTTTAGTTTGTGCTGTTACCGTCAGTAACGGTCGTGGTGACGAACCCACGACATCGTTGAAGCCGGATCTTCGTCGCGGCCTTTCGGCACGAGGTCGAGGAAATTGTAGGTGCCGACCAAGAGGTCGAGCCCGCGCGCATAGCACGAATAACTGTGGAAGATGTCGCCATCCTCGTTCTTGTAGAACACGCTCAGGCCGGGAAGTTCGTCGCATATGAACTCCGTCATTTCGTAATTGTAGTTAACCTTGCCCTTCGCCTCTTCATTCTTCGTGAATGAGACGTGATAATCGAAATTGAAGGCGTTCCCGAATGACGAGACCCATTTGAAGCGCCAGCCCATCCGTTTCTTGAACATGTCGATCTTGGGCAAAGGCGCGCGCGAAATCACGACAAACGAAACGTCGCGGTGCGCAAGGTGCACAATCGCGCCGTCGAAATGATCGGCCAGGTACGAGCAACTCTTGCAACCTTCCTCCCAATCCGGACCCAACATGAAATGATAGACGATCAGTTGACTGCGTCCGTCGAAAAGATCAGCGAGCGCCTTCTTGCCGTCCGGCCCGTCGAAAACATACTCTTTGTCGATCTTGACCATCGGGAGTTTGCGCCGCGCTGCACTGAGCGCGTCACGCTGCCGCGTGAATTCCTTCTCGCGGCGAAGCAGATCTTTGCGAGCAACGAGCCACTCAGCCCGCGACACGATTTCCGGATGATTCATTTGGTTCGCTTCTATTTTGGGTTCCATCTCTTCCAGTTTCATTTTCTTCTCCTCTGATTTGGTTCGTTTGTTTTCTCCTGCAAGACTCGCTCACGGCGAAAGCAGTCAGTCCTCCGGTTGAACCCGCGCCGGCAGCAATCAATGTCATGTTTGCGATACAAGCGGGACACATTGGATTTCTCGGCTCATTCTGTTTGCGACGGATACTCTTTGAACTTTGGCAACGCGGGATTCATTTGGTCCCACGGATGCGCGTCTGATGTCCACACATCTACTTGCGGGTTGAACCAGCTCGGATCATCCAAGCTCGCAGTTCTGATCGCGACAGTGCGAGGCTGCGGGTCGGTCATGACCTGAATTGGCGAGCCGCATTCAGGGCAAAAGCCCCGATGGGTCTTGCCACCCCTCTGACTGGGCGAGGCATGGAAGCGTATTGAGCCTTGCAAGAGCTTGAAAGTTTCCGTCGGCACGATGACGAAAGACGAAAACGGACCTCCGCTGGAATGCTGGCAATCTCGACAGTGACAGTGAAGCATCAAAACCGGTTCTGCTGTGGATTCGTAGCGAATCGCGCCGCAAGCGCATCCGCCTGAGAAGGGTGTAGTTATTGTGGTCATATAACCGAACGCGGCGATTTCTACGGCCCGGCCGTCAACCGGGCGGCGCGGAGTTGCACCAAGCCGGGTCGATCCTCATCCGTTTTGTTTGGTTCGTCGTGCCAGATCCACCACTCGTACGTCGGAGTCTGGGGATAGCCCTCCGGTGAGTCTTCCCACTCCTCCTGGCGTCCGAGCGCAGTGATGTCGAGGTAGTTCCAAGTGTTCCCCATCTGCTCGTCGCCGCGGTTGTTGATGAAGTAGGTGCGGAACACGGTGTCGCCGTCGCGGATGAACGCGTTTGTGCCGTGCCACTCGTCCACGCCGAAGTCGGTGTCGAAGCCGTCCGTTATGGTGTACCAGGGCATCTCCCAGCCCATCCGCGCTTTCACCCGCTCGATATCCTTCTGCGGCGCGCGCGAGGCGAACGCGAGAGTGGTGTCGCGCGCGTTCAAATGCGCGACGGGGGCGACCTGGTCGGCCACCATGGAGCAGCCGACGCAGGCATGCTCGGGCCACCCCTTCACGCCGGGTTCGAAGAAGGCGCGGTAGAGGATCAACTGACGGCGCCCCTCGAACAGATCGCGCAGGCTCGCTTTGCCCTTAGGTCCGTCGAACTCGTATTTCTTCTTCACGGCCAGCCACGGCATCCGCCGACGCTCGGCCGCCAGTGTGTCACGGGCGCAGGTCAACGCCTTCTCCTTCACGAGCAGTTGCTGACGCGCAGCCTCCCACTCAGCTTCGGACACGATTCTCGGATGATTCATTTGGTTCGATTCTATTTTGGGTTCCATCTCTTGTAGTTTCATTTTGTACTCCTCTGATTTCATTGGTTTGTTTCTTTTTGAAAAACTTGGTCGCCGCGAACGCGGTCAGTCCGCCACTCGAGGTCGCGCCGGCCGCGATCAACGCCATGTTTGCTACACACACGGGACACATTGCTCTATTTCGCCCCCTTCTTTTGCGGTTGTTTGGTCGTCTTTTCCAAATACTCGGCCAGGCGATCGAGCGAGCCTTCCCAGAATTTGCGGTACGCCTCCACCCACTCAGCAGCCTGCTTCAGCGGCTTGGCCTCGAGCTGCATCTCATGCACACGGCCGTAACGCCGGCGTCGGAGTAGTCCTGCCTTCTCCAGCACACGCAAATGTTTCGAAACGGCCGGCAGCGACATCGCGTGCGGCCTGGCCAGATGCGTCACGCACTTATCGCCGCGCGCCAGATGCGCGAGGATACGCCGCCGGGTTGGATCAGCGAGGGCGGCGAAAGTGCGGTTCAGCATCTTGGGGGGATATTTAACCATCTGGTTAACTAATATTCCAAACATTCTTTCGCGCAAGCAAATTTTTTTAGCGGTCCCGCCGCCAAGCGCTGACGCCGACATTTAGGCCTGGACCACCACGCTCTCGACCGCGCCCGCCGCCACATGCGGTGGTCTGCATCCTGAAGCAAATTTTCTTCTTGACAACACATACCGACTGGTCTGTATGGTAGCAGAGAATGAAAGCGGTCGTGACAAAAAACTCGGAGAGGACGCGAGGAAAAATTCTCGAGGCGGCTTTCGACGAGTTTTACAAGAACGGCTTCCAGGGTGGGAGCATCAACCGCATCGTGCACGGGGCCGGCACGACCAAGGGCGCGCTTTTTCATCACTTCGACGGGAAGGATGACTTGGGATATGCGGTCATTGACGAGGTCGTTCAGCCAAAAATGAGGGCGAGCTGGTTGGCTCCGTTAGCCAATTCTACTGATCCGATTGGCGACCTGAAGCGCACCTTTCGACGATTTCGGAAGGAAGAGATTCAGCACGGCTTGGTGCAGGGCTGCCCGCTGAACAATCTTGCGCAGGAGATGTCCCCCCTGGACGAAGGATTTCGCAAGCGCATCGAGAAGATTTATACTTCATGGCGGAAGTGCCTGGAAGTCGCTTTCGCCCGCGGCATCAAAGCGGGCAAGGTGAGAAAGGGGGTTTCCCCTCGCAAAGTGGCGGCGTTCATCGTGGCGGCACAAGCCGGCATCATCGGGACAGCCAAGAATTCGCAGAGCGAGGAATTGCTGACGCAGGCCGGCGGGGCGCTCTTTGATTACCTGAACAGCTTAAGACCTTAGAAACTCTTTTTTTATGACGCAAACCAAACCGACTGGTCGGTTTCTTTCGATGCCATAACCATGAACTTCATCGCCCTCAAAATGCTCACCGGCGATCGGGCCAAATATCTCGGCCTCATTTTCACCATCGCTTTTTGTACCTTCCTGCTCGAGAACCAAACGTCCATCTTCGCCGGAATTCTCAAGCGCACCGGCAATCAGATTGCCGATGTCACCGACGCGGAAATTTGGGTGATGGATCCAAAGACGGAGTATTTCGAGCAAACCAAGGCGCTCAAAGATACCGATCTCACTCGTGTGCGCGGCGTGGACGGCGTGCAATGGGCTGTAAAACTCTTCAAAGGCAATCCAGTCGCGCGCACAGTCAACGGCAAATTCGCCGTTTCGTTCTGCCTCGGCCTTGATGACGCCACCCTCACCGGCGCGCCGCGTAAGATGCTGCTCGGATCATCGGAACGTTTACGCGAGCCGGACGCCGTCATCATTGATAAAGCGGGGTACGTCCTGCTTTTTCCGGGTGAACCCTTCGAGCTCGGCCGCACGCTCGAACTGAACGATCACAAGGTCACCATCGTCGGCATCTCGGACGCATCCGCGCCTTTCGTCAGTTGGCCGGTCATGCATACGCGCTACAGCGAGGCGGTGAACTTCGTCGGGCGCGAGCGCACGCAGCTCTCCTACGTGTTGGTGCGTCCCCAATCCGGCGTCGACGCGTTGGAGCTTTGCCGGCGCATCGAGGCGCAAACCGGCTTGCGCGCGAGAACCAGCGATCAGTTCCAATGGGATTGCATCCGCTACTATCTAAAGAACACCGGTATTCCCGTAAACTTCGGTATCACGATCACCATTGCACTGATCGTCGGCGCCGTTGTCGCCGGACAAACGTTCTACCTGTTCACGGTCGAAAATCTGAAGCAGTTCGGCGCGATCAAGGCCATCGGCGTCACCAACTGGCGGCTCATTGGCATGATCCTGCTGCAAGCTTTCACCGTTGGCGTCATCGGCTTCTCGCTCGGCACGGGGATGGCGGCAGAGTTTTTCAATTTCTTCAGTCAAAAAATCGCCACCCGCGGCATCATCCTGATGTGGCAGAATGTCGCCTTGACCGGCGCATGCATGGTGTTCGTCATGATCCTCGCCAGTATCCTGAGTTTGCGCCGCGTGCTTGTGCTCGAACCGGCCATTGTTTTTCGAGGATGATCCATGAATGCGACGACGATTGCAGCAGTTCGAGCTCGAAACCTGCGCAAGGATTTCGGTGAGGGCACGACGCGCGTGGAAGTTCTGCGCGGCGTGAACTTCGACGCCTTCCAGGGAGAACTCACATTTCTTGTTGGACCGAGCGGTTGCGGGAAGACAACGCTGATTTCCGTCATCGCCGGACTGCTCGATAGCGGTGGTGGTGGCGTGAAACTTTTCGATCAAGATGTCGAACAGTTTTCCGCGAACGAGCGTATCCTGTTCCGTCGAAAAAATCTCGGCTTCGTTTATCAGCAATACAATTTGCTGCCGGCGCTGACTGCGGCGGAGAACGCCGCCGTCCCGTTGCTCGCTGCAGGAGTCCGCCGCCGAAAAGCTGTCGATCGCGCAAGATCGGTGCTGGCGAAGCTTGGGATGGAGAAGCGCCTCGACACATTGCCTAACAAACTTTCCGGCGGTGAGCAACAGCGCGTGGCCCTGGCCCGCGCGCTGGTGCATGAGCCGCGTTTGATCTTGTGCGATGAGCCGACAGCAGCGCTGGACCACGCGACCGGCGAAGCCGTCATGGAGCTACTCGCCGAGAACGCGGTCCAACCCGAGCGCGCCGTTATTGTCGTCACGCACGACAGTCGCGTCTTTCATCACGCCGATGCCATCGCACACATGGACGATGGCCGGATTGTGAAAACAGAATCGCGTCATCAGAACGAGATCGAGGTTCCTGAATTCGATGACGCCCTGGTGCTTGCATGAAGAATGGAGAATATATGATTGAGAACAAAGTTGCATTGATCACGGGCGTTTCGTCCGGCATCGG
>WNFC01004102.1_pt1 | contig 16522 bp, 12 predicted proteins | sample 5400541 | NCBI WGS metagenome assembly WNFC01 (sample SAMN13153342, study PRJNA577476) | soil metagenome | isolation source: 120 cm saprolite under Douglas fir tree site 2 hole 2 replicate 1 | place: USA:California | collected 2015-04-18
CTCTACAGGATTGCGCGCCGAGTCCCGAAACGCCACTAGCTGACCAGCCACGCCGCCGCCGCAGCGACTTTTTGCTCGGCCCGCCAGCGACCGACAGCCTCCCCCAGCGCTGCGACCTGGGTCTTTGCCTGGCTTGGAGAACGGCGCAGCGCGTTGCCCAGCAATTCGTAGACCTCGAGCTCGAGTACCACGCGAACCGTCACGCCGCAGCGCTCCAGGCCGTCCACGAGAACGGTGCGGAACAACCGACCTTCGGACGCGTGCGCACGCATGTGTTGATTGGCGATGGTGGCGGGATCCGTGAGCGAGGCGACGACGACCGCCGCTTTACGCAGGGGATGCTGTTGACGGTATTCATCCAGCAAGGCTGCGATCGTGTGGCGGGAAAAACGCTCGATACCGCGGACGAGGCGCGTGACTTTGGCGGTATCGGTCTGCGCCGTGCCGAAACCGGCGTGGTAGGGTTGCCGCGAGTCCGCCACGCCGGGGTCGGCCAGCTCGATCAGACGGCTATCGATGACTGCGGGTGCCTTCTTAGAATTCGCGATCAGCACCGCCGCAGCCCATCCGGACTTCACCCGAAAGCCAAGCGTGTAAGATTCTCGAGCGCTCATCCCCAATCCTTGGAATCGGGCGCGACGCGGCGCATGGCGCGGAGAAAGGAAAGCGGGGAAGGCGTGTCGTGTAGGGGCGCAGCATGCTGCGCCCCTACCAGTCGCAATCCTTCCACTTCTTCCGCCAAAACATTCACAGTCCCATCGTCTTTCGCGAGCTTGCCACGTACCAAGACGAACGGCTCGCCGCGCACGGCCGCGCGATAGCGATCGTAGACATCGGTTCGCACGATCACGTTCGTCATTCCGGTTTCGTCTTCGACCAAAAGGAAGACGGTCCCCTTGGCGGTCTCCGGCCGCTGCCGGGAAAGCATTACGTACCAACGACAAAGGATGCGCACTGGCCGAGAAGCCCAGCGTGGCGTACTCGGCGAGCAGCCGCTCGTGGGCTGCCAGCCCCCCGAATGCCAGCTGCTCATGGGGATGGTTCAGCGGGAGCTCGAGCTGCCGCCGGCCGCGGCCATCGCCCGATTGGGTAGCCTTGGGCGGCAGCCAGAGGCCGACCTGCCATAGCAATTCGCGCCTGGTCAGGCCGAATCCGTCGCAGCCGCCGACCCACATGAGTGCTTCGATGGCCGTGCGTTTGAGCTGCGGCGGCGCCCGCCGCACGAAATCGCCCACACTCTTGAATGGGCCGTGTTTCTCCCGTTCCTCCACGGTGGCGGTCGATGTTGCTTCACTCCAATGCCGCACGAATCCCAACCCAATCCGTACTGCTCCCTGCTCCCCGCTCCCTGCTCCCTCCACAGTGCACCAAACATCGCTCACGTTGATATCCGGCAAGCGCATTTCGATGCCGTTGCGCATGGCGTCGCGACCCAGCGCATCGATCGAGTAGAAGCCCATCGGTTGATTGTTGAAGAGCGCGACGTAGTACTCGACGGGGTGATAATGCCTGAGCCAGGCCGACTGATACGCAAGCAGTCCGAAGGCGGCGGCATGCGACTTGGGGAATCCGAACTCGCTGAATGCGATCACCTGGCCGAACACCTTCTCGGCGGTCGCCTCGGGGACGCCACGGGCGAGGGCACCGGTGCGGAATTCCTCCCAGAAACCGGCCATCAGATCGTGCGACCGACGGCGGCTCATCGCGCGCCGTAACGCTTCCGCCTGTCCCGTCGTGAATCCGGCGAGCGCGTGGCAGACTTGCAGCACTTGATCCTGATAGAGAATCACCCCCAGCGTTTCCGCCAGGCATTCGCGGAGCAGGGGATGATCGACCGGCGGTTCGTACGGCCTGCCGGCCGCGTGCGCGCGGCGCTGCTCTTCGCGCCGGCGCACGTAGGGATTCACCGCACCGCCGACGATCGGTCCCGGCCGCACAATCGCGACTTCGACCGCCAGATCTTCCAGATTGCGCGGCCGGCTACGCCGGATCATCTGAATCTGCGCGCGGCTCTCGATCTGAAACAGCCCGATCGTGTCGCCGGCGCAAATGCGGTCATAGATCGCGGGATCCTCGAAGTCGATGCGTGAGAGATCGGGCGGCGTTCCGGTGCGGCGCGCGATCAGCTCGACGCAATCCTCCACGAGCGACAGCATGCCGAGCGCGAGGAAATCGATTTTGATGAAGCGCGCGTCGTCGCAGGAATCCTTGTCCCACTGGCAGACGACGCGGTCTTCCATCGCGGCGCGCTCGAGCGGGACCAGCTCCACGAGCGGCCGCGACGAAATCACCATTCCCCCCGGATGCTGCGAGACGTGGCGCGGCAGCCCGCGGATCTCATGGGCGAGCTGGCACAGCTCCTTCCAGAGCGGCGCATCTTTGCGGCCGGCAAAACCGGGAAGGTGCTCCAGCTCGTCCGACAGTCCGTCCGCCCGGCCGTCCGACAGTTTTGCGACGAGCTCGATCTCGCCCAACGGCAAGTCGAGTGCCTTGCCGATTTCGCGCACGGCCGACCGCAATCGATACGTGGGGAAGGAGCACACGAGGCCCGCATGCTCGGCGCCATAGCGTGTGTACACGCGGCGGATCAACTCCTCACGGATCTCGCGCGGGAAATCGAGATCGATGTCGGGCACCGATGCGAGCGACTCGTTCAAAAAGCGGCCCAGAAACAGCCTGTTGGCGATCGGGTCGATATGAGACAGGCCGAGGAGATAGCAGACGATGGAGGAGACCGAGGAGCCGCGTCCCCGGCCGGGCAGCAAGTTGCCGCTGGCGCGGCGCGAGCCGCGCCGAATGTCGGCCGCGACGTCGCGCGCGAGATCGAAGAGGTCGTGATAGACGAGAAAGAAGCCGCTGAGCTTGTGATGCTCGATGAGCCGCAATTCTTCGTCGAGCCGGCGCACGGCCTGGGCGTGATGGAGCGAGCCCGGCGGGTAACGCTCCTGCATCCTTGCGCTGCACAGCTCTGCCAAGACTCGCGGTGCGGGGGCGCGATCGGCCCCACGGAAGTCGGGGAAGGTGTATCCCAGGTCGCGCGTCAAATCGAACGCCGCGGCGCGCTCGGCGATGGCCACTGTATTGGCGACAGCATCGGGACAGTCACGAAACAGCACCACGACTTCTTCCAGTGGCCGCAAGTAAAACTCGCTGTTGGGATTTCGCACCCGATGTGAGCCGTCGAGGGTGGTCCGGTGGCGGATTGCGACCATTACATCGTGCAGCCGATGCCGCTCACGGGTGTGGTAATGCACCTGCCCCGTTGCCACGACGGCAAGTTGCAAGCTGCTCGCTATGTCGATCAGTGCGCGTGATAGAGCCAAATCCCCCCTGACTCGATTCCGCTGAATCTCGATGAAAAACCGGTCGCGTCCGAAGGCGGCTTTACAGTGCTCGGCGAATTTTCGAGCCGCGGCGAGCCCCTCAGTCTCGAGTGCCCGCGGCAACAATCCGTCGCGGCGCGATCCCGAGAGAATGATCAGCCCCTCCTGGCGCGCTTCGATTGCCGTCAACGGCAGCCGCGGATCGAGACGCTCGGCACCGAGGTGTGCTTCCGTCAACAGACGGCAGAGATTCGTGTACCCGTGCGGGCTCTCAGCGAGCAATATCAGGTGGCTGCCGTCCGAGAGCGTGACCTCGGCGCCGGTGATCGCCTGGATGCCGAGTGGCTGCGCCGCGAGTGCGAATGAGAGCGAGCCGTAGATGCCGTTTCTGTCGGTGAGCGCGAGAGCCGGGTAGCCGAGCCCGTGCGCTGCAGCGAGGATCTCGTCCGGCGGCGAGGCTCCATCGAGGAACGAGTAGGCGGAGTGGCAGTGCAGCTCGGCGTACATCAGGGCATCTGCGCGAACCATTGGCCGGTGATCAGATCCTGAAATAGCACCATGCGTTTTCCACCCTCCAGCATCACCTCCATGTAGGCGCGCGCAATTGTTTGACGCCACCATTCATCGTCGATTCGCCACGATTCGAGAATGGCTTCGACTTCTCCGACCGTCTGGCCGTCCGGCCGTCCGACCGTCATCCGACCGGATTCATTCAATTCCACTGTGATGGCGCGCGGCTCGTTTACGGCTCGTAGTCGATCAGTGCGTAGCGGCGTTCTGGCAGACGGGACCATGGTTGCACCTCGATGATGTGGTAGAGCGAAGAGCGCTTCACGCGCATTCGTATCTCGCGCGCGGCGCTCTGCAACGCGCGCTGTTGGCCCGCGCGCGCGGCGGCCTGCGCATCGCGCGCGAACAGCTGCAGCTCGGTGGTTCCAGGGGCGAACGCGGTGAACTCGAGGATGAGGCGTTCGACCGCCCCAGTTGGTGGTGACTGTTCGAGTCGAGTCTTGAGCGGCGCGGCGATGCGTTCGCCGTCGGCGGTCGGGTCCTTCAACAATGCCGTGATCAGCCACGAACGTTGATTAGTAGGGGCACGACATGTCGTGCCCCTACCATCCGCCTGATCCGCACCTCCGGATTCCAGATCCGCGCGCAGTCGCACCGCGTGCACGCGCCAGCCGATGCGACGGGGATGCTTGAGCGCCCGCCCGATCAGCTGGTCGAGAGAGTGCACGAGCAGCTCGCGCTCACCGACCGGTGTGAAAAACGTGAGCGCGGCCACGATCGGCTCGGGCGCGATGCGTCCTTCGACAGGCTCCGCGATGCGACCGGCGGCAAGTCGCCACAATCGCCTTCCCACGGCGCCGAACTGCGCCGTGATCGCTGCTTCGGGAATCGCCGCCAGCGCGCCGAGGGTGCGGATACCGAGCTGGCGAAGACGGCGATGCGGGTCGGAGTCGAGAGGCAGAACGGAAATGGGTTGAGAAGCGAGAAACTTCCCCTCCGCCCCTGCTGGGACTATCACCGCTTCACCTGGCTTGGCGCGGCTCGCCGCCACCCAGGCGGTGAATTTGCCGACACCCCACCCCAGTCGGACATTCCAACCTTCCAACATTCTCTTTATCACTTCCACGATCTTTTGCGGCGCTCCGAAGATTCCCTCCAAACCGTCAGTGCCCAGGTAAACCAGCCCCAGCTCCGCCGGCTCGACGACCGGACTCACTTCGTTGAGTGTTGAGAGCAGATTGGCGAAGCGCTCGTCGTAGTGGACCGGGTCAGGTTCGATGAGCCGCAGCGCGGAACAGAGGCCAATCGCCTGACTGACGGTCATCCCCGGCTTTGCTCCCGCGTGGCGGGCAAGAGAGGAGACCTGCCAGAGTTTGCGGGTGGTGTCGGGCGCGAGCAGCGCCGTAGGGTAGGCGGCCAGTCCCTCATGACGGGCCTCTTCACAGCGGAGTGGGAAGAGGGGGATCCAAACGCAGGCAGCGAGCGAGCTCGTAGGACGTCGCGACATTGACAAAAGCCCCAAGGGGACCCGAATATATCCCGAAGATCACTTCACTCGCAAGCGCTTACGGGAAGAGTAAACTTTGGGGATGACTCAAGCGGATCTCTTTGGGCCTGAAGCACTTCCGACCCCACGCCCTGAGGTCGTGGAGCTCGCCCAGCGAATCCCGTCGAATATTCGATTTGGGACGTCTACATGGACGTACGACGGCTGGTTCGGCGACGTCTATCACCGTCACTATCGCGGCCCGCAGCCGGCCCTGAGGCTCGAGGAATACGCGCGCTATCCGCTGTTTCGGACCGTTGGGATCGACAGCGCGTTCTACGATCCCCCGTCTGAGGAGGAGCTCGAGTCCTACGCGCGGGCGTTGCCGTCCGGCTTCCCGTGCGTGAGCAAGGTGTGGGATCGCATCACCGCCAAGCACTTAGGCCAGGATGCGCCGCAGCCCGGTCTGGCCGGCATGCGCAATCCCGATTTTCTGAACCCCGCGCTGTTCAAGGACAGTGTACTCGGTCCGTACGGTCGCGTGTTTCGGCATCACGCCGGGTGCTTCGTGTTCGAGTTCCAGTCTATGCGCGGCAAAGACCTGCCCGATCCCCTGCAATGGGCCGATCAGCTGGACGATTTTCTGGGTGAGCTGCCTCGCGACTTTCGTTATGCCGTGGAGCTCCGCAATCCGGAGCTCCTGACCCCGCTTCACGGCGAAGTCTTGAAGCGGCACGGCGTGGCGCATGTGTTCAACTCATGGACGGAAATGCCGCCGATCGGCGAGCAAATCGATCTCGGGTGGACCTTCACCACGAACTTCACGGTGGCGCGCGCGCTACTGAAGCCGGGCCGCCGCTATAGCGATGCGGTGAAGCAGTTCCAGCCGTACGATCGCGTGCAAGAACCGCAGCCAGCTCTGCGACGCGACCTGTTGCAGTTGATCAACACGTCGCTGCGGCGCCGGATCGAAGCCTTCATCCTGGCGAACAACCGGGCCGAGGGGAATGCACCGGGCACGATACGAGCGGTCGCGCGCATGTGGCAGGAAGGTGACGCGGAGACTTCTAACTAGATCAGGCTACCGCGCAGCTCGAGCTCGCCTTGCACCGGCACCCGGCCGGCGCGGTAGCGGTCCATCATGCCGATTTGATTCTTGAACCCATGCTTGCGCCGCAACTTTTCGATGCGACGCGTCAGTGCTCGGGTGTATTCACGCGGGGCACCGGCTTGCCGGGCGTATGCGCGCTGGTAGCGCGGCACGAGCTCGGGAAAATGCTCGCCCAGCAGAGGCAGGAAGCGGTCGCGCACGGCGGCGTACAGCCGTAACGCCCCCGCATGAATGAAGTGCGCACCCGCTTCGCGGGCCGCGGCGAACAGTGGGTCGAGATGGGCGACGGCGTCAGTGATGCCGGGAAGGACCGGTGCGACGATCAACCCGGCGTTGACTCCCGCGTCCACCAGCTTGCGCAAGGCGCGGAGTCGCGCCGCTGGGACGGGTGAGCGCGCCTCGAGCTTGCGCGCCAGTCGAGCGTCGGCCGTAATCAGCGACACATGGACCTGGAGCTCGTTGCGCTCCTGCAGCCGGATCAACAGGTCGCAGTCGCGCGCGATGAGCGGACTCTTGGTGATGATGCCGAACGACAATCCTTCGCAGCGCGTCAGGCGCTGCAACACCGCCCGCGTGACGCGGAAACGGCGCTCAGCGGGTTGATAGGGATCGGTCGCCGTCCCGATGACGATGCATTCGCCGATCGGTACGCGCTTGAGATCGACCTCGAGCGCACCGACCACGTGTTCCTTGACGAAGATCCGCTTCTCGAACGCCTCCCAACCGTGTGCGCCGCGGTAATCCGCGAACTCGGCGTCGGTCAACTTGCCGGCGTCGTGCGCGCGCTCGACGACGTAGCGATGCGTGTAACGCGCGTAGCAGTAGCTGCAACCGAACTCACATCCGACGTATGGGTTGAGCGACCAGTAATCCATGCCCGTTGCGGAGGGCGGGTTGAGGACCCGCTTGGGCGTGAGCGAAACGAACGTGGTTCCGCGGAGGCGCTGGTCGAGAACGACGGGCGGGCGGCCGGACGGCCGATCGGCCGGTAGCAGCGGCAGCTGGCGATTAGCCACACCGAGCCCAGCCGCATTGGAGGCAAATGACGCAGCCCGACTGTTGAGCGGTCTTGGCGCCGCAATCGGGACACGGAGGAGTCTTGGGAGGGGCTTCCTGGGGTTTGCGCACCGGCATACACCCCGAATATAACCCGAAGATCGTGCTCAGCAACCCGACTATGCAGGCTTTGCGAAACGTCTCCAGGCGTAATACACAGGCACGCCGAGCAGCACAAGGGCGAGCCCGAGCATCGCGTAGGTGCGGGTTGTCGGCTGCACCAGGAGGTCAATCGCGATCAGGCTGGTCAGCCCGATGTAGAACGCCGGCAATACGGGGAATCCCGGTGCTCGTACGGGGCGCGGGATGTCCGGTCGTTTCTGCCGCAGTCGGAATAGGCCGAAGGTTGTGACCGCGTAGAACATGACGGCGGCGAAGATCACGAAGTTGAGCAGCTGGCCGTACGTGCCTGAGAGGCACAACACGCAGGTCCAGATCGCCTGGGCGACGAGTGCCAGGGCGGGCGTCCTATAGGTGGGATGCAGCGACGCCGCGGACTTGAAGAACAGGTTGTCCTGCGCCATCGCGTAGTACACGCGGGCCCCCGACAGAATCAAGCCGTTATTGCAGCCAAACGTCGAAATCATGATCGCAATGGCCATGATGTACAGGCCAGGCGCGCCGAACATTGCCTGCAATGCCGCCGTGCCCACGCGGTCCTGTGGCGCGTGTGCGATCGCATCGGCGGGCAGTACGACCAGGTATGCGACATTGGCGAGGACGTACAGCGTCGTCACCGTCAGCACACCGGCTGCCATGGCGAACGGCAAATCCTTCTCGGGGTCTTTGAGCTCTCCCGATGCGAAGCCCACGTTGTTCCAGGCATCCATCGAAAACAGCGACCCGACCATGGCGGCGCCGACCACCGGCAGGATCGCGAGCGTGAGACCGCCGCCTGCCCAGAAGTTCGCGTCGAAGTTGGCGGCAATCGCCTGGGCGTTCCGCCCAATGGTGATCCCCAGCAGAATCAGTCCGGCTAGGGCGGCGGTTTTGATCGCCGTCAGTGTGGTCTGGATGAACGCGGCGGTCCGCACGCCGCGCACGTTGATCCAGGTGAGCAGCACGATCGAGACGATTGCAAAGATGCGTTGCGGCGAAATGCCCACGGCGATATCGCCGATCGGCTGCGGCATATGCAGCGTCGTGCCGAGGCCGGAGATCACTTCGGGGGAGAGACCGGGCCAGAGCACCGATGTGAAGCGCGCGAACGCGACCGCGACCGCCGCGATCGTACCCGTCTGAATCACGACGAACAGCGTCCAGCCGTACAGGTAGCCGAACAGCGGCGAAATCCCCTCGCGCAGATAGACGTACTGCCCGCCCGCCTTGGGGAACATCGCCGCCAGCTCCCCGTACGACAGCGCGCCGAGGAGCGTCACCACGCCCGAGAGCAGCCACACGACGAGCAGCAGGCCCGGGGAATGCACCTGCCGCAGGATATCGGCCGACACGATGAAGATGCCGGACCCGATCATCGATCCGACGACGAGCGCGGTCGCGTCGAGCCGCGAAATCGCGCGGACGAACTCGACCCGCGGAGGCTGTACGGGGGTGGGGGTAGCAGTCATGGCGATAACCTAGTGGTCGTTTCCGAGGGCCGCTATCTTTCGCCACCCACCGCCCTGTGAGGAATCGTGCGCCTCCTGCCGCGAGAAGAGGAATTCTTCGACCTCTTCACCGAAGTGGCCAACCGCAACAAAGAAGCCGCGGACTTCCTGCGGAAACTGTTCGAAGCTCCCCCCGACCGCCGCACGCCGCACATCGAGGCGCTCAAGCGGCTGGAGCACGAAGCCGATCAGGTGACGCACGAAGTCGTCAACCGTCTCGACCGCACCTTCATCACGCCGCTCGACCGTGAAGACATTCACCAGCTCGCCTCCGATCTGGATGACGTGATGGACGCGATGGACGGCACCGCGCGCCGCGCGCAGATCTTCCGCCTCGGCGTACCGCCCCAGGGCGTGCTGCGGATCGTCGAAGTGCTGCAGCGGATGATGGGCGTGCTGCTGGAAGCGGTCAGCCGGCTGAAGAAGGGCGATGACGTCATGAAGTATTGCGTCGAGGCGAAACAGCTAGAGGAAGAAGGCGACGCGATCTATCACGAGGCGCTGGGCCAGCTGTTCGAGAAGGAGCGGGACGCCATCGAGCTGATCAAGTGGAAGGAGATTTACGACAATCTGGAGGGCACGCTCGACCAGGCCGAAGACGTCGCGAACGTGGTCGAGTCCATCACGATCAAGCACGCCTGATGGCATCCTCCGTCTGGTTCGTTCTGGCGATTCTGGTCGTCGCCCTCATCTTCGATTTTATCAATGGGTTTCACGACGCGGCCAACTCGATTGCCACCGTCGTGTCGACGCGCGTGCTCTCGCCGAGCGCCGCGGTGGTATGGGCGGCGTTCTGGAACTTCGTGGCGGCGTTCGTGTTCGGCACCGCGATCGCGAAGACCGTCGGCAAAGGCCTGATCGATCTCAGCGTCGTCGATTCGACCGTCGTGCTGGGGGGCCTACTCGGGGCGATCATCTGGGACCTCGTGACTTGGTGGCTGGGACTGCCGACCTCGTCGTCGCACGCGTTGATCGGCGGCTACGCGGGCGCCGCGGTCGCCAAGTCCGGCTTTTCGGCGATCATCGCCAGTGGTTGGACCAAGACGCTGGTGTTCATCGTGGTCGCGCCGGTGCTGGGATTCGTGCTGGCGCTGGCGCTTACGGTGGCGTTGTCGTGGGCATTGCGACGATCACTGCCCCGACGAGTCGACAAATCGTTCAGGGTCCTGCAGCTCGTCTCCGCGGCGGCCTACTCGCTGGGCCACGGAACGAACGACGCGCAGAAAACGATGGGTATCGTCGTGGCGTTACTGGTCTCCAGCCAGGCCCTCTTCGTGAACTTCCCGATTCAGGTGTTTCACCTCACTAACGCCGATAAGATTCCGACGTGGGTCATTCTCGCCGCGCACGCCGCGATTGGGCTGGGCACGATGGCGGGTGGCTGGCGCATCGTGAAAACGATGGGCCAGCGGATCACGAAGCTGACGCCGTTCGGGGGGTTCTGCGCGGAGACGAGCGGGGCGATCACGCTGTTCATCTCGTCCTATTTCGGCATCCCCGTGAGCACCACGCATACGATCACCGGCGCGATCACCGGCGTCGGGGCGGCGCAGCGCTTCTCGGCCGTTCGGTGGGGTGTCGCGGGCCGGATTGTGTGGGCATGGGTCGCAACGATCCCGGCCGCCGCGGGCATCGCCGGGCTGTCTTATCTGCTACTGCGGGCGATCGTCTAGACTCAGTCGAGCTTTAGCGTGAGCACGCGTAGCTCGGTCATCTCCTCGATGGCGTAGCGCACACCTTCGCGGCCCAGGCCGGATGCCTTGGCGCCGCCGTACGGCAGCCGGTCGATACGAAATCCGGGGATATCGTTGCCATTGACGGCGCCGACGTCCAGCTCGGCGTGCAGCCGGAACATGGTTTGCACGTTCGTCGTGAACACCCCCGCCTGTAGTCCGTAGGGAGACGCGTTCGCCCAGGCGATGGCATCGCTCACGTCGCGGTACGGCGTCACCGTCACGAGCGGTGCGAACACTTCTTCGGAGTTGACCTTCATGTCGGCGCTGGTGTGCAGCAGCACGGTGGGCTCCAGGAAGACGCCGCTGCGTTTGCCGCCCAGCGCGATTTCCGCGCCAGCCGAGGTGGCCTCCTTGATCCAGCGCTCGACGCGCTCGGCGGCCTCCAGAGAAATCATCGGCCCGACGTCGGTGTGATCATCGAGCACGTCACCGACCTTGAGCTGTTTCACCTTCTCGAGCAGCAAGTCGAGAAATGCCTGGTAGACGCGCTCGTGCACGTAAATGCGCTGCGTCGAGATGCACGACTGGCCCGCGTAGGTAAACCCGCCGATGGCGCAGCGCGCGGCGGCCCACGTGAGGTCTGCGTCCGGCTCGACGATGACAGCGGCGTTGCCGCCCAGCTCGAGCAGCACACGTTTACTGCCAGCCTTGGCACGGATCGCCCAGCCGGCTTTGGCACTTCCTGTGAAGGTGATCAATCGCACGCGCGGGTCCTCGATGAGGATCTGCGCGACTTCCACATGACAGGGAACGATGTTCACCGCGCCGTCCGGATAGCCGGATGCCTTGACGAGATCGCCGAGGCGGAGCGTTGTGAGCGGATCCTGAGGCGGCGGTTTCAGGGTGATCGTCGCGCCGCACGCCATGGTGGGGGCGATTTTGTGGGCCGCGAGGAGTATCGGGAAGTTGAACGGTGTGATCCCGGCGATCGGCGACAGCGGGAAGCGGCGCGTGATGGCGATGCGGCCCTTGCCCCAGGGAACGACGTCGGCAGGCAGCACTGCACCGTCAATCCTTGTGGCTTCTTCCGCACCGTCGCGGAACACGAAGATCGCGCGATCGATCTCGGTCTTGGCCTGCGCGATCGGCTTGCCCGCCTCGAGCGCCAACGTCCGGGCGAACTCCGCGCGCGCCGCTTCCAGCCCGTCGGCGATCTTGCGCAATGCGGCGGCGCGAGCATACGCGGGCAGGTCGCGACAGGCGCGTGTCGCCGCCACATTAGCGTCGAGCGCGGCCCGCACTTCCTCCGGCCCAGCGAGCGACACCACGCCGACTTCGCTGCCGTCGTGCGGCGCGCGAATGACTGATGATTCCCGCTCTTGTTCTCTTTGTTTGGTCGTCATAAGCCGAGTGCCTCCACTACGACAGCCGCGATCGCGGCATCTTGCACACCGACGCCCGTCAGGTCCGCAATCGTAATCTCACCTTCCTGCTCGCGCCCCGGGAGGCGTCCAGCGGCGAGATCGCCCAGCTCCCCGTACACCTGCTCGGGTTTAAGCACGACCTTGTCCGCCTTTTTCAAGAGCTCTGGCTCGAGCTCGACTCTCTCCGGACTGCCGGTGCCAACCGACGTGATATGCGTCCCTTTGGCAACCCACGCGGCTTTGATCAACGGTGTCGTGCTCGCCGTGGCCGTGACGATCACCCGATGGCGCCGCACCTCCGGCTCGAGCGCCTGCGCGATCCGTGCCTTCACAACGCCGCCACTTTCGAGGTCGTTCACCAGCGCTTCCCCCCGCGCCGCCGTCCGGTTCCACACTGTCAGCCGCTCGATTGGCAGCTGGGCGACGATCGCGCGGGCCGCAAGGCGTCCGATTGCACCCGCACCGACGAGCAGCGCGTCACGCGCATCTTTCGGCGCAAAGTACTTGAGCGTGAGCCCGACGGCGGCCGCGGTTCGCAGATCGGTGAGATATCCATGCTCGGCGAGGAGCAGGGCAGGCGCACCAGTGGTCGCGTCGAGCAGCAGGAAGAGTCCATCGCCCGAAGGAAGGCCGCGCTCGCGATTCGTGTACCAGCCCGTCGCGAGCTTGAGCACAACGTGGCGCGCGCCTTTGAGGTGCGCGCCCTTCACATGGACCTCCGCATTGAGGTCGTGCAGCTCGACAACCATCGGATCGGGCAGCGTCGCGTCGCCGAGGCCGAGTGCGCGGAAACCGCGCTCCACGGCCGCGATCGCCACACCGAGGGGGATCTTGTCTCGAAATGCCTCGAGCGGAAATGACTTTCAGTCGGAGAACAGCCTCCGCAGGCCGCGCTCCGTCTCGGCCAACGCTTCCTGGAAGTGCTTCAAATCGCCGCCGAACCCGAAGCGCAGGAATCCGGGCATCCCGAAGTGATCACCCGGGCAGAGCAGCACGCTGTGCTGCGCGCGCAGCTTCTCGACCACTTCCGGGGCGGGAATGGCGCCGCGGTAGCGCGCCCAACAAATCGCCCCGGCGTGCGGTGGATGCCAGGTGAAGGTGTCACCGAATGTCTTGAGCCACGCTTCCATCACCGGATAGTTCGCGTGCAGGATGCGCCGCGTGCGCTCGATCAGCTTTTCGCGCACCAGCGGTTCGAGTGCGACGGCGGCGAGGTGATCCGACGCGCCCGACGGCCCAATCGTCGTGTAGTCGTGGCGAGCCCAGGCCTCCTGACTGAACCCAGGCTGTGCGACGATCCAGCCGATGCGCAGTCCCGGGAGGCCGTACGCTTTCGACAGACCGTTCACGATGATGACTTTGTTGTAGCCACTACCCCAGAAGGATTCGGTCGTCTTGCCGTCGCGTTCGGCGCCCTGATAGACCTCATCCGCCAGGATCCACGCTCCCACCTCCGCCGCGCGCTCGAGGATCACCTTGCGCGCCGCGTCGCCGAGCACGTGGCCGGTAGGGTTATGCGGATTGGTGATGACAATGAGCTTGGTGCCGGGCGCGATCGCGGTGCGAATCTCCTCGGCGTAAGGCTCCCACCCTTCCTTTTCGTGCAGCTGAAAGGCCTTCGCCTGGGCGCCGAAGTTCTGCGCCAGTCCCCAGGTCTGGAGGTAATTCGGCATCATCACGGCGACCTTGTCGCCGGGTTCGAGCAGACGCCAGCAGGTCACGAAGTTCGCTTCCGAGCTGCCGGTCGTGACGAGGATCTGATCGGGCGACGCACCGGGGTAGAGCGCGGCGATGCGCTCGCGCAGCTGATCGCTGCCGTTCGACTGGGCGTACCCGAGGCGCACCTCGAGCAGCGGCAGCGCCGAGGCGCCGGCCAAGCCGAGCAGCTCGTGAATCGAGAGGGGGTGCACGCCGGACTCGGAGAGATTGAAGCGCACCCGGTTTTCCCAGGTGCTCTGCCACCGTTCCAGCTCGAACGGGACGAATTTCGGGCTCATGGTTCGTAAAGCTCGCGCAAGTCCTCGGGTTTCTCCAGCCAGTAATCGGGCGCGAGATCTTCGAGGTCCGAGCGGTCGAACGGGCCCCAGAGTACCGCAGCTGTCTTCACACCGGCGGCGCGACCCGATTCCATGTCGTGTCGCGAGTCCCCCACGAAGACGGTGCTCTCACCCGGCGTCGCCAATTCGTCGATCGCTTTCAAGACGGGCTCCGGATGCGGCTTGGAGTGTGTGACGTCGTCGCAGCCGAGCACGATATCGAACGCCTGGTCCAGTCCCGAAATCCGGAGCCCGCGCATGGCGCCATCGCGCAGCTTGCTCGTCACGAGGCCAAGTTTTTTGCCGTATTGCTTGAGCCGTCGTATTTCGTCGACGACTCCCTCATACGGCTTCACGAGAGCATCATGGTGCGTCAGGTTGTAGGTGCGGTAGGTCTGCACCATCCGCTCGATCTCTTCCTTGTCATCCGTGATCTGCCCAAACTGCGCCCACAGCGGTGTGCCCAGGCCTTTGATCCACAGGTCGTCCGGCGGCATCGGCTCGTTGCAGCGGTGCAGCGCCATCGTGTGACGGTAGGAGCGCAGGATCAGCTCGATGGAGTCGATGATCGTACCATCGAGATCGAACAGGAACGTGTTGAGAGTCACACGGGGAATCTACAGTCCAACAACCATCAGCGCGGCAACGAGCTCAACCTCGATAGCTGGGTCTCCCGGGTCGGCGGATGGTAGAGCGTGATGCCACGCCAGCAGGTCTTGCACTAACAGCGGCTGTGGCCGCGACAGTAGGTCCTCCATCAGCAGTTCTTCACCCGCCGTCATTCCCGCCGCCAGACGTGAGACCAACGCATCGAGGGCGCGGAGCTGCTCCCCATCGCCACGGCGCGCCGCGCGGCGCGCGGCCGAGAGCACCCAGGGAATGAGACGCCGGGCGAAGCGATCCCGGTCGCTGGCACGCCAGCGCGCGTCCTGAACCGCCGCGAGTCGGGATCTGATCAGCGGGGCAGCCGCGTCAATGGCCGTTTGTACGATTTGGCGATCGACGGCAACGGGCTCGGCAGCACCAGCAGCGGCGAGAATCCGGGTCGCAGCAGCCGGATTCGTCCGCGCCGTTTCTCCTTCGACAACGATGGCTTCGACAAGCTTCGCGATTCGGACCACGAGAACAGTGCAGGGCTGTTCTCCCACAACTGCCGCGCAAGAGCCAACCGGTGCGTTGCATGGTGATGACGCGAGCGTCGCCAGTTGGTCGCACCAGTCCAGGCGGCCATTGGTGCCGGCGACTTGCTGCGCCCCGACCTTCGTTGCCAGCCGCTCCTCGATCGCGAGTGCACGAGCCAGTGGCGGGGGCGGCAGGAATGTGACCGTCGTGATCGAATCGTGCGACGAGCCGAGCCGGTCGATCCGGCCGACGCGCTGCGCCAGACGCGCGGGGCTCCAGGGCAAGTCGTAGTGCACGACGCACTCGGCGTCCTGAAGATTGAGCCCTTCGCTCAACAAGTCGGTAGCGATCAGCACATCGGTCTCGAGGGCGGCGACCGGATACGAGCCACCCTGCGCCCGGGGCGCGAAGGCGCGCAGCACCTCCTGCCGGGGCGCCTGCCCGGACGCGAAGCGGCCGGCGTGTCCGAACACCGCGGCGACACGTCGATGACGCAGCTGCTGCAAGAGGTATCGCGCGGTGGGTTGCGCGTCGGTAAAGACGATCGTTTTGACGGACCGTTCTGCGAGTAGGCGTTCCAACGCCTCAGCCTTGGGATCGCCTGTGGACGGGCGCGCTAGCAGCCCGCGCAGTCGCGAGAGAATGCGGCGATCGTCCGCGAATGGACCTGGACCACCTGCTCCTTGATCGAGCAACAGTGGAAACAGAACGAGCTGAATGTCCGACTCTGCGGCGCGCGGAAAACAGCGCTGAAACTCTCGCGGCGTCAGGGCGCGCCCCTCTGTCGCGGCGCGAGTCGCGAGATCGAGATAGGCATCGTGGCGCGTAAGCGCGACCCGGAAGGCGGACAGACTCGACCCAAGGCGTCGCAACAACATCAGACGGAGTAGGGGAGCTGCCCCGCCGCCCGCGCGTAACTGTGCGACACCAGCAACCAGATCCGAAATGAGCGCGTCCGATCCGGGACCCGCGCGCAGCGCTTCGGTCGTCGATCGTGGAAACACCATGCTCACCGGTCCGCCGTCGTAGCCCGTCTGCACGCGCTCGCGCGAGCGCGCCACGATGACTCGCGCCACCGCCGCAGGAGCCAGCGACCGGTCGGCTTCACGCCGCGCGGCGTTCCGCAACGAGGGAACGCCGAGCGCGGCGAGGGCATGATCCCGGAGGAACA
>WNFC01003724.1_pt1 | contig 16521 bp, 16 predicted proteins | sample 5400541 | NCBI WGS metagenome assembly WNFC01 (sample SAMN13153342, study PRJNA577476) | soil metagenome | isolation source: 120 cm saprolite under Douglas fir tree site 2 hole 2 replicate 1 | place: USA:California | collected 2015-04-18
GCCGCCTCGATCGACACCTGCGCCACCGCGCTCTTGTCCAGCTCGGGCAGAAACGAGTACGCGCCGGGTTTCTGGATGCCGGCGCGCGCGGCGGCGATGGCGTAGCCGAAGCAGAGATGGAGACACGTGGTCTTGGTGAGCCCGGCCACCGCCCGGTCGATCACGTCGACTCCATAATCGCGGGCGCGCTCCGGGTGGGCCTCGAGGTAGGGCTCGTCGAGCTGGGGCACGTCCACCAGAGGCTCGAGGTCCAGGAGCTCCTCGTTGACCGCGGCCGCGTAGGCCATCGCGAGCTTCTCGCCGTTGCCGTAGCGCTCGTCCTGCGCAAGCCGGGAGAGGGTGAAGGGGCCGGGCACGGTGACCTTGATCGGGCGGGTGGTGATGGATCTGAGGAACTCCATCTCGCGACGCAGCACCGGGCGCGAGCGGCGGATCGGTCCCACCACCCGCGGCACCGGCGTCGGCCGTCCGAAGCGCCCCTGGGCCGTGCCCGGACGGTCGAGGTCGAGCCCCTCGAGGGCGTTGGCGAACTGGTTGAAGTAGGACTCGCGCCGCTGCTCGCCGTCCGAGACGAGGTCGATGCCCGCGCGCTCCATGTCGGCCACGGCCAGCCGCACAGCATCGTCCTGCGCCCCCTCGAGATCCGGCGGCTGGATGCGCCACATCTCCGGCACGCGGATGCGGGGGACGATGTTCTGCTCGAACCGCGCCCTGTCCACGAGCCAGTCGGGCTGCGGATAGCTGCCGACCACGGTGGTGAGGACGCGGTCGCTCATCGGCGCACCCTCAGTGCATGACGAGACCGCCGTCGACGCTGAGGGCCTGCCCGGTCATGTAGCCCGACCGCGGCCCGGCAAGGAAGGCGATCACATGCGCCACGTCTTCCGGCTTCTCCATGCGCCCGAGAGGCACCTGCGAGGCGCGCTGGCGGGTGAACTCCTCAGCCGTCATGCCCAGGAGCTTGCCCTGATCCCGCGCCACCGCCGTCCACATGTCGGTCTCGACGAAGCCGGGGCAGACGCAGTTCACGCGGACGCCGTCGGCGGCATGCGCGAGGGCCAGGCTCTTGGTCATGCTGATGACCGCGGCTTTGCTCGCGTTGTAGGGCAGGTTGGTCTTGCTGCCGATCTTGCCCGCCATCGACGCCAGGCTGACGATGCTGCCGCGCTTCTGCGCGAGCATCGCCGGCAGCACCGCCTGGCTCGCGAAGAAGACTGCCTTGGCGTTGATCGTCATGATCGCGTCCCAGTGCTCCTCGGTGACGTCAAGGGTCGAGGCCGCGCGATAGATACCGGCGTTGTTGACGAGGATGTCGATGCGTCCGAGCTCGGCCTTGGCGCGGTCCACCATGGCGCGCAGGTCGGCGCGCGAGGTCACGTCGGTCTGCGCCACCACGGCGCGGCGGCCGAGGGCGCCCACCTCCTCGGCGGTGCGCTTGGCTCCCGCCTGGTCCAGCTCGGCGATCACGACGTCGGCGCCCAGTCGCGCCAGCTCGAGCGCGGTGGCGCGGCCGATCCCACGGCCGGCGCCGGTGACGATGGCGACCTGTCCCTGTAGCTCCATTGGGAAACCTCAGCGCTTGCCGGTCGGCACTTCGTCGAAGGGCAGGTCGCGGTCCACGCGCACGTCCTGCGGCAGGCCCAGGACGCGCTCGGCGATGATGTTGCGCAGGATCTCGTCGGTGCCCGCGGCGATGCGCCCGCCCGGTGACGTGAGCAGCGATTCCTGGAAGGCGGCGCGAAGCGGCGCCGTGTCCTTGTCCATCACGATGCCGCCCATGTCGAGCAGGTCCATGGCAAAAGACGCGATGTCCTGGGCCTTGGGCGCGTTGACGAGCTTGCCGATGGAGTTTTCCGGTCCCGGCGTCTCCCCTCGGGAGAGCGCCGTCATCGTGCGGAAGCGGGTGAGCCGGACACCCTGAGTCTTCACGTAAATGTCGGCCAGCCGCTCGCGGACGGCCGCGTTGCCGAGCGCCGGGCCGTCTTCGAGCGAGATCCCGCGCGCGAGGCCGAAGACCTCCTCGAAGTCGGGACCGCGCAGATCGCCCGAGGCGAGCCGCTCGTTCATGAGGGTGGTGATGGCCACGCCCCAGCCCGCGCCGACCGCGCCGAGCCGCTGGCTGTCGGGAATGCGCACGTCGGTGAAGTAGACCTCGTTGAAGTGTGACGCGCCCGAGATCTGCTTGATGCGCCGGGTCTCGATGCCCGGCGACTTCATGGAGAGGAAGAAGAAGGTCAGTCCCTTGTGCTTGGCCGCCTTGGGATCGCTGCGCGCCACGAGGATGGCCCAGTCCGACCAGTGCGCGCCCGAGGTCCAGATCTTCTGCCCGTTGATGACCCACTCGTCGCCCTGGAGCTGGGCGCGCGTGCGGAGGCCCGCCAGGTCGGAGCCGGCGCCGGGCTCGGAGAAGAGCTGGCACCAGACTTCATCGCCCCGCAGGGCGGCGGGCGCGTAGCGCTTCTTCTGCTCCTCGGTCGCGAAGGCGAAGAGCGTCGGCATGCACATGCCGAGGCCGATCTCGAAGTAGCCGCGCGGCACGAGGTAGCGCGCCTCCTCCTGGGCATAGATCACCTGGTAGACGGGGGGCAGGGCGCGGCCGCCCCACTCCTCGGGCCAGTGGAGCGCGGCGAAGCCGGCCTCGGCCTTCTTCGACTGGAACGCCTTGGCGCGCTCGAGGCCGTCGAATCCCTCGCGCCCCGGGTAGCGGCTCTGCCAGGTCTCGAACGCGCCGCGCTTCTCCTCCGCATGGGCGGCCAGCCACCCCCGCGCCTCGCTGCGGAATGCCGCTTCTTCCCTCGTGTCGTCGAAATCCACGATGGCTCTCCTAGGCGGCGCCGGCTTCGAGCCGCGCGATGAGCAGGTCTTTCCAGCGCCGCGCGCTGCCCAGCATGAGGCCGGTGAGCTTGGCGCGCCGGTAGTGCAGGTGGCAGTCGAATTCCCAGGTGAAGCCCATGCCGCCGTGGATCTGGATGTTCTCCTTGGCGGCCTGGTAGTAGGCTTCGGTGGCGGCCACGCGCGCGGTGGCGGCGGCCACGGGCAGCTCGGGCGCGTCCTTTGAGAGTGCCCACGCGCCGTAGTAGGCGTTCGAGCGCGCCAGCTCGACGCCCACATACATGTCGGCCAGCTTGTGCTTGATGGCCTGGAACGACGCGATCTGGCGGCCGAAGGCGAAGCGGCCGAGCGCGTATTCCCGCGCCATCTCGAGCGAAGCCTGCGCGCCGCCGAGCTGCTCGAAGGCCACGAGCACGGCCGCGCGGTCGAGAAGCCGCTCGACGAGCGGCCAGCCCTGGCCCGGAGCGCCCAGCGGCTCGGCCGCGGCGCGCTCGAACACGATCCGCGCGTGGGAGCGCGTCGGGTCCACCGTGGCGACCGGAGCGCGCGCGACGCCCGGATCCTTGAGATCCACCAGGTAGAGGCCGTCGGCGGCCACGACCACGGCAAAGTCCGCGACGTCGCCGTCGGCCACGGGCACTTTCGTGCCGCTCACGCGGCCGCCGTCGGCACGCGTCGCGATATTGCCGGGCGTCGTCACCCGCGGACCCTCGGCCAGGGCGAAGCAGCCGATGGCTTCCCCCTGGGTGATGCGCGGCAGCCAGCGCTTTTTCTGGGCCTCGCTGCCCGCGAGCAGTAGCGCCTCGGCCGCCAGGTAGATCGTCGAGGAAAACGGCGTCGGCGCCAGGCTCCGGCCCAGCTCCTCGGCGATGACGCACAGCTCGAGGTAACCGAAGCCGGCGCCGCCGTACTGCTCGGGGATGGCCGTGCCCATCCAGCCCATCTCGCCCATGCCGCGCCAGAGCTCGGCATCGTACGGCTCGGGGCCCTCGAGGATGCGCCGGAGGCGCGCGGAGGAGGCGTGCTCGGCGAGGAACTTTCGCGCCTGCTCGCGCAGCGATTTCTGGTCGGCGGAAAAATCGAAGTTCACGGCGCGAGGATCATACGGCATCTTCGATTGAGATACCAGCCTGGGGGCGAGACGCCAGCCGGGTGTTCCGGCTATACTTGCCTTCCTATGGCACTCACCGACCGCTACGGGCTCGCCATCAGCACCTCGTCGGCCGCTGCCGCCGAGCGCTTTCAGGACGGCATGGACAGGCTGCTCTCGTACGGGCCGGGCGCCGAGGAGGCCTTCGCGGCGGCCCTCGAGGCCGACGACGGGCTCGCGGTGGCGCACTCGGGCGTGGCGCTCCTCGCGGTGGGCCGAGGCGACGCGGCGACGGCGCGCGCGGCGGTTGGCAGGGCGCGAGACACCGTGGCCGGCGCGAGCCGACGCGAGAGGCAGCACGTCGAGGCGCTGGGCGCGCTGATCGGCGGGGAGACCGAGCGCGGGCTCGCCCTGGTCGACGAGCACGTGGCCGAGTTCCCGCGCGACGCGCTCCTCGTGAACCAGGCTGGTAGCGCCATCGGCTTCGCCGGCGGCGCCGACCGCGAGGAGCGCCGCGCGGCGTTTCTCGAGCGCCTGGCCCCCGCGTACGGCGCCGACTGGTGGTTCCAGTCGGCGCTGGCGTTCACCTATCACGAGGTCGATCGATTCGAGGAATCGCGGCGTCTGTCGGAGCGCTCGCTCCAGCAGTACCCGGGCAACGCGAATGCGAGCCACAACATCGCGCACATCTGCTTCGAGACTGTGGACACCGACGGGGGCGCCGCGTTCCTGGAGGAATGGCTGGCCGGATACGACGCCCGCGCGTCATTCCACTGCCACCTCGCCTGGCACCAGGCGATGTTCGAGCTGCAGCGGGGCCGCCACACGCGCGCGCTCGAGGTCTTTCACCGCGACATCGTGGGCGCCGTCAATCCGCGACTGGCGATGATCGACGGCTCGGCGCTCCTGTGGCGGTTCCGGCTCGCCGGCCAGCCCGCCGAGCCCGAGGCGTGGCGGCGGCTCGCCGATCTGGCCGGGCGTGTCTCACGCCCCGGCTTCGTGTTCGGCGAGGTGCATGCGGCGCTCGCCTACGCAGCCTGCGGCGACCACGCGGCGTTGGCCAAACTCTGCGACGGCCTGCGCGCTCTCGGCGAGCAGGGACATCCGATCGCGGGCAGCGTGGCGCTTCCGGTCGCGCAGGGAATTGCCGCGGTCGCGGCCGGCGATCACGCCGCGGCTCTCGCCCATCTCGAGCCGGTCGAGGCCGAATTTCACCGCATCGGCGGTAGCCACGCCCAGTGGGAGATCTTCGAGGAGACGATGGTGGCGTGCTACTTCGCTCTCGAGCGCTACGACGATGCCCTCCGCCTGGTGCGACGGCGCCTCGAGCGCCGCGCGTCGCCGCCCGACCGTCACTGGCTCGACCGGGCGAGCGCCGGGCTCAACGCGAAGCAGGGGACGACATGACCAAGGTCACGCCGAAGTTCACGCAGGTCACGTCGGGACTGCGCTTTCCCGAAGGCCCCGTGGCCATGCCGGACGGCTCCGTCATCCTGGTCGAGATCGAGCGCCGCGCGCTCTCGCGCGTCACGCCCGACGGGAAGATTCACGTGGTCGCCCAGCTCGGCGGCGGACCGAACGGCGCGGCGATGGGCCCGGGCGGCCAGATCTACGTCACCAATAACGGCGGGCTCAAGTTCGTCGAGCGGCCGGGCAAGCTCTTTCCGGTCGCGCAGGCCGACGACTACACGACCGGCAGCATCCAGGTCGTCGATCCCGAGACCGGCAAGTTCGACACGCTCTACGACCGCTGCGACGGCCGGCGGCTCAACGGGCCGAACGACCTCGTGTTCGACGGCGCCGGCGGCTTCTGGTTCACCGACCTCGGCAAGACGCGCGATCGCGACGCGGACCGGGGCGTTGTCTACTACGCGAAAGCCGACGGCTCCCAGATCCGCGAGGCGATCTTCCCGCTGGAGCGCCCGAACGGGATCGGGCTCTCGCCGGACGAGCGGACGCTCTACGTGGTCGAGACGCCGACGGCGCGCTGCTGGTCCTTCAAGCTCTCGGCGCCCGGCGAGATCGAGTCGGCGAACGGCCCGTACCGGGGCGAGAAGGGCACGGTCGTCGCCGGCCTCGGCGGCTACCAGATGTTCGATTCGCTGGCCGTGGATGCCGAGGGGCACATCTGCGTGGCGACGCTGATCACCGGCGCGGTGAGCGACATCTGGCCCGACGGCGGCCGCGTCGACCAGCACATGCTGCCCGACATGATGGTTACGAACGTGTGCTTCGGCGGCCGGGATCTCAAAACCGCGTACGCCACGCTCTCGATGGGCGGCACGCTCGTGTCGTTCGAATGGCCGCGCCCGGGCCTGCCGCTCCGCTACCTCAATCGGTAGCCTCCCCGCTGATCCTCGCCGCCTTCCGCGTCCGCAGCTTCCGCTTCCAGTGGCCCGCCGACCTCCTGACGTCCCTGGCGTTCGAGATGGAGACGGTCATCCTGGCCTGGTACGTGCTGGTCCAGACGGGCTCGGTGCTCCTGCTGACCGCCTTCGGCTCCCTGATGTTCCTCGGCACGCTCGCCGCGCCGATGTTCGGAGTGCTGGGCGACAGAGTGGGCGGCCGGGTCATGCTGACCACCATGCGCGGCGTGTACGTCATCCTGGCCGCGCTGCTCATGACCTTGAGCCTGAGCGGGACGCTGACGCCCGTCTGGGTCTTCGTCATCGCAACACTCGCCGGCGTCATCCGCCCCAACGACCAGGTGATCCGGAATGCGCTCGTCGGCGAGACGATTCCGCCGCCGCACCTGATGGGCGCCCTCGGCATGTCCCGGGCGACCATGGACGTCGCTCGCGTGGTCGGCGCGCTCGCGGGCTCGGAGCTGTCCACCATCCTCGGCATCGGGGCCACATATGTCTTCGTCACGACCTTCTACGTCGCGAGCGTCGTGCTGACCTTCGGCGTGGCGCGTCGACATCCGGTGTCCGATCCGGGAGAAAGGCCGCGCGCTGCCTCGCCAGACGTGGCGCCGGCAGGATTGCCCAGTCCTTCGCGCCGCCGCGATCTCAAGGAAGGTCTTCTCTACATCCTGCGGACACCCGCGCTCCTCGCCCCGATGTGGCTGGCATTCCTGATCAACCTCACCGCCTACCCCGCCTCGAACGGCCTCCTGCCCTATGTGGCCAAGAACATCTACTTCGTGGGCGCCACGGGCCTGGGATGGCTCGTCGCCAGCTTTTCGTTTGGGGGCCTCCTGGCCTCGATCGCCACCGTCGTGACGGGAGGGCCGCGCCACCCCGAGCGTTCCATGCTCGTCTGCTCGGCGATCTGGTACGCCCTGCTGCTCGTCTTCGGCCACGCCGGGAGCCTGGGCGCTGGACTCTTCGCCCTCATGCTCGCCGGCTTCGCCCAGAACGTGGCGATGATCTCGATGATGGCCAGCCTGCTCGCCGCCGCCGGCGACCGGTTCCGTGGACGCGTCATGGGCGTGCGGATGCTCGCGGTCTACGGCATGCCGCTTGGACTGATGGCCTCGGGCGCCCTCATCGATCTCATCGGCTATTCGCGGACCATCACCGTCTCATGCGCGGTCGGCCTCGTTTTCACCCTCCTCATCGGGATCAAATGGCGCGCGAGTCTGTGGCACAGGAGGGTTGCCTTGACCCCTTGAGCAGAAGCGTCGCCGCTACCGCATCAGCCCCTTCTCGGCCATCCACTTCTGGACCATCTGGGCGATCTGGTCGGAGTTCTTGTCCATCATCAGCATGTGCCCGTTGCCGCTCACGCCGAGCTTGGGCAGCTCCCACCAGTCGGCCACGCCGCCGTCCGCGCGCAGCGCCTCGGCGTAGCGCTGCGAGGCGGGCACGAAGAGCTTCCAGAGATCGCTCTGCCCGATGAAATCGCCCCACACGACCAAGTGTGGCACGCCCTTGAGCTTGCCGCCGGTCGCCTCCGGCTTGGGCGCGCCCGAGGGTTCGATCGCGATCAGCGCCTTCACCTTGTCGGGCGCGGCAAGGGCGGCGTTGAAGGCGAAGTTGCCGCCTTGGCTGTGCACGATGATCACGCACGGGCCGATTTTCTGGACAAGCTCGTTGTAGGCGGCCTGGATCTGGGCGTCCGTGGTCGCCCAGCGCGGCACGCCCTGCTTGATGAACTGGTCGAAGGCCTCGATCGGGAAGAGCTGGCCGGGCAACGCGACCCGCTCGGCGGCGTTGAGCTTGTAGCTGCCGACCGCGCCGATGCGAAAATCCTCCCAGGCCTGCTTCTTGGTGCGGAAGAGGGGCTCGGACGTGAAGATCTCGGGATAGCGCGCCCAGGAGGCGCGGCCGCGCTCGACCGCGTCGGAGACGTAGACATCGTGCCCGGCGCGCAGGAAGAACATCTGCCAGCCGGGCTTGCCGTCGGGCTTGGTCTCCCAGGTGACGCCGGTGAGGCCTCCGCCGTGCCAGAGCAGCAAAGGATAGCGTGCCTTCGGCTGGGCGAGCTTGGTGAAGCCCACGTACATCTGCTCCACCTCGAAGTCGCCATTGGGATCGACCTTGATGGGCGCGGAGCCGGCGGTGAAGACGACGTCCCGGGTCGGCAGGCCCGAGAGCGAGACGGCGCGGCCGCCGACGTGGAAGCTACCCACCTCGGCGACAGAAAGGGGTTGCGCGGTGGCGACGGTGGAAGTCAGCACGGCGGCGATGCCCAGGACGAGCGCGGCGATGCGCATGTGTTCCTCCTAGTTGGCGACGGACACCGTGTCCCAGCGGACCACATCGTAGACGCCGATCGTGGGGCGGTGCACTCAGCGCATGGGGGCCAGCGTCGCGACGCCCAGCTCGCTTGTGCACTCGGCGAACCACTGGAGCACCTCCTTGTGCAGCGGGATCCCCTTTGCCCGGCGGGACTCGAGCTCTTCGGCCTCCGACAGTCCCGGATAGAGGACGCGGTCCTGCCCCGGGGCGGGGGGCGCCGTCCGGAGCGTCTTGAGCATCTCGTCCATGGTGTCCTTGAACCGCTCGACGTCCGTGAAAGCCGCGATGTTGTACGCCGCGAACTGATTCTTGGATCCGCTCCCCGGCGCCAGCATGGTCGGCAGCGCGCCGGACAGCGCCGTCGCCAATACCTCGGCCATCAGCGCAAGGCCGTAGCCCTTGTGGGAGCCCTGCTCGCGAGTGCCGCCGAGCGGCGCCTGGAAGAAATCGTCCCGATCGAAGATGGGCTTCTCCTCCATGATCGGGATGCCGTCCTTGTCGGTGACCCAGCCCGGCAGCAGCGGTGAGCCGACCCGCATGGCCAATCGGATCTTGTTGCCCGCGATGGCCGAGGTCGCCGCGTCGAAGAGCATGGGCGCCTCGTGGCGCGCGGGAGCGGCCAGCGCGATGGGGTTGGTACCCAGGAGCGGCTTCGAGGCGAACGTCGGAACCACGTGCAGGCCCGCAGCCGTGAAGCACACGCCGACCATGTCCTGCATGGCCGCCTGCATCGCGAAATGGCCGATGGCGCCGAAGTGCCCGCTATTGTGAACGGTGACCACCCCGACGCCCACCGCCCGCGCTTTCTCGATCGCGAGCCGCATCGCCTTCGGGCCCACGATGATGCCGAGCCGCTTCTCGGCATCGATCACTGCGGTGGCGGGTGACTGACGCTCCAGCCGCCACCCCGGGCTGGGGTTGAGCTTGCCCGCCTTGTAGTCGCGGACATACGCGCGCAGCATGTTCGACACGCCGTGTGTCTCGACGCCGCGGAGGTCGGTCATCGTCAGCACGTCCGCGGCTTCCGCCGAGTCTTCCTTGCTCACCCCCAGCTTCTCGAAGATCTCCGTCACCGTCCGGCGCAGCGCCGCCTCCGAGACCAGGACCTGGTCCTTGGCGGGAACCTTGAAGCGCTCGAGGATCATGGCGTGTTCCTCCCGCGCGGATGGTAGCCGATTTCGTTCCGATCCGCGATCGCCGTATCGAACAACGAGGGGTCACGGCGGTTGATCCGCCGGGAAACGCGATGTAATCTCCTGCAATCGGTCCGGCGAGCGCCCATCCCGGTAGCCACCCAGGGAGGAACAGACGATGACCCCGATGAAGGCGATGTGATGGGTGCGCGATGAAATTCGGCGTCTGGATTCCCACCTGCCGGCACCTGGCCACGGTGGAGATCATCCGGCACTCGGCCGTTCGAGCCGAGCAGCTCGGCTACGACTCCGTCTGGGTCAGCGATCACGTCGTGGTGCCGAACGCCAACATCGTGAACTTCGGCGAGACCATCTTCGACCCGCTCGTGACGCTCGGAGTTCTCGCGGGGGCGACGAGCCGGGTGCGGCTCGGCACCACCGTGCTCATCGTCCCGTACCGGAACGCGGTCGTCACGGCCAAGATGGTGTCCTCGCTCGATGCGCTCTCCGGCGGGCGCGTGGTGCTGGGGATCGGCGCGGGCTGGGTGGCCGCCGAGAGCGCCATGCTCGGCGTGTCCTTCGTGGAGCGCGGTCCCATGACCGACGAGTACCTCGAGGCCATGCAGGAGCTGTGGACCAGCAAGGCGCCGTCGTTCGCGGGAAAGTACACGCAGTTCAGCGGACTCACGTTCGAGCCCAAGCCGGTGCAGAAGCCGCACCCGCCCATCTGGGTCGGCGGGCACAGCCGCGCCGCCCTTCGCCGCACCGTCCAGTTCGGAGCGGCCTGGCATCCGATCAACCGCTCGCCCGAGGAGCTGCGGATCGGCCGGGAGGAGCTGGCGCGACTCTCCCTGGCGCGGGGCCGCGCAGCGCCGCCTGTGGTCACGCTTCGCAACGACGTCCGCGTCGTTCAGGCCGGCGAGAGCGTGCCCAAGTCCACCCATGGAGGGCGCGTGATTGCAGGCGAGCCGGCCCGCTTGCTGGAACAGATTGCTGAGCTGGCCGAGTGCGGAGTCGAACACCTGGTCCTGGAGTTTCTCTCCGCTGATGGCCGCGAGCTCGACAAGCAGATGGCCGTCTTCGCCGAACGCGTGCGGCCGAAGCTCGCGTGAGCGAGCCAAAGCTCGTTTGATCATGGACGAGGCGGCCGCTCCCGCAATGGCGGTCCGCCGGAGCGGCCGCGGGCCCGACGTCGCGCTCTTTCACGGCGGCATGGGCTCGTGGAAGCACTGGATCCGGAACATCGAGCCGCTCGCGACGCGCTTCACCGTGCACGCGCTCGACCACCCGTCGTACGGCGCCTCGGCGCCGGTCCCGCGCGAGATGACCGGACCGGCCTACCTCGACCTCGTGCACGACCTCTTCACCGGAATGTTTCCGGGCGAGGCACCGCTGCGCTTCGCCGGCTTCTCGTTTGGCGCGGCCATCGCGGCGAACCTGGCCAGGCGACTTGCGCCGCGCGTCACCCATCTCTGCCTGGTCTCACCCGCCGGCTTTCCGACGCGCCGCTTCGGCGAGCGACCGACCCGGAGTTACCGGGAAGCGGGGGACGACGAGAAGCTCTTCCGTGAGATCTGCCGCCACAACCTGCTCGTCAACATGCTGAGCGATCCGGCCAGCATCAGCGAGGAGACGCTGGATATTCAGGCCGAGTGCGTCCGCCGGGCCCGCTTCAACAGCCGCAAGGTGAGTGGCGGCGGCACGCTGCTGGGCGATCTCATCCAGCTGACCTGCCGGATCCGTCTCCTTTGGGGCGAGCGCGACGATTCCCAGTTCCGCCCCGCGGATCTCCTGATCGGCGAGATCCGCGCGGCCGTCGGCGCCCTCGACCTCCACCGGATTCCCCGCGCCGGCCACTGGTCCGCCTACGAGAACGCCCCAGAGGTCAACCGCCTGATGCTGGAGTTTTTCGAGAGCTGATTACCCTAGCTCTCCAGAGTCTTCTTCATGACGGCCATGCCCTGGTCGATCATTCCGGCGATAGTGCCCGCGAGATCGTTTGGCAGAAGATCGGCGATCCACACGACCCGGCTGCGCCCGTTGCCGTCGTCAAAGACCTGGAGGGAAGCGTTGTGGTGGGTCATCCGCCCGCCCACCACCGACCAGACGAGGCGGCGGGCTTCGTCATCGACGTCGACGATCAACTCACGCGCCACCACGCCATTGCCGAACGTGACGATCCGGGCGCTGTCTTCGAGCTTGGTGTCGACGACGAACCCGGGCGCCAGACGCGTGTGCACCTCGCCGACGTCTCGGACTGCCGCCCAGATGCCCTCCGCGGGGGCATCTACAAGGATCTCCCTCCGTATCGAAGCCATAGGTGTGCCTCCCGCCCCTGAAACACCGGGGCGAGAGGCTTGTGAAACCGGCTCCGCCTGCCCCAGTATCAGGCCTTCTTGGGTTCCCAGAGCCCGAGCATCGCGCCGGTCGGGTCGGTGATGATGGTGAACGAGCCCATTCCCGGTACTTCGGTCGCCTCCTTCATCACGGTCGCCCCAAGCGACCTGGCCTTGTCCGTTGTCCTCTTCAGATCGTCCACCAGCACATATGCCATCCAGGCTGAGGGGGCGCCGGGTATAGGGTTTTTCATGATGCCGCTCCCTGTGCCCTCACCGACTTTGATTATCGTGTAGTTGCTGTCGCCCATCGGCATGTCCTCGAGTTTCCAGTCAAACAGCTTCCCAAAGAACGATTTGGCCTTGCCGACGTCGTTGGACATCAATTCGACATGTACGAAAGGATTTCCCATGACGTGACCCTCCCTTGGATTCGATTTCGGAAGCGCCCGTGGCGCGCCCCTTCTTTTCTAGTAACACGGAGTCGACGACCTCTCAACTGCTAGTCGGGCAGGAGCTTTTTCAGCTCTTCGCGGGACCGCTGGCGCTCTTCGAGAGCCCGCTTGATTTGGCCGATCTCGTCCTGCAGGCGAGCGACGCCACGACGATCGCGCTCGTCGAGAAAATCGAGAATCTTGACCTGCGAGTCCAGATATTTCCGCTGGGCCTGCTTGAGCTGCGGGAGGAAGGAGGCGCGAAGATCGGGAGGCATCGCGTTGACCTGGCCCTCCTTGCGTCTCAGCTCGGCCATGGCCTGCCGTTGGGCATCGCGGAGCGCGATGAACCGATCGGCCGAGGCAGGGTCCTCGCTTCGGAGCCCCTCGATGAACGCCCGCTCTCGCTCGGCGCCGTCGTCGCGGACGGGCTGAGCCGATGCCATGCCCGACGAAGCCAGGAGAGCCAGGAGCATCGCGCAAAGGACGGCCCGGCTCACGGCATCTCCGGAACGGTCCGCAGCCGCATGCTGGTCGCCTTGTCGAATACGTGATACCGCTTGAGAGTGAGACAAACCTGGTCGCCGCCGCGAAGGTTCTCCTCGCTGGGGATCTCGGCGAAGAGCTCCTGGTCCTCCACCGTGATGGTGAGGATCGTGGCGTTCAACATGGGGAGCCTCAGCGTGGCGGCGATTGTTCCCCTGATACCGCCCGTTCTTTCTTCCCTCGACACCTCGAGGTCCTCGGGCCGCACGCCCACGCGTGCATTCCCCAGTGACTGGCTTTGGGCCATGTACCTCGCGTCGATGAGATTGATGGGTGGAGTGCCGACGTGCCGGTTCAGGAAGCCGGCCACGAAAGCATTCCTGGGCCGGTCGTAGATCTCCTGGTAGGTTCCAACCTGCTCGATGTCGCCCCGATCCATGATGACCAGCACATCGGCCAGGATCAACGCCTCGTAATGATCGTGGGTCACGTACACCGTGGTGATGCTGAACTGCTTCAGCAGGATCTTGAGGTTGACGCGGTACTTCTCCCTCAGGGCCTGGTCCAGATTGGAGAAGGGCTCGTCCAGCAGGAAGAGGGCGGGATCCCTCGTGATGCAGCGGCCGAGGGCCACTCGCTGTTTCTCTCCGCCGGACAGCCTGGTCGGCTTGCGATCCATGAGATACGACAGCTCGACCCCCATGAGCTCGCTGGTCCTCTCGTACTTGGCCGCGGCCATTGCCTCCAGCTCCGGGGTCTTTTTCCTGAAATGAAAATATGACATCACGTTCGTTCTCGAGCTCAGGTGGGGATAGAGCGCGTAGTTCTGAAAGACCATGCCGATCCGCCGTCCGCCCGGGGGGACATCCTTCACGTCCACGCCGTCGTATCGGACTTGTCCCGAGTCGGGCTCGATCAAGCCGGCGATCATCTTCAGGAGCGTGGTCTTGCCACACCCGCTGGGACCCAGGATGACCACGGTCTCGCCATCGGGAATCATCACGTTCAGATTCTGGATGGAGAACGCTGCTCTGCCGCCCGACGCCCCCACCATGTCCCGCATGGTCCCCATGAGGGGCAGCCCGGCGCCGGCTCTGTCGCCGTCCTTGAGCGTCTTGCACACGTTGATCAGATCAACCCGGGCCATGACGTTGCTCCGACCGCGCTCGCAGAGGCTAGTAGTACACCGACCGGCCGGCGCCGCCTGTCGCCACGATCAGCTCGCCGGTGACAGCCCAGGCCTTGTCCGAGGCCAGGAACGCGGTGACGTAGGCGACCTCGGCGGCGTCCACCATGCGGCAGATGGCGTTGCCGCGGGGGGAATCGGGGGCGAAGTCGCGGGTCTCGACGTCCGCGGGAGCCACGCCCAGCTCGGCGGCACGGGCGGCGAGCAGGCGCGGCGTGCGCTCGGTGCGCGTGATGCCCGGGTGAATGCAGTTGACGGTGATTCCGAAGCGGCCCACCTGGACGGCGAGGGTCTTGGTGAGATGCACGAGGGAGGTGTTGCGCGCCCCCCCGCTCAAGTTCCCGGCGTTGCGGGCGTTGGTCCCGCTGATATTGATGATGCGGCCCCACTTCTGCTCCTTCATGAAGGGGATGGCGGCGCGCGCGCAGCGGAGCGCTCCCACGTACTTCACGTTGAAGTCCTGCAGCAGGTCCTCGTCCACCACGGTTTCGATGGGCCCGGTGGCCGTGGCCGAGCCGCCCGGCGCGGAGCCGCTGTTCACGAGGATGTGGAGGCCGCCCAGCTGCGTGGCCGCCTGGGCCACCATCGCGTCCACCTGCGCCCGGTTGCTGACGTCGCACGCCAGCGGAATGACGCGGCGCTTGGTGTCGGCGGCGAGCTCTTTCGCCGCTGCCTCGAGCTGGTCCTTCGTGCGCGCCACGATGGCCACGTCCGCCCCTTCGCGGGCCAGCTCCCGCGCAATGGCTTTGCCGATGCCCAGGCTTCCGCCGGTCACGATCGCACGCTTGCCTTGAAGACCCAGATCCATGGTCCGCTCCTCCCAGAGAGTCGTTCCTGCCCACTCCGCGTCGCGGACGAGATTCTATCCCAGCCGGATCGGCCCGCGCCGGGATCTCGCCCGGCGGAGGGCGGAGGGCGGCCTCCGATACACCGCGCGAAAGGCCGCGTTGAAACGCCGGATGCTGGCGAACCCCGCCGCGAACGCGATGGCGGCCATCGGCATGGAGGTCTCGTCGACGAGGCTCTTCGCGCGCTGCACGCGGCGGGTCGTCGCGACGGCCGTTGGCGACGCCCCGGCGTGCCGCACGAACAGACGACGCAGGTGGCGCGCCGTCATGCCGAGCGTGTTCGCGAGTTCCTCGACCGTCTTGCCGTCGTCGAGGTATCCACGCTGGATGAGCCGAAGTGCGCGCGAGACCGATGCGGCAGCGCCCTGCCACGCCGGTGTCCCCGGAGCGGCCTCGGGCCGGCACCGCAGGCACGGACGAAACCCCGCGCGCTCGGCAGCGGCCGCGGTGGGGAAGAAGACGACGTTGCGCGACTTGGCGGGTTTCACCGGACAGGTGGGGCGGCAGTAGATTCGCGTGGTCAGCACGCCGGTGAAGAACCACCCGTCGAACCGCGGGTCTCGCGCCATCCGCGCGCGATCGCAGCGCCGCCTGTCGAGGGCCACGTGTCCAACCACGATAGTGCGGAGCCTAGCACGCGAGGGGCCGGCGGACGCGGGCGGGGACGACGACGTCCGAAAACGGCGAGACTCCGGTTGACGAAGCCGCTAGCGTAGCGGCCAGCCATGAGGGCTCGATACTTCTACGGCTGGAACGTCGTCGGCGCGACCTTCGGCATGGCGCTGTTCAGTTTCGGCCTGGGCTTCTATGGCCTCACCGTCTATGTCGCGGCCCTTCAACGGCAGCTCGGGTGGTCGGCCTCCGCCGTGTCGGCTCCGGTCACGATGTACTACCTTGCCGGCGCGCTATTGACGCTGTGGATCGGCGACCTGTACGGGCGCTTCGGGCCGCGCGTGGTGGTGGCGGGAGGGAGCCTCGCCATGGCCGCCGGCATCGCAGCGCTCGGCAGTGTCACGCAGCCATGGCAGCTCTACCCCGCGTTCCTCGTCATGTCGGTGGGCTGGGGGGCCATGAGCGGCGCGGCGATCAACATCATCCTCGCGCCCTGGTTTCAGCGCGGCCGCGGCCTCGCCGTCAGCATCGCGTTCAATGGAGCGACCCTGGGCGGTGTGATCGTCGCGCCCGCGCTCATCCCGCTCATCGGCGCGGTCGGCTTCACTTGGGCGCTGACGGCCGCCGCCGTCGTTCTGGTCGTGGTGCTGTGCGCGCTCGCGGCGGGTGTGATGCGACGCGGTCCCGATGAGCTCGGTCTCGGGCCCGATGGGGATCCCGCGCCGCCGACCCGCGGCAGCGCGGCGGCGAACGGCGGGCCGGCGCGCCGAGGAGAGGCCCTGCGCACGTGGCGCTTCTGGAGCGTGTCGGCGCCCTTCGCGCTCGGCCTCGCGGCGCAGGTCGGCGTGCTCACGCACATGGTCGCCCTCGTGACGCCTG
>WNFC01005949.1_pt1 | contig 16521 bp, 20 predicted proteins | sample 5400541 | NCBI WGS metagenome assembly WNFC01 (sample SAMN13153342, study PRJNA577476) | soil metagenome | isolation source: 120 cm saprolite under Douglas fir tree site 2 hole 2 replicate 1 | place: USA:California | collected 2015-04-18
GCTGTCTTTTTGCCGCTATTGGCGGATTCTGTCGAGCGTTCCAGGAAGCTGGCGCTACCGTTGTCTGGGCGAACGAAAAGGACAAGTCGGCGACCGACACATTCAAGCTGAATTTTCCAAAAGTCAGATGCATCGACAAAGATGTGCTGGGGCTCACGGTTCACGGCGATGCCCTGGAACCGGTCGATATTTTGACAGCAGGATTTGCCTGCCAGCCCTTTTCGGTGGCAGGTGAAAAGCTCGGGTTTCAGGACGAGCGGGGCCTGTTGTTCCTTCACATCATCCGGATCATTAGGGAATTCGGCAGAGCGAAGCCAAGGATGTTGTTGTTTGAGAACGTCAAAAATCTACGCTTCCATGACCGTGGGAGGACGTTCAAGCGCATCCAGTCGGAGATACAAAAGGCCGGATATTGGTTCACGGACGCGGACGCCCACGTCCTGCATGCAGCCGACTACACCGACATTCCGCAAAACCGTGAACGTATCTTCATGGTTGCGATGAGCAGCGATCACTATCCCACCAACTCATTCCGCTTCCCCAAGCCCCTGGCGCAACGAAAGCTGCGACCGGTAACGGATTTTCTGGACCTCAGCCGGAAGGCTCCGGCATGGTATTACTTCAAGCCTGAAAACCAGTATCACTCCCTGTTCAAGGAGGCGATGGACGAGGGCGGAAAAGCCATCTACCAGCTCAGGCGCAACTATGTTCGCCGCAATATGTCAGACATGTGCTTCACGTTGATGGCGAACATGGGCGACGGCGGCCACAACCAGCCCGTCATCAAGGATCGATGGGGTATCAGGAAGCTCACCGAGCGCGAGTGCGCGCGGCTCCAGGTTGTGCGCGGTAAAACCGCGCGACCGTTCGCTGACGCTCTCTCAACTTGGCAGGGGGCTGTTCCGGCCCCCCTTGCATTCCCCCCGGTTCAAGGGCTCCGCCCTATGAAAATCCCGCCACCCTCAGCGCGGGGTGGACGCGCGCGTGGTCCCCTTGGCCGGGGACGCGGCGCCTTGGCCGGCGCCTTATGCGTATCCGGGGATACGCCCGCTGTTTCGGCAGCGGCCTCGACCAGGAGAGCCTTCGTGCCCTCCCTGGACCCGCCAGACCGGGGAGACTGCCGCTCTCCCCTGGCCCCCATCGCGCAAGGGGCTTTGCCCCTGCACCCGCGCGGGCGTGCCGCCCCTGCCCCCCTGCCCAACCCTGGGCGGATTGGATGCACCCCGGCGGCCCCCGCCTTCACCCGCCCGGTGTGTACGGCCTGGACGGGCCGCCCTTGGGAGGCGCACACATGGGCGAGGTGAAAAAAAACCGCAGCAGCGGCAGCGAGAAACGTCAAGCCACAACCCAGCTCAGTATGCGCTTCACTCCCGCCCAGCACGCCGCCCTCGCCAAGCTGGCCGAAGAACGCGGCCAGTCGCTACCCGCCCTCCTCCTCAATGCCCTGCTCAGTATTCCCCCACCCCGCGCCCGCCGCCCGCGCGTTGACGACGACCTCATGCGGCAATTCTTCACCGAGATTGCCCGCGCCCGTGACGCCCTGAAGCCGCACGAGGCCGAGCTGGGAAAGTCCGGCTCAAACCTCAACCAGATCGCCCATGTTCTGAATACCGACCGCGCCCCGGAGAGCGTGATGAATATTCTGGAATCCACCCTTGAGGAGCATTTCGAGGTGCTGCAACACCTCGACCAGGCCATCAGGGATCTTCTGGAACTGCGTACCGCGGGCATGAATGCCATGGGTCTTGAACTGAGGCACGGCGCCGACGACGCCGAGGAACCGCGACGAAAAGCCCCCGGCGTCGCCGCGCGGAAGCCCGTTGCGAAAGCGGGTTGACACCCTGTACCGCTACAACATCAGCGACCGCCCGCCCGGCGGCAACATCGAGGGCGCGCTCGACGCGGCTCCTGCGCCGGGAACTGCTGGAATGGCGGGGCGCGGTCATGCAGGCGTTTGGGGCGGAGAGGCACCGCAAGCCGAAGGGGTAGGCACTGACCTTGCCCTAAGGTCACTCTAAGGTTGGCATGACCTCAACATGACGCCGAAGAGTTTTGCCCATGGAAACACGCCCGCCAGCTTAATCTCGCCCGCAGGCATTTGAATCAGGAACAAAAAAGGCAGATCATCCAAGATCAGCTAAAGGATACGCCGCGCTGATATTTTTTTGAGGAGGTTCATTGATGCCAAAGAACCCCGACTACGATTTTAAATCCGCTTTGAACGACGCCCCCATGGTCCAGGGGTCCACGGCAGGGCTCAGGGCCATGTCAGGCTCATTGGCTTGCGATTATCTCGATAAACACTGGCCGACCATCAAGGCAGCGCTGCAGATCGCCGAACAGGACAGGCAGAAAGAAAACCGCCCCCACGAACAGAAAATCGCACAAGACTTTCGGCAGCGCCAGCACCAAAACCAGCCGGGCAAAGACATCGACCGCGAGAAATAGCCCCCGGCGTCGCCGCGCGGAAGCCCGCTGCGAAAGCGGGTTGACCGCCACCCTGTAAACATGTAAACACGTTTGCAAGTCAACTCACCAACACACCCTATGCAAGGCCTCCTTGCGAAAATCAGTCACCCACAAGCAGGTCTACCGCAAGGGCGCTTTCGGCAGCGTCAATACAACTCTCTGTGGGCGCATCGCCGAAAAGCTGTTCGAGGAAAATGACGGCATGAATATCGGCGACGAGATTACCTGCAAGCTCTGCCTGAAAATTCAGGCCGACCCGAAACACTGGCGCAATCGCAACCTTCTGGACAGCCCATGAACGCCCCGGTCAAGCCCCCTCCCCTTCCTACCGAACAGCTCGGCGTGACCGAGCCTGACGAAATCTGGGGACTGCAGCGCGCCAAAAAAGGAAGTTACGGAAACTGCCCGATGGGCGCGTCAGGTGGGATTTCACAACTCGCCGCTCGCCTGATACAGGAAGAAATCAACAAGCACAAACCGTCTTGACCCCCGCCCCGGAATCATCCAGAGTGAACCTGTAAACTTCCTCACTCCCTTACGTGTAAACACCCCCACACGCAAACCAGATTTCACAATATTGCGCCACGTCTCGAATTCGCCGCACGCCTGATACAGGAAGAAATCAACAAGCACAAGCCGTCTTGACCCCCGCCCCGGAATCATCCAGAGTTGTAAACACCCCCACACGCAAACCAGATAGAAAGCAATCCCATGCAGGTGATCTCCGTACTGATGCAAAAGGGAGGCAGCGGCAAGACCACGCTGGTCCTCTCGCTCGCCGTCGCCGCCAGTCTTGCCGGTAAATCCGTCGCCGTGATCGACCTCGACCCGCAGGCTACCGCCTGCAAATGGGGCGACCGGCGCAACGGCAACCCGGTCATTATCTCGATCCAGCCCGCGCGCCTGAAGCAGGCCCTCGACGCTGCACGGGCCGACGGGGTGGAACTGGTCATCATCGACACGCCCCCAAGGGCAGCCGATGCCGCCATGGCCGCTGCACAGGCCGCCGACCTGATCCTGATCCCGACGCGCCCGACCATCAACGACCTCGAAACCCTCGCCACCACGCAGACGCTTATCAGCGGGGCAGGGGCCAGGGCGAAGATTGCCGTGCTGCTTAACGGCGTCCCGCCGCAGGGGCCGCAATCGGCGCAGGCGCAGGCATATATCCGCGACCTCGGCCTGCCGATTCTGGCCGTCAGCTTCGGCCATCGCTCCGCCTATACCCACGCCGCCATCCTCGGCCAGGCCGCGCAGGAATACGACCCGCGCGGCAAGGCGGCGGAGGAAATCAAACAACTTTACAAGTTGACGTGCAAACTCATGAACACCCTTACACAGGAACAACGTCATGCCAAAACCGCCCACGCTGTCTAGCCTGAAGAAACTCGACAACCGCGCCGCCACGACGCCGAAGGCCGCAAAGCCCGCGCCGGTCGAGCGCCCCGACAATCCGCACTACCGCCCGAGCCGGGAAGGGATGGAGAACCTGACGGGATATTTCCCGCCTGAGGTCAAAAACCAACTGATGGAATTGACCATCGAGCGGCGCCGCGCCACGGCGGGCAAGGTCACCATTCAGGACCTGATGGCCGAGGCGCTCAACGACCTTTTCGCCAAATACGGCAAGCCTGAAATCGCGCCAGTGAACAGGAAGGAAGGGCAGGGATGACCGACGAACAGACATTCGAGTGAACCCGTCCCAAAACTAAGCCCGCCGACGCGCAGACACAGCCCCAACCCGCCCCGGCGGAAACTTGTGCAATGCCTCTGCCGCATCGATCCATGTCGTAATCGCCGCCGGATCGAACCGCAGCGCGCCGCCGACGCGGAAGCTCGGCAGCTCATCGAGCGCGGCCAGCTTGTAAACCTGCCGCTCCGAGACGCTGAGGATCTTCGCCACTTCACAGACCGTCAGCGCCGTCGTGCGTCCCTGGAGATCATCGCCGAGATGCAAGGTCGTCCTCGCGCCGGAGCGCTGCCCCGGCGAACAGCGGGGAGGGGACGATCATACTTGCGGGGTATCTTTCTGGTAAAGAGAGAACATAAGGCGAAGCCGTTCTGCCCCTTTGTTTGCTATACTAAATCCGTGACAAGCACACGATTTCTTACGGGCGGTTTATGGGCGGTAAAGGCGGGACAGGCCACCATTCCATGCATCCTGTGCGAAACGTGCGCTGTATGCAAAACCTGCAATCGTCAACAACGACGCGGGTTTTGTGTAAACCGCCAAGTATCATCGCGGGGACGTAGCTCAGTTGGTTAGAGCGCTGCCCTGTCACGGCAGAGGTCGCGGGTTCGAGCCCCGTCGTCCCCGCCACACATTCCAAAAGACTTACGGGATGATGGGACCTAAAGTGACAAGTAAATCTGGGTCCAATAAGGGGCCATTAAGCTCCTCGTTGGACGATTTGCGGATCCGTTTCAACCTTGGTCGGACCCACCGCCGGGTACCATCATCCTGACAACCTTGCTCTGTGCGGCGCGCTTGATCGAACTCACTGCCTGTGTGTAGACATCCAGCGTGATCCGGCTGTTGGCGTGTCGTAAGAGCTCCCGTACCGTCTTCACATCTTCCCCGTTTGCCTTCAGCAGAGTGCCAAAGATATGACGAAAGGTATGCCAATCGATTCGTTTATGACGCGCCTCCAGCGGAAGAGATCGTCCGCCATGTAGCTGTTTAGGGGAAACCGGCTTTGCCGATGCCTCTGTCTTGCAGTCTCCGACCACGTGATGCCAGATTGATCGAATCACACGGAGTTCCAAATTCTCGAAATCTACATCCTCCCAACGGAGCACTAACAGCTCGCTGACGCGCAAGCCGGTGGCAGCGTCGAGCAGAACCAACATGCGTTCCCGTGGTCCTAGCTTGCTAAGTAAGTGTTGCAGTTCTTCGAGTTCAAGGACATCGGGAGTGCGCCCCCTCTTCGCGCTTTGGCGCACGAGCTTGATGGGGTCCGTTCAACCCGCTCAATGCGGTCCAGCCATTCGTCTATTGCAACTAGCTTGATCTGTTCCAACCGATGCCCGCCCCGTCGAGGTAGAACCCAGTTTCCCAGATAGCATTCGTAAGCTTGTCTCAAACCATCACTTCCCACGCCATTCACATGACCTGTTCGGCATCGGAGTTATAGCTTTTGGCGCGCAGCGCCCATGGAGCGGGTTGGACAGGTCAATGCATCAGCCGGCCGCGTGATCATGGTAAATCCTGGCGAGATGCACGACGGGGCCCCCTTGGATGGCAACGCGCGTGGGTGGCGGATGATCTATCTCGACCAAGCCTTCGTAGCCCGCGAAGTAGAAGAGGAGATCGTGGGCGAAGTCGAGATCGTGCGTCCCGTCGCGCGCGACCCGCTCTTGGCTGAGCACTTCGCCCGGCTGTTTGCCTGCCTCACAGCCTCGAGTCGGATCGTCTTGCCAGGGAGGAGAACTTACTTCGCTCCCTGATCTACATCCTGCGGCAGCATGGGATGGCGCGGCTCTCGTCCAGTGGGCCGTCGCCTTGCATAGCAAGAGCACTCCAGCGCCTAGACTCTGCGCCAGATTCGTCAGTGTCTCTGGCAGAGTTGGCTGCACTGTCGGACGTGAGCCGCTTCCTGCTTTTGCGGGGCTTCGCACACGAAATAGGGATAACACCGCATGCCTACCTTGTTCAGCGGCGCGTCCGCCTTGCACGGCGCCTCCTGGCCGATGGTCAAACTCCCGCCCAAGCAGCTCTACAGGCCGGCTTCGCGGACCAGAGTCACAGACCCGCGCCTTCGTCCGCCAACTCGGCATTACGCCGATCCGCTATCGAGCGGCCATCGCCTGATCCAGGCTGTCACCTGCAATTTCGTTCAATACGCGGTGAGTCCATCGTGCGATTTGTAGAGTGCAGGAGTACGGAAGTGTCGACGCGGTGAAACATGCACTTCCTTACATTTCGTCTCCCCTATTCCTGATACAAGCAAGAGTGTCGACAGTGAGAAGCCTTCACGGACGGAGGAAACGCGATGCATGTACAAACACTGGTGGTCGGATTTGGAATTATTCTCTGCGCAGTTTTGAACGGCTGTGGAAATGGAATGACAAGTCAGTCCTCGCAAACGAGTACGGGCAACGCAACACAATCTCGTATGCGGGCCGTTCAGGATCTCAGTTGGTCAAGGGTCTGGTTCTGAGCAGCAACACGAGCGCCGCTACTCCCACCGTCCAGCTTCTGCTTCAGGTGGGGCGGATGATTACCTTCCGAAGCCCTTCAACGCACGCGAACTGGTTGCTCGAATTCGTGCCGTGTTAAAACGGCGCGTTCATCAGACGCCAGAGTCACAGACCATCAGGATAGGCGACATCGAAATACACCCGCCCACCCGAAGATCCTTCAAGGTGGGAACGAAGTGCTTCTGACTGGAACGGAGTTCGAGATTCTTCTTCTGCTGGTGAAGGCGGATGGCAAAGTGGTCTCTCGCGATGAGATCGCCGAAATCTGTCTCGGACGGCCAGTTGCGCCCTTTGATCGCTGTGTCGACAACCACATCAGCAATCTGCGCAAGAAGTTGGGCGTCACCCATGGTGATATGGAACGAATCCGCAGTCTTCGCGGAACCGGCTACATTTATACGGGCCAAGCGGAGACGCAATGAGGGGCTTCCGGACGCTCTATGCCAAGATCTTCGGCTGGTTCTGGCTCACACTGACGGTTGGTGCTCTACTGGTTTTGGCCATCACCGCCTTTACCGGAAGCCAACCTCTGGGACGTCGCTGGATGCGTCTGACTCAGGACATGTAAGCGCATAGCGCGGTCGACTTCTATGAGACTGGCGGCGATCCCGCGCTCAGAAGGTACCTGATTACGCTTCGCGAATCCTCCGGTATGCAAGCGAGCCTTCTCGACGAACACCAACAAGATGTCCTCGGCGGCACTCCACCGCCAGACGTGGGTCGAGTCCTACAGCAAAGTATCCGCACAAGGGAATCGACCTTTCACCTGGGACGAATTTGGACTGCGGCAACGCCGGTGAGCTACGGCCCACGTCGATTCTTCTTCGTCATTGAAGTGCATCCGCTACGGGGATTCTTCGACGGCACCTTTGCCATCCCTGCGCTGAACCGGCTGGCGCTGGCGCTTCTCGTTGCAGGTATCTTCTGCCTAATCCTCACGCGCCATATCGTTGCCCCTGTTCGCGCCTTGCAGGTAGCGGCGTTGCGTCTCGCAGCCGGGATCTCAGCACCCGGGTGTTCACCGTCATTGCACCGCGTGACGATGAGCTTGCAGACACGGCCAGGGCCTTCGACCAGATGGCGGACCGCATCCAGCATCTGGTTCAGAAGCGCCAGGAACTGCTCGCAGATATCTCCCACGAACTGCGCTCTCCGTTGACCCAGCTCTCGGTCTCGCTCGAACTGATGAGGAGGGGCGAAGCAGACGTGCTAGAGCAGATGCAGGTTGATCTTGATCGGATGAATGCGATGATTGGCCCGCAAGCCGCTCAACGACCCACTATGCAGGAGGCAACTCGACGACGGTCACCGGACCAAACGGGCAGAGTGCCAATCGCACCGTCACAGGTCGTGGTACCGGGAACGTGAACGCCACGATCACGGGTCCGAATGGACAAACCGCAACGCGCTCCACTCAACCAGTGATAAAATCGCCGGTTCACTCGGCGAGTGAACCACCCTGTTTTCGCCAACTGACTGCTGGAAACATATGTCGACTCTACAGAGCCAGGGCTCGAATTGGGGAAAAATAGAAAACACGTACCGCTCTCGTTCGGATGCACGCTGCTGAGCATTCGAATCGAGCCGCCAGGACGCTTTACAATCCCGCTCGACACCCACAATCGGAACGGACGGACCGAAGTTTGATTTCGTAAACCCTCCGAGTGTGCAGATACTGTCCACTGGCAGTCTGATACGTCCCTCTTGCGACCGGGGACTGAGCGGGTACGACAGTGTTGCAGCCAGGCGGCCATCGCGTGCGGATCGCTGATGAACCGTACCGGCTTCTTCTTGTGCGAAGAACGTGGCCTTGAGTCTCCTAATCGAGATCGTTGCCGGTACCGGCAAACGTCATCACTGACCTATCTGCTATCTGGAACCCCTGTTTCTGGGCGGGCTTGAAAACCCCAATCCCGGCTACGGGCGGCAGCTTGCAGCGCTCCCAGCATCAACATCTTCGCTTAACCCAAGTTCCTTCCGTTCCTATCTTCCGTTTCTTCCGGGAAACCGGACGGTGATGCTGGTGCGGCCTATGAAGCTACCTGGTTACGGTCAGCGGTAGGGTGTGGGTGATGGGGTCTGGGTTCCGGTGGTGGTTATCTGGCGATTCTAGGCTCCGTGCGGAGCCGGGATACACAGTCGATGACGGCGTCGATGTCGAGGTAGATGCGGGGTATGACATTGCCGCTGGGGGTGAGCTGGAGGGTCGCAGGGGGCAAGGGTGGTTCACTGTGGGAGGAAGCCGACTTGTTTGCTCGCAAGCATAATTGCTCTCTGCGAGCGGGGGAAGTTGGCGGGCAGGAAGCTAGACTCGAGGCGTTTCATCGCGTTGCAGAAGTTTGACCGTGAGGAATACAGCGGGCACCAGAAAAATCAGCGAGCCGATCACCCACATCACGACCGCACCGGCTCTCTGGTCGGAGAGGGGCGAGATGTGGAAGGCGTTTGGCTCATTCAGATAGTAGCCGTAGACCGGCCGGTCGCAGAAGGCGAGAAAAGCGGAGAGCGCCGTATTCACGATGTCTGCCATCACCAGGTAGAGCAGCATGAACCAGCCGGCGTAGTTCTCGCGCATGGGCCACGGTCGGACAAGCGGCCACCAGAACAGAATCGACGTTGCAAGAAAACACATGTGCTCAAACTCATGCCAGTGCTCGTTTTCGAGTGCGAAGTCGTAAGCGGCAGGCACATGCCAGCCGAGAAAGACGAGGTTCATCGCGAGCCACGCCACCAGCGGCGCGATGAGGATGTGGGCCAGCTGCCGAAGCGCCTTCATGCGGATCAAGGGTCCGAGAAGGTGGACCGTGACTCCGCGCGGAAGGCCACGCAACAGCGGAACCACCGGATAGCCGAGAAGAAGAAGCGGCGGAGCGAACGACATAAGGAGAAGATGCTCCACCATGTGGGCGCTCAGCAGTGCGTCGGCAAATCCATCGAGCGGAGAAGCAATGGCAAGCCAGATGGTAGCAAGGCCAAGCAGGAAAGATCCCAGCCGCCATATGGGGAATTGGGACGGCCGCGTCTTGCGGATGGCGAACCAGCCTCGCGTATATACGACAGCGAAGGCGATCAACGCTCCGGTGAGGAGCAGCGGTGGCGACCACTCCTCAAAGATGGCGCGATACTCAGGCTGCATGGGTATAGGGTAAATGCAGCGCTAATGCCCAGTGGTTGTAGCCGGGAGCTTCTCGCTCGATAGCACCCGATGCCTCGATGCATCGATGGCAGCGGGAAGGTTATTGCCCCGCAGAGTCGTGAGGAAGCGCGCCAGCGCAGTCGTCTCCGATGGGTTCAGTGCATTGCCGTAGGCTGGCATATTTCCTCCGCCCTGCAGCACCTGGCGGATGATCTGGTCCTCCGTCATGCGGCTTGCGATGGCATCCAATGCAGGGCCGCGAAGGCCGCCGGCACCGCCGATGGAGTGACAGTTGCGGCACTGCTTGTTTTGCAGGACGAGGGCTCCCTGCCTTTCCAGAGGGGTGCGGTCATGCAGGTAAGCGACTGGAATGGGATCGCGCGTCCACGCATCCATGATCGGACTCCACGGGGTGTACATGCCAAGGCGCGTAAAGATACCCAGTGTGACGGCGATGACCGCAACCATCAGGACCGCGACCGGACGGCGTGACCAGTGCTTTTCGCCCTCGCCCGCTATCAGGGGGAGAAGCAGCATCGCGCCGATGGCAAGGACGGGTGCGATGAGCATGACCGGGGTCTCGAGGCTTGGCGGCAGGTAGGCGAGGACGGCATAGATCCAGAGAAAGGCAAAATCGGGCTTGGGCGCCGTTTGAATGATCGTCGGGTCCGGCTGCCCGGTGGGACCGAAGGGGCCGAAGATGAGAGCGCAGGCCATGACGGCCAGCATGATCGCCGCTGCGAAGATGGCATCCTTCCATGCGGCGTCCGGCACGAAGGCGATGCCGGTCTCCTTGGTGAGTTCGTGATACTCGCGGACGTAGGTGCTTTTGCGAACGATGCGCCCCGGCATCGGCCAGTCGTTGATGCCAAGCCGCAGCACCATCCAGACGTGCAGGCCCACCATCCCCAGCAATATCCCCGGAATGACAAACACATGCAGGGCGAAGAAACGAGTGAGCGTCGGCCCGGCGATGATCGGTCCACCCAGCATCAGGTCAACCAGCGGACCGCCGATGAAAGGCACGCGGCTGACGATGGAGGCCCCGATTCCAAGCCCCCAATATGAATCCTGATCGAAGCGCAGGACCTGCCCGGTGAACGCCATACCGAGCGTGAGCAGAAGCAGGAAGACGCCGATGATCCAGGTCAGCTCGCGCGGGAACTTGTACGCCCCGAAGAGGAAGACCTGCGCCATGTGGATCAGCACAATGGCGATCATGAAGTCGGAGCCCCAGCCGTGCATGGCACGCAGGAACCAACCCAGTGTGACGTTGTGATCGAGGAACTGGAGGCTGCTCCAGGCACGGCCGGCCGAAGGCGTATAGACGAGCGCAAGCAGAATACCCGTCATCACCTGCAGGACGAGCAACACCGTTGCCGCGCTGCCGAAGACATACCACCAGCTTGAGGTGTTCTCAGGAACCTCATGCTCGGCGGCTTCGATCGCGGGTGTCCCCAGACCGAGCCGCTGCTCAAACCAGTTGTAGACCTCGATGCCTTTTTGCTTTAGCCCGGGCATGATCCGCACCTCGGTTTCGGTTGCTCCAATGCTGAGAGCCGCTTCGCGGACGCCGCTCCTGTAAGCTGCGTCAGCGGCGGTTCAACGCTTGTGTTCGTGGCCAGCGTCGGCATCTTGCCTGCGCGGATCATCAGCGTGTCTCCGGCCACCCTGTGTTCATACTCAAACAACCCGCGCTCCGGCGGACCGGAGGCATGCGTCCCGTCAGCATAGTAGGCACCCCCGTGGCAGGGGCACAGAAAGAGTTTCGATTGTGCGAACCAACGCACCGGACAACCCAGATGCGCGCAGTTAATCGCGAACACCTGGAATGTAGTGCCGGACACGCGCCGAACCCAGCACGGAACATCGCCCGTCTGCCCATCCCACGCAGTCGTCACCGGGTTGCGAAAGTTGACCAGCCGCGTTTCGCCTTCGGGAAAATCACTCAGCGGGCCAAGCGTAATCCACGAGTTGCCGCTCGAGTCCTTCTTCATGCTTGGCCCCAGAAGATAACCGATGATCGGCACCGCCAGCACCGCGCCAACGGCTCCGTTCGCCAGCAGAGCGAGCTTGAACAGGAAAGCTCGCCGCGAGTGTCCGGCACTCCGCACTCTCTCCGCTTCGGTCTGGACGGCCTTCTCATTTTGGGTGTTCGGTTCACTGGGGTTCATCGCGTTTGCTCCTGCGGGTGTTCTCGTCGTTGTTCGGCACGGTGCTTCATGGGTGTGTAGGATACGGCTGGCCAGGGTTGACCGCGCGCTTCGATGCCAGCCACGCAACGATGTCGGTGATCTGCTGGTCCGTCAGTGGCTGCGCGGCATCGGAGCGCCAATCCGGCATGCCCTCATCCGGCCGCCCGGCAATCGTAATACTGCGCAGAGCCTGATCGCTGATCAGCGCAAGATAGGACCCGTCGACGATGGAGCCGACCCTGCCCTTCCCGCTCCTGGCATCGCCCGCGACTCCTTCGCCACTCGCTCCATGGCATCGAGCACAGAACATGCCGAAGGCCTGCTGACCTCGCATTGTATCGCCCGGCAACGTGGCTGCGTAAGGCGGAGCGCTCTGCTCCGCAAGCAGATTCGCCTTGCCCCACTGCACCGTCATGGCATGCGCCAGCACACTCACCTGCTGGTCAGTCAACATGCCACCGAAACTCTTCGCGAAGGGGGGCATCAACGTGCCAGGCACGCCCTTTGCGGTGATCTGGCGCAGGCCTTCTTCTCCTGCGACAGCCAGGTACACCGGGTTCGCCAGCGAAATCGCCGCTCCATTCCTGCCATTTTCTCCATGACAAGCCGTGCAGTTCGCTCTATACAAAGTAGAAAAATCGAGCACCTCCTCCGGCCTCACCACCTCTGGCCCCGGTCCGGGACGCCCGGGAATGCGGCTGCATCCAGCGGACGCAAGACCTGCCGCGATCAGCACAAGAGCGTTGAGCACCGTGAATTGTAGCCGGGCCAGTCTCATGGAGTCTCGTCCTTCTCGTCTTCTGCAGAGGCATGAATCCCGGCACGAACAGCAAATGGCAGCGCTCGAAACTGCGGCGTCCGCACCTTCACCTGGAGATTGACGACGAATCCGGCAACGAGTCCGAACGCAATCTGCGACGCGACAAACCACCACCAATCGATTCGCTGATTCAGAATCGGGCTGATAATGCCAAGCGCCGAGTAAAGGATACCTGTCCATAGGAATGGCGCAAGAAAGCCGGCTGTAAGAATCGGCTTCCTGGGATACATCGGCAGCATCGCGCCGTAGAGCAGGCCGATCAGCACCGAGGTGAGCCCGTGAATTGCCGAAGCAGCCAGCAGACCCTGCAGATGAAACTGTGCCAGGAAGGCATCACTCTCTCCCGCCCAGTTGACGAAGCCGCCCGCCGCCAGCAGATTCACCGCATACCAAACGCTGTGGTAGCGAATCAGGCCATATAGCGCCGCGGGCCCCACCATTGCGATGCCGCCTGCAACTCCGCCCTTGAGTCCTGCCGTAACGCTGAACGTCTCCAGTGGCAGCAGCTTGCGGTGGTCTTCCCCTATCGGCAGATGCGAGCGTGTGGTGCGCGTGCTTGCAATCTCCAGCACCTCTGCCCTCACGTCAACATACACGTGATGCTCATGCGGCAGCACCTCGAAGAACCATCCCACAATCGCGGGTAGCGTCATCACAAGCCCCAGCAGACTGATCACCCAATGCGTCACCATTCCGGCAAGCATCAGCGAGATCCCCAGCCCGAGCACCATCGGCCACGCCGTCGGCGCAGGGAGTTGGACGGAGCCGCTCCGCTGCGCGTGGTCGTTCGTCGCTCCACTGTGCTCTGTAACGTCGGCTTCTTCCATCGGATTCCTCCCCTCTCGGGCTCTTCGCGTTCGCGCTTTATCTGCCCAGAACGTAAACCACTAGAAACACCACGACCCACACCCCATCGACAAAGTGCCAATAAAGCGATAACACCTCCAACCGCTCCGCATGGGCCTGGGTAACCCGTCCGGCGAGAGTGAGCGTAAGCGCGATAGCGAGCATGATCAGCCCGATCGCGACATGGGTTGCGTGCAGGCCGACCAGCGAGTAGAACGTCGTCCCAAAGAGGTTGGTGCGAATCGTCAGTCCCACATCATGGATCAGGTAATACCACTCCCGTGCTGTCGTTGTAAGAAAAATCGCGCCCAGCAAAACCGTCCCTGTCAGCGCGAGCGTGCATCTCCGGACGTTATCTTTACGCAGGGCGCTTACTGCATCATGAATCGTAAAGCTGCTGGAAAGCAGACAGATCGTGCCGAGGATGGGCAGTTCCAATACCTGCGCCGGCATGGGCCCGCTAAGGCTCTTGCCGATGTAGTAGATGTATGCGACGACAAAGATGATGAAGATCGCGGACTCGGCCACGATAAGGCAGGCCATCCCGACGATGCCGCGACTCGGCAAGACCCACGGTGGTTCAATCTGCCCGCTGATAGGAATCGTACTGGTGGTCTGTATCATTCGTAGCTCGAGTCCGGATCTTCAGGATGTTTCAGGTCCCACAATGGTCGACGGCTGCCGACGGTTGGCTCCACGGCAAAGTTATAGACCGGTGGCGGAGATGGCGTGGCCCACTCCAGCGTCCATGCATCCCACGGGTCGTGGCCGGCAATCTCCCCACGGTAGTAGGACCGCACCAGGTTATAGACGAAGCAAAGAATTCCGGCCGCCTGAAGCAGCGCGCCGATGCCGATAATCAGATTCCATGACTCCCATCCGCGGCCTGCCTCGTATGTGTACACGCGCCGCGGCATGCCGAGCAGCCCCGGCACATGCATGAAGTCGAAGGTGAGATGAAAGCCGATGATGAACAACCAGAAGTGCCACTTGCCCAGTACCTCATTCATCATCCGGCCCGTCACCTTCGGGTACCAGTAATAGAAGGCTCCGAAGAGCGCCGTGACGATCGCACCGACCAGTACATAGTGAAAGTGGGCTATCACAAAGTACGAAGCGCTCAACTGCCAGTTGAACGGAGCGGCGGAGAGCATGATGCCCGTCAGTCCCGCGATGAGGAACTGAAACAGGAAGGCAATGCAGAACATCATTGGCACGGTGAAATGTATCTTGCCGCCCCAGAGCGTCGCCAGCCAGTTGAAGATCTTGATCCCCGTCGGCACGGAGATCACCATGGTCGAAAAGACGAATACCGTGTTACCCGCCGGACCCATTCCCACCGTGAACATGTGGTGCGCCCATACGCTCAGGCTGATGAAGCCGATTCCCACCGACGCCGCTACCATCGCCGGATAGCCGAACATCGCCTTGCGCGAGAACACCGGGATGATCTCGTTGACGAAACCGAACGCGGGCAGCACAAGGATGTAGACCTCTGGATGGCCAAAGATCCAGAAGAAGTGCATCCACAACACCGCGGAGCCTCCTGCCTGCGTGTCGAAGAAGTGGGAGCCGACATAGCGGTCCAGCGTCAGCATGATCTGCGCCGCCGTCAGCGGACTTACCGCAACGAACACCATACCGCTGGTCACCAGCATCAGCCAGACGAACAGCGGCATGCGCGACAACTTCATCCCCTTGCAGCGCATGCAGAGCGTTGTGGTCACAATGTTCAGCGCCGTGCCCGTGGTTCCAATGCCGGTCAGCAGGATCGCCAGCGTCCAGTAGTCCGTGCTATGTCCTGGCGAAAAGACCTTTGCTGTCAGCGGCGCGTAAGCGAACCAGCCCACGTCCGGCGCCGAACCCATGCCGTAAAGCCCGTCGCCTCCAAGGTAACTGAAGTACAGCAGCAGACCCCCAAACGCCGAGATCCAGAAGCTGAACGCATTCAGCCGCGGAAACGCCATATCGCGCGCCCCAATCATCAGCGGGATAAGGTAGTTGCCAAAGCCGAACAGAATCGGCATGCCGACGAAGAACACCATCGTCGTGCCGTGCATCGTAAACAGACGGTTGAAGACCTGGGGCGAGACAAAATGATTGTTCGGAACGACAAGCTGAATCCGTATCAGCACCGCTTCGAGACCTCCAATTAACAGAAAGACAAGGGCGTACGCGATATACATCAGGCCGATCTTCTTGTGGTCGACCGTCGAAATCCACTCGTACACCACATCCAGCGGTGGCCGCCGCTGGACCTCCAGCGTCTGATCGATGGCTTCCAGTACAGGTGTCGCGTTCGCCATGGTGCGCTACTTTCCGGTAGAGCGTTAGTGAAGCGTGGTGAGATAAGCCGTAATAACGTCCAGATCATGATCGTTCAAATGCATTGAAGGCATCAGCACGCCGGGCTTCATCGAGTTCGGATCGGCGACCCACTGCCTTAGGTTCTCCGGCGTATTCTGGATCGGTCCAGAGGCGATTGTGTCCCGGCTAGCCAGGTGCGTAAGGTCAGGCCCGAAGCGCCCTGTTGCCGCCGTTCCCGCTACCCTGTGGCAGTTGATGCAGGCATTATGCATAAAAACGGTCTGCCCCTCCGCCGCGGCGGGGTTCCCCGAAAGGTCCTGCTCCGCCGGCCTCTGCTGCTCTTTCACCCACGAGGCGAAACCCTCTGGCGTCTGTGCCACCACGCGCAGCAACATCTTCGCATGCTGCCTTCCGCAGTACTGCGCACATTGGCCAAGGTAAAGGCCCGGCTCCTGTGGATCGATCCACATCGTATTCACCCGGTTCGGAATCAAATCCATCTTGCCTGCAAGACGGGGGACCCAGAAGCTGTGGTCCGTATCGGCCGA
>WNFC01018263.1_pt1 | contig 16518 bp, 21 predicted proteins | sample 5400541 | NCBI WGS metagenome assembly WNFC01 (sample SAMN13153342, study PRJNA577476) | soil metagenome | isolation source: 120 cm saprolite under Douglas fir tree site 2 hole 2 replicate 1 | place: USA:California | collected 2015-04-18
TTTCAGATAGTTCGTCTTCTTCGCTTTCTCAGCTACTTTGGCGAAGTCCTCGTCGGCCGCGCCCTTCTTGATCTCTATCGTCTCCGATGTCGGTTCCACGTGTTTGACGTTGGTTCGACGGCGGCGGACTCCGTTCAATTTCTTGGGTCCAGTGATTAGAACAAAGTTCTTGTCGATAACGTCGACGATGACGCACTTACGTCCGGCTTCTCTGCCGTTGAGCTTAACGCAGACGCGTCCGACTTCAATGGTTGGCACAGTCTCACTTCTCGAGATTCATCATCGGTCGGTGGAATTCGTCATTTAAGGTTTCGTTGTGGTACGTACCAGGGAAGCAGATAGAATCGTGATTTTTGGGAGGAAGAGCAGTTCTCGGGCGCTCTACTGTTTTAGAGCTGGTCGCGATCTTGTCACGATCTCTCTCGCGGCCATGACTTGGCGTGGGTACTCTTTTCCTCTTCCGGAGAGTCTCTTGTCGGCCTTCTGTGCCTCAAGCTTCGATGTGATGTAGTTGACGGCCTTGTGTATGTCGAATTGTTTGCAGCTGAAAATGTCCATGAAGGCGTGCTTGTTGTCGGGGAAGGTGTGAATGCTGATGTGGCTCTCGGCGATGATCACGAAGCCACTGATTCCCCACTCGGTGGGATTCTCCTTGGGTTTGTAGACGAACACGTATGGCGCCGTGATCTTGTGCATGTAGATCACGTCCGGAAGTTCGTCTAGGAGATCGTAGATGTAAGAAAGGTCGGAGAGCTTTTCAGGATTACACTCCGACAAATCCAGTGTAAGATGTGGTCCGAACATTTCTGGAGTTGATTTCTCTTTTTCGCGAATATTTTTCGGATGAATGGCCAACAAGGCGCGTGGCGTATTTAAGAATTGTTTACACAACAACCGAGTTCGTTGGTAAATTTTTTACAGATCGGGACACGAACTTGCTAAGTGCTTGTATCATGAGGCGCAAAGCTATCGCAAAGTCGAAACGTTAAATTAAGCGATAAGGTAGGCTTCCTCTTCCTCGTGTAAGCACGATGTCAAGAGAGTTTAGGCTCCTCCTCCGCGTACTCGGAGCGGATGTCGATGGGACCAAGAAGGTGCCGTTCGGGCTCAGCAGAATACGAGGAGTTGGGCCGAATTTCGCCCAAGCAGTCGTGAAAGTAGCCCGGATCAGCCCTGAAGCAAGAATAGGAGGCCTCAGCGAGGCGGAGATTTCAAGATTAGAAGACATCATCAAGGATCCTGCGAAGCACGGAATACCCTCACGTATGTTCAATAGAAGAAAGGACATCGAGAGCGGACGAGATATGCACCTTGTTGGGCCGGACCTCGCGCTCAGAAACAAGGCCGATATCGATCTGATGAAAGACATCAAGAGCTGGAAAGGAATCCGACATTCCCTCGGACTGAAAGTGAGAGGCCAGCGCACAAGAACCACAGGTCGCTCAGGAAAAGCTGTAGGAGTCAAGAAGAAAGTTCTCATGGAAGCAGCACGCGCTGCAGCGACAGGGAAAAAGGAAGAGAAGAAGGAATAATGCATGGGAGACCCTAGAAAACCAAGAAAGACATACGAGACTCCTCGCCACCCATGGCGGAAGGAACAACTCGAAGCCGAGCTCCATCTTCTTGGCGAGTATGGTCTCAGAAACAAGCGGGAACTTAGACGTCACGAGACGACGCTGTCAAAGATACGAGGGATAGCAAGAACTCTCCTCGGTGGGTCAGAAGATCAAAAGTCCCAGATTGAGAGTCCATACCTCAAGCGTCTTGCACGGCTCGGAATCCTTCCCGAATCTGCCAGCGTTGACAACATTCTCGATCTCAACGTCAAGGACTTGATGGAGAGGCGCCTGCAAACAATCGTCTTCCGGTCAGGACTTGCAAAGAGCATCCACCAGGCCCGCCAGTTCGTCAGCCACGGCCACATCAGCGTCGCTAACGAAATCGTGTCAGTGCCGAGCTACATTGTAAAACGTGATGAAGAGTCACGAATCGCATTCGATCAGAGAAGCCCCCTAACCAATGCTCAACACCCCGCGCGAGCAGCGCCTGGGGGCAAGAGACTCGCGAGGGTTATTGAAGAAGCGCCGGTAGCCGCGGGTCCAGCGATGCCCGCATTGCCGGTGGTTACACCTGAGATCAGGGAAGAGGTCCAGGCGGAACAACCCTTGGAGCTGGTCGAGCCCGAGGAAGAACTCGCGGCTGAACCTGAACCAGAGAAAAAGTAACAAGCCACTTAAACTAAACCCGTTCTCCATTCGGAACCAGGACAGTTCATGGTCTTCTCCGCAGGCATAATACTGGTTGTAGGAGGACTCTGTGCCTGCGCGCCCCTCTTCAAACGCATTTCGCAGGGGCTCGGACGCGCGCTATCCGTTCTAGGGTTCCTTGTCGGAATTCTAGTACTCATAGTCTCATTTGACTATGCTCTTGGCCTAGGATTTCTCTCAAGCGCGATTTCTGACGCGGTCGCAGGCGCGTCGACAAGTTCGCCCTATCTGAAGTATTTCTTACCGGCTATGATCCTGCTCGGGATCCTGCTCATATCCCGCCCCATTCGAAACGTTCGATGGGCATCTATAATCTCCCTAGCGTTGGGGTTGCTCATAGCATACTTTCTCAGAACATTTCTCCCATCACTATTTACGAGCACCACGGTTCTCGTGATTGTCTTCCTCATCGCAACCCTCGCGATCTATACCTTGCTGAGGTTTGTGGAGGACCTCTTTGAGTTCATAGGCTCGGTGCTCGCCTTCCCACCGATCGCAATCGCCATCGGGCTGGTCAATATCTACTTCGGAATCCTCTTCTTCTCCATCTAGCAATTCACAGCCTGACCAGGCTGACAGGGTCGGTCGCCGGGGCTGTTTTCGTGACGGTTGCGGTTTTTCGGGCTCATTTTCTCGTCAGCTTTAAATAAAGTCCGGACCGCTTGCCCGGTCCACCTTCGCATTGGAAGCATGATAGCTAGATGGACATTAAACTCCTGAACAAGGAACAAGAGACACTCCGCTTCGTGCTTTCAGACGTATCACCTGCCTTCGCCAATGCGCTACGCCGGATAATGATCTCAGAGATCCCGGTGATGGCAATTGACGATGTCATGATCCTTGAAAACAACTCCGTCATGTATGATGAGATCCTCGCACACCGTCTCGGACTGATCCCAGTTACAACCGACACCTCTTACAATCTGCCGGAAGAATGCACGTGTAAGAGCGAGCTGGGTTGCGAAAAATGCCGAGCGTCATTCTCCCTAGAGATAGAAGCCTCCGAACCGATCGAGGTTGTCTATTCCTCTCAGCTAAAGCCCGAGAACCCGGAGGTCAAGCCGGTATCAGACAAGATCCCCATAGTGAAACTCACACAAGGCCAAAAGATCAAACTCGAAGCATACGCTAGGCTTGGGAGAGGAAACGTCCACGCGAAATGGCAATCTGTCTCAGCCGCGACCTACAGCTACGACGAGAAAGCCAGGACCTTCACATTCCTAGTCGAGTCAACTGGGACGATGCCACCCGAAAAGATCGTCCTAGAGGCCGCACGGATCATCAACGCAAAGTCCGCCGGCTTCAGCGAAGGACTTGGAGGAATGACCGAGACTTGAAAAAAATAGTTGCGAATCTCTCGCCTGAAGAAGAGGTTGTTGACGCGTCAAACCTGATTCTTGGAAGAATGGCAAGCTACGTTGCGAAGCAAGCCCTCGAAGGAAAGAAGATGGTTGTACTCAATGCTGAACAAGCTATCATTTCTGGGACGAAGGCGAGAGTCGTTGCACGAGCCAAGACAAAACTGAAAACGCGTACCCTCGGGAACCAGGAAAAGGCCCCAACTCATCCCAGACGGCCTGACAACTACGTCCGGAGGGTTATCAGAGGAATGCTTCCTTGGAAGAAGCCACATGGAAAACAGGCCTTCCACAGAGTCATGGTATACATCGGAGTTCCCAAGGAATACGAAGGCAAGACCCACAACACGGTGTCCCATGCAAACGCATCAAAACTTAGAGTTCCTTTCATCACCGTTGCCCAATTAGCAGAAGAGATCGGGGGCATTCCCGCCTGAGCGAAAAGAAAAAGACCGTACTCGAGACAGGTAAGCGAAAGAAAGCGATAGCACGCGCTGTTGTAAGACCTGGAAAGGGCCGAATCTACTTCAACGATCATGAGCTAGACTACGTTACTCCCGAGATCGTTCGGATGAAAATCCAAGAGCCACTAATCATAGCCGGGGACCGGGCCAAAGGCGTGGATATCCGCGTATCTGTCAATGGTGGTGGTTACATGGGTCAGGCTGAGGCGGCGAGAATCGCGATCGCACGATCACTTGCCTCATGGACCAAGAGCAGCGAACTACGAAAGAACTTCATCGCATTCGACAGAGTAATGCTAGCTGGAGATCAACGAGTAACCGAACCCAAAAAGTTCGGCGGACCAAGCGCACGACGAAGAAAACAGAAATCGTACAGGTAAGAGACAAAAAGAAATGATCATACCAGTAAGATGCTTTACCTGCGGCAAACAGATAGCCGACAAATGGGAAACATTCAACCTCCGGGTCCGAGCTGGCGACAAACCCATCAAAGTACTAGACGAGCTAGGGATCAGACGATACTGCTGCCGAAGAATGCTCATAACCCACGTAGAGATAATCGACGAGTTCCTAAAGTACCCCCAAGTCTCCGCCAAGAAGCGAGCCGAGCTCATCTAAACGAGGAACCATGTTGGAAAGCCAAGACATCGAAGATAGAGAAGCGATACCAAGAGCAGAAAACCTGCTTCTCTCTCTAGAAGAGCTCCTGGCGGCCGGACTCCACATTGGCACACGAATCAAAACGGTGGACATGGAAAGGTACATTTTCAGAGTCCGCCCTGACGGCCTGTTCATTCTCAACATCGGCGAGACCAACGAGAAGATCAGGATCGCTGCCAGATTCATGGGCCGATTCGATCCCGGAAGAGTGCTAGCCGTTTCTTCGAGACTCTACGGCAAGACCCCCGTGGAGAAGTTCGCAGAGATCACGCGCACTGTTCCAATAGTTGGCCGATTCATGCCAGGACTCATATCGAATCCACTACAGCCACACCACGCAGAACCACAAGTCGTCCTGGTCACTGATCCCAGAGCCGACTGGCAAGCAATCAAAGAGGCCACTTCCGTAGGCGTGCCAGTCATTGCCCTATGCGATACTGACAATGTCTTTTCCGGAGTTGATTTCGTTATCCCGGTAAATAACAAAGGACGAAGGGCTCTGGCTGTGGTCTATTGGCTGCTCGCCAGACAAGTGCTCCGCGAGAGAGGAGAACTTCCCCAAGATGGAACAATCCCTCTAACGGTGGATGATTTTGAAACGAAGCTTGCCGCCATGCCCATGGGACGAGCTTCCGGTGGAGAGGCGTGAAAACACGCCAGCCCGCACAAGCAGGCACCTTCTACCCAGACACTGAAGGCGCACTACGCACCCAGATACACAACTGCTTCCTGCATCCTCTCGGACCAAGATCTATACCATCCGTTCCCGCAACACGTGACAACCAACTCGTGGGAATCATCGTGCCCCACGCAGGATACGACTACTCCGGACCCGTGGCTGCCAACAGCTACTACCAACTTGGCTCGTCAGGCTTGAGGGAATCCGTGATAATTCTGGGACCTAACCATACGGGCCACGGTAGCGGCGTCTCAACAATGACAGACGGGCAATGGGCAACTCCGCTCGGTGAAGTTCCCATAGACCAGCCCTTGGCTTCCACGATTACGAGATCATCGCGCTTGATCGACGTCGAAGAGGAAGCCCACAAGAAAGAACACTCGATAGAGGTACAACTTCCATTCCTACAATTCATCTATCCAAGACGCTTTAAGTTCGTACCGATCTGCATGATGCTCCAAGACCTTGAAACAAGCACGGAAATAGGCGACGCCATCGCCAAGGCGTCTGCAGGGACCGGAGCGATGCTTGTTGCCTCGTCAGACTGGACACACTACGAACCGTACGAGTCAGCAAGGAAGAAAGACATGGAAGCCATCGAGGCCGTTCTCGAAATGGACGAGAAAAAATTCCAAGACTTGATCGAAGAGAAAAATGTCTCAGCGTGCGGATACGGCCCTGTCACGGCTGTCCTACACGCGTCCAAGATCCTCGGCGCAAAACAAGCCAAATTGTTATCATATCAGACGAGTGGAGACACTGCAGGAGACAAGCGGTCAGTAGTCGGTTACGCCGCGATCGTATTTACAAAGTGAGATCGCCCTCGCCGTCAACTTCTCCAGCGACCGTCTCGTCCAGAGCGCCTGGAAAGATCATCCTGTCGGGAGAACAATTTGTCGTCCTAGGCGCACCAGCAGTTGCGATGGCTGTCAACCTCTACTCAAAGATCGATGTAAGGCCCTCTCAGAGCGGCCGGATCGAAGTAACAGCTGACATTCCGCTTCATCTGGTCGGTGAGGCCGACAAGAGCTCATCGGCTACAAAGAATCAGGAACTACTCGAACCACTACGCCTCGCGGCGAGCGCTACACTCGACCACTTAGCAAGCAAGGAACGAAGCGTGCATGTAGATGCGAATTGCGAGATTCCGATCGGAGCGGGCCTAGGGTCCTCCGCGTCGACCACAGTCGCAACCATCTCAGCAGTAGCCAAGTCAACGGGGACTCGGCTCGACCGAGGAGAAATCTTTAAGCTCGCTTTCATCCCAGAGAACTACCTTCACGGGCACCCTTCGGGGGTCGACCAGGCAACTTGCACCTACGGCGGAATTATCCAGTTCAGAAAACCCTCGATTCTTGTATGCGACTCAGGAGTCCACCGGTCAACCAAGGCCTTAGTGAGGTCGGTAGTGAGGAGATCTCGAGAACAAACGGATAGGTTTCAAACTCATCTGGAGGAGATGACTGCATTATCGAACGCGGTGATCAAAGCTCTAAAGGACGAGAACGATACAGAGCTGGGATCTCTGATGAACAGAAATCACGAATTACTCCGCCAGATTGGTGTCTCAACTCCCAGGCTCGACAGGCTAGTGGCTAAGGCCCGGAGAGCAGGAGCTCTTGGCGCCAAACTCACAGGCGCTGGAGGCGGGGGATGCATAATCGCCGTATGTGCTGACAGGAAGATTCGGTCAAGTGTTGCGAGGGAATTACGAAGAGATGGAGGAACGATCTACAACGTGTCCCTCGACAAGCAGGGAGTATACTAGCGCGAGATAACCTTAGGTTGGAAAGGCAGAAAAAGAGCGTTTCACGTCTCGATAAGCGGATGGAGAAAATGCCCGAGATCATCGTTCTAGTTGATGAGAAAGACAACCCGATCGGGTACGAAGAAAAACTAGCGGCCCATCGCGACGGTGGCAAGCTGCACAGAGCCTTTTCGATCTTTATTTTCAATTCCAAGAACGAGGCGCTTCTCCAACTCAGGGCGAAGGCTAAGCACCACTTTCAGTCTCTTTGGAGCAACCCTTGTTGCAGTCATCCCACCAAAGGCGAGAATCTAGAGGCCGCAGTTCACCGAAAGTTGAAGCAAGAGTTGGGCTTTGATACTCCACTGAAAGAGACCTTTAGCTTCGTATACAAAGCGACAGATCCGAAGAGCGGCTTGACGGAACACGAGTTCGATCATGTCTTTGTCGGACAATACGATAGAGACCCGAAACCAAATCCTGAAGAAGTAGACGACTGGAAATGGATCACCCTAACCGAGCTCCAAAAAGACTTGGAGAAGAATCCGAAGAAATATACTCCATGGTTTCCAATCGCCTTCAACAAGCTAAGAAAGGAAAACCTAGGTCTACCAGAGGCCTAGAGTTGGAAACATCCGTTCTAAAGAGAAGCTCGACCATCGCCTCTTTCTACAAACTTCCCCTGGAAGAAAGACTCAGACTCGTCAAAGAGTTCGCGGGCCTGACATCTGAAGAGGCTCAGACGCTGGCTAACGGAACAATGCCCAGCGCAACTGCTCAGCGAATGATCGAGAACGTCATCAGCATGTTCTCGATCCCTCTCGGAATCGCCACGAACTTCCTGGTTAATGGAAGAGATTACTTGGTACCCATGGCTATCGAGGAACCATCAGTGGTTGCGGCTGCAAGCAACGCGGCGAAGATGGCAAGACCAACAGGCGGCTTCAAGGCGACCAGTACAGAGCCTGTGATGATTAGTCAGATCCAGCTTGTAAGGTGTCCTTCGCCGAAAGATGCTGAGAAAGCGATCCTCTCAGCAAAGAAAGAGATTCTCGAAAGAGCCAACCAGCAGGATCCGACCCTTGTCTCAATGGGCGGAGGGGCAAAAGACCTCCGTGTCAGAATCCTACCGAGCCAAGTCGGAATTCTGGTCATCGTGGAGCTTCTAGTTGACTGCCGCGACGCCATGGGTGCCAACGTCGTCAACACAATGGCCGAAGCCGTGGCACCGATGCTCGAAAAAATCTCCAAAGGTCAAGCCCGCCTACGTATCATCTCTAACCTTGCAGACAGAAGAATTGCCAAGGCCACAACAACCGTTTCGAAGGAAGCTCTTGGTGGCGAGGACATTGTTGACGGGATTGTTGAGGCCTACGCGTTTGCTGCCGCTGACCCGTACAGATGTGCAACTCACAACAAAGGAGTCATGAATGGCGTAACCGCCGTCTGCTTAGCCACAGGGAATGATACCCGGGCGATAGAGGCAGGGGCCCATGCTTACGCTGCCCGATCCGGCCACTATTCTCCCCTCACAACATGGAAGAAAGATTCTAAAGGAAACCTGGTCGGGACGATCGAGATCCCAGCGGCCGTCGGAATAATTGGTGGCGTCACAGCGGTTCACCCGATGGCAAAGATATCCCTGAAGATTCTTGGCGTAAAGACGGCACGCGAACTTGGCGAAGTTATGGCCTCGGTGGGCTTAGCCCAGAACATGGCTGCTCTACGAGCCCTGGCCGCGGAAGGGATTCAGAAGGGACACATGTCTCTGCATGCTAGAAATATTGCCGCTATGGCTGGAGCGCAAGGTGATCTGATCGACTTGGTCGCGGACAAGATGGTCTCCGAACGGAAGATCCGCCTCGACAGAGCCAGAGAAATTCTGCTCGAAACATCAAAGTCAAACGAGAGCAGCCCCGCCCAAGAGAAAACCCACAAGTCCCAACAGCATCCATAACAGAACGTGGCCCTTTACGGATCGAATATTCTCAGGCGTCTGATTGCCTACCAGCCTGTAGGCTGAATAGAGAAAGCCAAGGTCGGCAACTATTACTATAGGAAAATACAGCCAGGAAATTCTCTCGAGATACGGTGGAAGGAAACTGAGCAGGACAGCAGTAACAAACAATCCCGCTGACGCTAATGCTGCGGCCCGAGTCCCCTTGACAACCGCTAGGGTCCGGACGTGACGGAGGCTATCACCCTTCACATCAGCGATCCCCTTCGCAACCTCTCGCCCAAAGTTTGCGAGAAATGCGACAACCGAGAAGATGAAGAGTAGAGGCCTGATCGAACCCACGGCGAGACCACCATAGAAGAGTGGCAGCGCGACGTTGAAGCTTACAACCGCATTTCCGATTAGCCCAGTTTTCTTTCCCCGAGTGTTGTAGTAAATCATCAAGGCAAGAGCGAGGAGCGCGGTCAAGAAAGTCCAGAGGCCGAGGAGCGCGGCGAACCCTATCGCAGCAGCAGAGAGAACTACTGATAATACGGCAGCGTCTCTTGTCTTCACTGTTCCGGAAGCAAGAGGCCGTTGTGGGCTGTTCACCTTGTCGATTTCAACGTCGTAAATGTCATTGGCTATCATTGTCCCCGCCATCATCAGTGAGGCGGTCAGAAACCCGAAAACGGCGTCCGAAATTCCCGGAAGCCTGGGAGCGATTGCTATGACTTCGCCAATGACTACGGCAAGCCCGATCATTATGGTGTTTGGGGGCCTTATCAGCGTCAAGTAGGCGTTCAAACGAGTTGACAGTGCACGGCTAGACACGTTCTGAGCCTCTCTCCGTCGTGCTTTGCTTTGTGATTTCCACAACATCTGGCTGTCGGAATAAGGCTAAAAAGACTCCCGGAAGCTATCCAAGGGTTTGACCAGTCTTGTCAGTCAAGAAGGAACCGACGCTTCTCGATGATCTCAACCAAGCTCTTGCCGGAGAGACTTTGGCTGCCTTCCGATACCTCTACTTGAGCAAGATAGCCACCGGCATAAGCTCGTTACCCCTTTCGAAGCTCTTCAGGGAGATGGCTGACGGAGAATGGGACCATGCCTCGAGATTCATGGAGAGAATCATACAGCTAGGAGGAGTTCCCGTATCAAAACCGGTTGAATGGGAGAAGAAGGCCTTCTTTTCCTATTCGGACCCGCCGCGAAGGGGAAATGATCTGAAAGCGATGATCAAAGAAAGCTTGAAACTTGAAAGGTCGTCACTCGAATTCTACCAAAGGCTCGCTAGCAAGACTCGAGATACCGATATGGTTACTCATAAGATGGCAATGGATGCCATGGCTGATGAGGCCCGTGAAGAACGAAAGCTCACGGCGCTCTTGGATTAACTGTCAGATGTAGTCGTTTAGACCCAGCCTCGGATCTGCATAGCGTCTCGGACCTTTCCAATAGCGTACACATACGCTCCCGTACGCATGTCGACATTCTGCTCCTGACTGGTCTTCCAAACCTCCGCGAAGGCCTTCTTCATAATAGCCGTCAGGCGATGATCAACTTCCTCAGCGGTCCACCAGAGGTGTTGGAGATTCTGCACCCATTCAAGATAGCTAGTGCTGACACCGCCGGAATTCGCTAGGATGTCCGGGATCAGGGTGATGTCTTTCTTGAAGAGGATGTCGTCGGCCTCAGGTGTGGTCGGCCCATTAGCGCCCTCGGCGACTAGCTTTGCCTTGATGTTTCGAGCGTTATCTTCGGTGATAACGTCTTCCAGCGCGGCTGGTACAAGTATGTCCACGTCTAGTTCGAGGAGTTCCTCGTTCGAGATGTTTTCGGTCCCGGGTAAGTTCGCCATGCTCGTGTTCTTCTTCTTGTAGGCCGCTACCTCGTTGAACCATAGGCCTGTTTTCTTATGGATTCCTCCCTTTGAGTCGGAAACGGCGACAACTTTGACTCCGGCTTCTTCAAGGAACTGGTGGGCGAAGGAGCCTACATTTCCCCAGCCTTGGATCGCGCAGGTTGCTTTCTTCAGGTCGATCTTGAGATGTCTCGCGGCTTCCTCAACACTGACCGCGACTCCCTTCCCGGTGGCCGAGTCTCTACCGAGGGAGCCTCCAATTATTATCGGCTTACCTGTCACGACCGCGTTGGCGTTGTTCCTTTCGGTCTTGCTGTATTCATCCATGAACCAGGCCATGGTCTGAGAATCGGTGTAAACGTCGGGCGCGGGAATGTCCCGGAAAGGACCAACTATCTCGCTGATGAGCGAGAAGAATGTTCTAGAGAGCCTCTCTAGCTCGTGTTTGGATAGAAGTTTCGGGTTGACTGTGACGCCTCCCTTCGCTCCGCCGAATGGAATGCCTGCAACCGCACACTTCCATGTCATCCACATGGATAGCGCCTTTACTTCTTCGATGGTGACGTTAGGGTGGTATCGGATCCCGCCCTTGTAAGGTCCCAGGGCGTTGTTGTGCTGACTTCTGAAGCCCTGATAGAGGAGAATTCTACCATCGTCCATCTTGACAGGGAAGTTGATGCTGAGAATTCTTCTAGGTTTTCGGAGAATCTCCTGAACGTTCTGGTCCAGCTTCATGAGATCAGCGGCGCGCTGGAACTGTTCTACTGCGATGTCGTACTGGGTTTTCTGCATGCCGAGGCTTGACGGAGCGGCTTCGTGCTTAGAAGTGGTCTCTATCAATCATTATGCCTTCGAATCGAACAGGCGGCGGGAAACTTCCCATTTAGACCTTTCTTCATAATTCAGGGAAAATCACAGTTCTAGATTTTTCTTCGATTTGAAGAGTGGAAACCGGAGAACAAGCCTTTTTATAAAGAAACCGGGTGTTTGCTCTCTCCGTTTCGAGAAAGGAGTTTGAACTAAGACAATGTCCGCAAAACCCCATCTCAACCTGATTGTGATGGGTCATGTCGACCACGGAAAGAGCACGTTGACAGGTCACCTTCTGTTCGATGCAGGATACATCGATCAGAAAACGATCGAGCAGTACGCGAAGGAATCTGAAAAGACTGGAGCCGGTGATACTTTCAAGTACGCCTGGGTCCTAGACACGATTAAGGAAGAGAGAGAAAGAGGAGTCACTATCGATCTCTCATTCCAAAAGTTTGAGACGCCGAAGAATTTCTACACGATCATCGACGCGCCTGGGCACCGGGACTTCATCAAGAACATGATCACCGGCGCAAGCCAAGCAGACGTCGCAATTCTCGTCATCTCAGGTAAGAAGGGCGAATTCGAAGTCGCCGTCGGACCAGGGGGACAAGCAAGAGAACACGCTTACCTTGCTAGAACTCTAGGAGTGAAGAACTTGGTCGTAGCTATCAACAAGATGGATGACCAGACGGTAAAGTATTCCGAGGAACGATACAAAGAATGTCGGAAAGAGCTCGAAGGATTGCTCAAGACCGTGGGCTTCGACATTACAAAAATCCCGTTCGTCCCGACCAGCGGATGGCTGGGCGACAACCTATCGAAAAAGAGCACTAACACCCCATGGTACAAGGGAGTTACAGTGTTCGATGCCCTCAACGATTTCATTCCGCCACCGAAGCCGTTGAACAAGCCTCTGCGTGTGCCTATACAAGACGTGTATACCATCACGGGCGTCGGAACAGTTCCAGTGGGGCGTGTCGAGACAGGCGTTGTGAAGGATGGGGACAAGGTCATCTTCAACCCCTCCGGAAAGCTCGGTGAGGTAAAATCGATCGAGACCCACCATGTACGGATGACGAAGGCTGAGCCTGGAGACAATATCGGCTTCAACATCAGAGGCGTTGCAAAGAACGAGATCGGGCGTGGCGAGGTTATGGGTCACACGGACAACCCCCCGACGATCGCCAAGGAATTCATTGGACAGATAATCATCATCTACCACCCGACAGCGATCGCGGCAGGATATACCCCAGTCTTGCACGCGCACACTGCTACGGTCGGTGTGACGTTTGAGGAACTGATCAAGAAGATCGACCCACGGACAGGCCAGGTGGTCGAAGAGAAGCCCAGCTTCCTCAAGGTCGGAGACAGCGCCTTGGTGAAGATGAAGCCCTTGCACAACATGGTCTTGGAAGCGTTCTCGGATATTCCAGAGCTTGGAAGATTTGCTATCCGGGACATGGGCAGCACCGTCGGGGTCGGCGTTGTCAAAGAGATCCTCACGAAAGGCTAACCCGACTCAACCCTTCCACTCTCGAGGATTGACCCTGGATCCACACAAGGGTCCATGAATAGTCAGCTTTGTTCGTTCGCTCAACCGATAGGCTTTTCTTTAGAAGAAAAGTGACTGGAACATATGCACCTGGTGCTCGTTTCGCTGGGAGTGCTCCTCATCTTGGCCCGTCTTGTGTACAGCGGGAAGGGCAGATGGATGCGGGCTTGGAAAATTAGACTAGGCGTCAAGTGAGCGCTCCCCTACCTGCCACTGATCAGGGCAAATTGTCATAGTCTTTCATCCGGCTCGAGATCTCTCGGGTTCGGCGGTTTCCGCTGAAGTTTACACCAAGGTTTTTAACCGCACCGGACCCGCCCTGACTCTTCACTACAAAGGTCGACAATGAAGGTATCTTGGGTTGGTTTCCAAAGCTAGAATCCGCCTGTCCAGCACAGACCCCCAGGACATCAACACCATCTGCTCCGAGATCAAAGACATCGCTGATAAGACAGGTGTTAAGCTGAAAGGACCGATACCACTGCCGACCAAGAAGCTCATCGTCCCATCAAGAAAATCGCCAGCGGGACAAGGAACGCATACTTTCGACAAGTGGGAGATGAGGATTCACAAACGCCTCATCGACGTAGATCCGAACGAACGATTCTTGAAGAGACTGATGAGGATAAGAGCACCCGACGACGTTTTCATCGAAATAGAACTACTCTAACACGAACTATCTTCTTGTCTTTTTCACAGGTTGAAGCTTCGGCTTCCTAGGCCTACGCACGTAGAATGCGAGACCTCCCAGAACGATCAGGGACGAGAACCCCAATGCGACAAAGGGCGCTGAAGCCTCAGCAACTACGACCCTCACATGAACGCTGACTGCTACTTGGCCATCGGAGACGGTCAAGGCCATATAGCGAGGTGCCAGGGTAGCGTTCCAGGCGGAGGAAACGCTGAAGCTAACCGTTTGAGAATTATTGTTGAGAGTCAGGTTCGAGGGCGAGGACCCGTAAACCTGAGCGGGAAATTGCAAAGATTGGTCCTCTGTCACAGGAGAAAGACCAAAGGAAAGTGTCGCTGTACCTGGAGAACTGACTCGCATTGGTACATTTATGGAGCTTCCTCTCTGGACAACCACATCAGCCCCAGGACCGGAGATAGAAAATGGAACAGGTATGCTGGCGTTAACACAAACCAGACAAGATTATCCGGACCAGGCATCGCCCACCACATCAAAGGAGTAGAACTTCCATGGACCACATATTCTGTGAGAATACCGCTTGACGGGTCGTAACGTCCAACCCTTCCGGCGATGTGTTCGGAGAACCAGATAGTGTTCTTCGCATCTACAAAGATGGCGTTAGGAAGTCCGTAAACACAACTATCAGAACAGAAACCAATCGGAAACACCTTCCAAACGTTTGTGAGCGGATCTAACACTCCAAATTGGTTGCTACCATGGTCAGTAAACCAGACGTTGCCAGAAGAGTCAACTGCGACCTGTATCGGGGCGGCTAGGTTCACGGAGGAAGGGGGAGAAAACTCATTGAAAACGGGAGGGACCCCAAGAACAAGACGACCAATCTTCTTGGACGCAGCCTCAGCAAACCAAATCGTATTTCCAGAACGAGAAACAGTAATGCCTTGAACGACGGCCCCGCTCGTTGGAACCGAATAAGTCTGATTCAAGTGATTCAAAGGATCGTACATGGCAATACTACTCACACCAGACGAGCCTACCAAGGACATCCAGATTCGACCCTGGGTGTCATTTGCCAGGTACTGTATGCTTTGGTTTTGAAAAGTAATCGCCTTTGTCTCACTTGTCTGAGTCATATTACTCGTGTCGTAGAATGCGAGCGTCGAGTTTTCAGTAAACCAAACCTTGGTTGAGGGGTTCATCGGGTCAGCAAGAATCGAGCTGACTATCACATTTGGGAGACTTACGAGTACTTTCGTGGTTTCGTTAATGTAGGATTCTCTGATCTGTGATGAGACAGAAGTCCCCGTGCCAATGCCGGCAACCCACACCGTCGAGTTGGTTGGATAGATGAGCCAAGGGCTCGGGCTTCCATTGGGGGCCTTCGGCAGAAGAGTCACGTATTGTTGGGGGCTTGCTTGAAGAGCAAATGTGGGAGCAATAGCATGAATGGGACGGCCCGGCGCAACACTAAGCACCGAGAGAACACTGAGAATCAGGAATGTTCCGATCAGACGTGATGGTAGCACCATGATTCTCCGCAATCGGCGTTTAGGTTACAGTGAGAAGACCATTCTGCATGAGGATGTGAACGGAGCAATTGATCGTGCAATAGATTCTGAATTGTCCAATCCTTGTGGCTTGAAACTGCAATTTCTGATGGTCCCCTCCAACGAGTTCTAATCCAACATTGGAGTAAGATGCAACGGCAAACCCGTGAGGTTGGGTATCATTATTGATCACCGTGAAAACCACTGTATCACAACGCTGAACCGTAACGACCGGCCAAGGCCCAGTTTGAGACTTGCTTCCATTGTAACCATTCAAATCCACAATAATGGTGAACGAGCGAATCGCTCCGGTCACGCCCGAACATGGGGATAGAGGAGGGCTGAGTACGATGGCCAACACTCCGCCCGCCGCGAGAGTTGCAGTAACCAATGCGATTATGACAATCTCGCTAGTTCTCATAGCTTAACTCTCGAAGCATATCTAGGGGCAGACCCTTGCCAATTATGTGATGTGGGACGCGGGCTAAAAGTGTCTTGGCCAATACGGTCTTTTCGAGTCAAGGGTCGAAGCTAGTAACCATCACTGGAAAGACGGATACGTGCACGCCGAGAGATGCGTCTTCCTTTCGAACCAAACTGCTTAAGGTCCGTAAGTAAGTACGATGCTATCAGGCACACAGCTTGGGGGCGTGGGCGAGCAATTGTTGGCTCCCGTCTGAGCGTTTCTCAAGAAAACGTAGTCCTGAGGAGGGGTCTGGGTGTAATTCTGCCCGTTCACTGTCATGGTCAGGTGATGAGTTGCGTCAGTTTTGAAACCAAATACTTGGCTGGAGTTTAAGATAGCTCTCGTAGCGCTGTTTTCGGAGTGTCCCCAGAGCAAGAACCAGTCGCCTAAAGTATAATCTCGATTCTGGTCTGTTTCCACATGCAATACGCCGTCCGTGGTGTGCGTATGGATCGGTTGGTTGCATCCCCCGTCAAATGTGACTGGAATCTGAACTCCAACTCCATTGACTGT
>WNFC01003726.1_pt1 | contig 16515 bp, 10 predicted proteins | sample 5400541 | NCBI WGS metagenome assembly WNFC01 (sample SAMN13153342, study PRJNA577476) | soil metagenome | isolation source: 120 cm saprolite under Douglas fir tree site 2 hole 2 replicate 1 | place: USA:California | collected 2015-04-18
AGGGCCGATTGTGTGGCCGTCTGTCTCTCTCCTCGCCGCCATGCATAGACAATGCCGGGAACAATCAGCCAGGTGAGGAACACGGTCGGACGCGGCGAGGTGAAAAGTACGAACGTATATCGTTGCAGGACACTCGCCACGCCCGCAAGAAACAGACCGATAGCGGCAAAGGGATTTCCGCTATCGATTGCCGAGGCCGCCGACTGGCCGGCGAAGGTCATCATCTCCTCAATCGGGTTGAGAACGACGACGACATTGCTTGGATTGTATTCGATGAAGAGTGCCAACAGACCGAGTGATGCGCCGGCGATCACGGCAAATATTGCGGCGAAGGTTTCGGCAAGGCAGACGCGCTGGACCATTGCGAAAGTCAGCATGCCGGCTCCGATCCACGCCAGCAGCCCGAGCTGATACACGCCGAACTTCCCTAACAGGAGCGGATGCAGCGATGGCATCGCTGTCGTGGGATCAAGTCCGAGGGCAATCAGCGGCAGCGCTGCGCGTAACAGCAGGCCGGCAACCAGCGCCATTGTTAATGTTGCAAGCCAGGCTCGGGCGCTGTTGCTCCAAAATTCGTCGGAAGCGCTTGCGGGGCCGCCGAACGGCAGAATCAACAGCGGAAGCGCCGCAATCAGCAGGATTGCATGAATCTTGTTCTCAAGGCCAAGTACGCAGAGCATTGCGGCGGCGGCGATTGCGAGCGGGCGCCAGATCGTTCCTCGTCTTGAGACCGCAATGAGAATCATGAGAGCAAATATAATCAGGCATCCAGCGATCATCTCACTGCGCAGGACGCGCATGTGGAATTCGACCCCACCCGAAAACGCGAACGCAAATGTTGCGAGCGTCGCAACCCGCCAGTCGCGAACGAGCCAACGCGCAAGCCCCGCGAAAACGACGACAAAGCTTGTCGCCGTCATCCAGGCGACCACACGGGCGGCGCGAATGACACTGGTCATCGCGGCATCAAACGCGAGACGGTCGGTGGCCGGCGGCATTCTCGAGAGTGAGGATGTGTCGAGAAGGTTGAGTTGATGTAATACCTGGAACCATAACTTAACGCCAAGAACGGTGAAGTATGCCGGATGAGGAAAGAACGCGGGTTGGCCATCGTTCAACAGCAGGGCGCTGTAGACGACCATAAAATCCATGTCGGCCGTGCGCCAATAAACAACGAAATAACCAGCCAGAATGAATGACGCCGCCAGAAGCGCCACGATGAAAATAAGCCCACCGGTCCATCCAAGCGGTGTCAACCGCGCGAAGGTGTCGGATGGCCGTGCCAGAACAGGCTGGCGAGGTTCGGGAATCGCAACCGGTTTCGTCATTAAGCGACCCTTCTAGTGCATGGTCGATAGAAAATCCAATTGCACATCCGGGCCAAATCTACTTAACAGAAGCAGGGCTTTCATCGGTCGTGACGAGCAGATCGAACCGGCAATTTCAGGGGATCGAGCCGTGGAGCAGCCAAACTGAATACTGGTCGCTGATAAATTTCTCTCCAAATCGGTATCCGAATGAAGACTGCTCACAAGATTGCGCTGGCAAGTGTTGCGTACCGGGCGATCCACATCGCCCGTGCGATGGCTGGTCGTGCCGACCGGTGCATCGTGAAGCGAGATGATGTAACTTTTGATCTAGATCTCTCGCAGGGCATCGATTTTGCGATTTATCTCGGCATCTTTGAGCCGGGTACAAGGAACGCGCTTAAAGAGTTGGTCAAACCGTCGTCGGTCGTGCTCGATATCGGCGCCAATATTGGCGTTCATACCCTGCTCCTCGCTCGCCTCGTCGGGCCTTCCGGCCGGGTTCTTTCTTTCGAGCCAACCGAGTTCGCAATCCAGAAACTCCGCCGCAACCTGGATCTCAACCGCGATCTCGCCAAACGGGTGACGCCGTTTCACTTTTTTCTTGCGTCGAATGACGGGGCAGAGGTGCCCGCTTCGATCTATTCCAGCTGGCCCCTGGTCGAAGGCGAGGACTTACACGCCAAGCACCTCGGCCAGCCGATGCCGACGAACGCGGCGCGTGCCCGCTCCATTGACGGCGTTCTGGCCGAACTCGGCGGGCCTTCCGTACAGCTCGTAAAGATCGATGTTGATGGATTTGAATCTGAAGTGCTCCGCGGCGCCACCGCGTTGTTGCGGGACAGCCGGCCGGTTTTCATGATGGAACTGTCGCCATACGTCCTCGCCGAACGCGGCTCGTCCCTGGAGGAACTAGTCTCGTTCTTTGTGCCGAATGGATATCGTTTTTTTCATGAGCGAACCGGACGCCAGCTTCCGTCCGCGGTGCAGGAACTGCGTCGAATGGTAGGAGACGGCGCAAGCATGAATGTTGTCGCACGCGCGAGCTAGCAGACACGCAGGTCAGTCGCGTCCACGAACGTCATCGCGTCATCCGGTTGCAGGCATCCAGCCCGGCGATCTTGCAGGCTTCCGCCAGTGTCGGATAGTTGAAGGCATTTTGGATGAAATAATCGATTGCCTTTGAGGTTAAGCGCGGCCTTGCCGATATGAATCAGCTCTGGGGCGCCTTCGCCGAGAACATATGCAGGCCGAGCAGCCGGCGGGTCTTGGCCCCCGATCAATTTTGGTCAGTTTGTGGTCGCCAATTTCAATCCGCCCATACTTTGGGCCAGAATGGGACTCACGAATGCCATTCTGGCTGGTAAGCATCGTTACGGGAAACGCGTCAGCTTGAGGGCCATCAGATGGGACCACTCTGATGAACTCTGCGTGGGCAAGCCTGCAGGGATTAGATAGCGCAATCTTCGGCTACAGCGGTGTGCAACGCAGCATCGGCGGCGTTTCCGCTATCGCTTTTCATGTGGTTGGGGTCCGGCTCGGAAGGCCAGGCCGGATTAGTGAGCCCCATCGCAGGCTTCGAGATTTTCGCGGCGCAGGATGACGAAGGCGCATTGGGTCCTCGGCAAATGTTGCCCGATCCGCTGAGCAGGCGCGACTGAATAGAGTGAGGATTGACGTGAGCGATCCAAAACAACAAGACCTCGCTTCCATCGATCATGGACCGTCCGAGTTGCGCGAACCCGGCAACGACCCGGTCCCGCTATCGGTAGTGCGCGCAGGTAACCAGGACTGGCCGGCGCAGCGCAAGCTTGATGAGACAGTCGCGTATTTGCGAGCCAGGGCGGGCCGGGACTCGCGAACCCAGAAGCAGCCGGACATCTTTGCAGAGGCGGTCGCGAAGGTTATGCAAGAACAGCGCGAGCCGGAGCTGTTCGAAGCGCCGTCTGTCCTCCAGAATCAAGCGCTCGGCATCGCCGCCAGATTTGCGGTTGCCACAGGCCTGGCTGCTCTCGTCGCGCTGGTTTTCGTTGTTGCCTTCCCGGCATCGCAAGGTCCGGCTGGAGAGGGGGCATTGTCGGCCCTGCCGACCTGGCAATCGTTGACGTCATCCCTGTTTCCAGCGCCGCAGCGCAAGCCCGCTCCGACGCTGGTGGTCCGCGACGGCAACGGACCCGTCAATGAGCCGCTGTCGCTTGGTGTCAACGTCAACTCTCCCGGTACCAGCGCGACGGTCACAATCGGTGGAATGCCGGCCGGTGCCAGGCTGACCGTCGGCAGGCGGATGAGTAGCGGCGAATGGCGCGTGCCGGCGCAGGAGATCTCGGACGCATCGATCATTCCACCGGCCGACTTTGTCGGCGTGATGAATTTGACCGCTGAGCTTCGTGGCTCTGACGGGGCTGCGCTGGTCAGCAGCCTAGTCCGGCTGACCTGGACGTCCGCGGCGCCCGGGACGTCCGCGACGCCCATCGACACCGTTGGGGTGTCCGCCAGCGCCGCAGCGGTGGCTTCCAGCCCCGCCGCGCCAACGCCACAACAACAACAGTCCATAACATCCCCAGGACCACCGGCTGCCGCACGCGCGGAGCCGCCGATGCGGGAAATCAATCCCGATGAAGTCGCAGGTTTTCTCAGGCGGGCGCAGGAACTGCTGGCGACCGGTGATGTTCAGGCGGCCCGTTTGCTGCTGCTTCGCGCCGCCGAGGCTCACGATGCCGGCGCCGCCCTTTCCCTGGCGAAGACCTTCGATCCGATCCTGTCGAAGCAATTCGGCGCGGCCGACCCGGAGCCCGATCTGGCACAAGCGCGGAACTGGTATCAGAAAGCCGAGGAATGGGGTGCGCTCGAGGCGCGCCGCCAACTCGAGGCGCTTGCCAGCTATAATCGCTGACCAGCGACGCTCCCTGCTGATGATTGCAGCGCGCCGCAAGCCGCACAAGCCGTCGTGCTTGGCGACCGATCCAAATGGTTTTCAATAGCGAGCGATGCCGCCAAACGCCCGCGCCTCAAAGGGATCGTTACCGCTTGGAGTTTAGGCGGTTCGCGCGCCACAGCAGGAATTCGCGATACAGTGGATCGTCGCGATCCTGCTTGCTTGCGTGTGGCACCTCAACTGCGGCAGATGCCGCAGCAGCCCCGGCCGAAGGAGAGTTGCGGTCGATCCACTCCTGCGCTGCCTGGAAGCGGGTCCAGCCAGCTACGGGAGCCTTCAGTGCTACCTCTTTCCACTTTGGATGGAACGGCGGTCGCTGCAATTGCGCAATTCGAGTGAAGAGTGATTCGACCAGCAAAGAGAGACGGCGGTAGCGGTCGCTGGTCGGTTGCCAGTTGTAGGACGCCAGAACAGCCTCGGCCGCAATCGTATCGACAGCGGTGCCGTCTGAAATCAGGTTGGGATAGTCCGCCGATGAAAGCGTAGACGGCAAATACTCGTCCTGGAGAGGCTTCTCATATCCGACCGGCACCAAATGCAGATTGGGGTCCCTCACCTGGCTGAGCCATTGCAACGGTTTGCCCTCGACCGCCACGATCGCATCGATCTCGCCTTTGCTCAGCATTTCGAGTGCAAGCCGCGGTTCGATATAGAGCAGATGCGGCTTGATCCCGAGGCGCTCGAATACATTGATCGAGGTTACGAAGGTGCTGGCATCCGGCAAATCCACGACCACCGTCTTGCCATCGAGATCCTTCAGGCTGCGGATCGTCCGCGGCGCAAGCACGTGCATTTCCTCGTTGAACATCTTGGTCACGTAGACAAACTGATTGCGGATGTTGTTGGCGAAGTCCTTGCGTTCGAGGTATGCGAGCGTGTCCTTGCGCACGATTCCGGCGTCAACCCCCTTCAATAGCAGGATATCGGACACGGCCTGAACGGATCCGCGGCCGAGAACCGGCAACACTCGGAGATTTGCGCCATTGTCGAGCACTGAAGAGAGATCGGCGCCGATCTGGGCATAAGTGCTGCCGAACGAGCCGGTCATCAGGGTTACGGTGTTGGCGTTGAGCTGAGTCGCCAAGTCGCGCTTGGCCGTACCGTAGCGGAATATCGTCTTGAAGGATTCGCTGACGCTACCCGGATCAATCCCACTTCGCACGGATCCGAAGGGTTCCCATCGTCCGGCTGTGAACCGCCTCATCTGCATCTGCTCAAGCGGCGCGTGATCGCTCGCGCTTGTATTGATCACGATCCCGGGGAGCAGCATTGGAAGCTGCAGACCCTTGAGCGAGGCCGCCTGCTTCATCACATTTTCTCGGGACAGATCATCGCCACATCTCGTCAGGACCTCGACCATCGTCTTGGCGACTCCGTAACCGAAGACGGACAGGCTGTTGGACTTGCTTGCGGCCGGGATATATCGGTCCATGAAAGCGGTCCAGTCACGGAAGGCCGGATCGCTTGCTGCCGTCGCATCGTCACCCTCCAAAGTATATCCAGCCGACAGCACTCCTTCGGTATTCTGCGGGCCGGCCGGCTGCATCACAGCCGAGATCGATTGAGACACCGTCGAGATGATGTGTGTCGGTTTCCATCCGAGTTCGGCAGTTCGCCGGATCGCCATGACAGCGAATTTCGGGGTCGTCACATCGAACAAAATGTCGGCGCCCGAGGCCTTGAGTTTGGCAATCTGCGCATCGATGGTCGTGTCCGTGACTTTATACAAAGCCTCAGCCACGATCGGAATCTTGCCACCTAACCCGTCCTTCAGGCCTTTGACGTAGTCCTGGCCGAACGCGTCGTCCTGAGAAAGGACAGCGATCTTGCCGCGAGGGTGATTCTCCAGCAAATACTGCGCATAGATGTGAGCTTCGGTCTGGTAGCTCGGCTGCCAGCCCATGGTCCAGGGGAACTCGCGCGGCTGGTCCCACATCGACGCGCCCGAAGCGACAAACAGTTGTGGGACCTTTTTTGAGTTCAAATAGGGCTGAACCGCCGCGCTTGGCGCCGTGCCGAGGCTCGAGAAGATCAAGAGGACCCGGTCCTCCTCGACGAGCTTGCGGGTTAGCTCCACGGTCTTGGCGGGGTTGTATGCATCGTCATACGATATGAAATTGACCTTACGGCCATTGATGCCACCTTCGGCATTGATCTTGTCGAAGTAGGCCGCGATTACCTTGCCAATGGTGCCGTAGGCGGAAGCCGGACCGCTGTACGGCATGGTGTTGCCGATCCGGATCTCGTTGTCGCCCGGGCTCGCGGCAGAAGCCGGCCCAGTCGCCATCGAACCCGCCATCAAGGCGAAGGTCAGCGCGGCCGCAACGTCGCGCCGCCCCACCGGGCGCAGCCGACGAATTGCTTCGTTGGCCAACAGCAATCTCAATTCCAACGCATGCCAAACAATGTCGATCATAGTCCGCATCGTCGCACCCCAAGCATCGTCGCACCTTGTGCAGGTACTTGTGCATTTTTTTGTGAGCATTTCCCCAAACAACGTGGAACAAAGTCACGGCACTACCCGCCAACATTGTGTCTCGATTGGATCGATTGTGTGTCGAGGTGAGCCCAGACATTTGGTGCAGGAGGTAGCTTGCATCTTCGTCTGTTGCACACCGCCCGTTTTGGCCGGCCGAAGTACCCGAGAAAGCTTACCTCCGAGGTAATCGCAGGTGTGACCGAAACTTGAGATCAATCCAGGCAACACAGATGTCGGATAAGGCCTTCTCGCCATGCACCAGATTGTTTCAGCACATGTGGATTCACCGCGCCGCTGGTGGGTACTTGCGATCGTCGTCGCCGCGCAGTTCATGTTCGGGGTCGACGCCTTCATCGTCAACGTTGCGATTCCCACCATTGCAAGCGAGTTACAGGCGAGCTCCGCGCAAATCGAGGCGGTGATCGCGATCTACCTCATTGCCTACGCAACGCTGGTGGTCACCGGCGGCCGGCTTGGCGACATCTACGGCACGAAGAATGTGTTCCTGGCCGGCGTGCTCGGTTTCACCGTCACGTCGCTGTGGTGTGGCCTCGCGCAATCCGGCCCCGAATTGATCGCAGCCAGGCTGGCGCAGGGTGCGACCGCGGCGCTGATGGTGCCGCAGGTGCTCGCCACGCTTCATCTGTTGTTTGCGGACGGGTCGCGCGGACGCGCCTTCGGTATTTACGGCATTGTGCTCGGCCTTGCGGGTGCGGTCGGCTTTTTACTTGGCGGCGTATTGGTGACGCTTGATCTTGCGGGGTTAGGCTGGCGTGCGGTGTTTTTCGTCAACGTGCCATTCGGCCTTGTCATTGTAGCCGCGGCATCCAGGATCATGCCGACGGTGCCGCGTCGTGCCGGCACACGGCTGGACGTTCCCGGCGCGATTGTGCTGTTCGCAGGATTATTGTGCCTGATCGGGTCGCTGCTGTTCGGTCACGATGTGCATTGGGCGCCGTGGGTCTGGCTCGTCATGGCAACGGGCGTTGCCATCGTTGCTGCGTTCCTTCGGCTCGAGCGCGCCGTCGCAAGCCGCGGTGGAATGCCGCTGATCGACCTTGCGCTGCTATCGGACGCAGCGTTCATGCGCGGACTTTACGCAGTCTTCTTTTTCTTTTTTGCCAGCTTGTCGTTCTATCTGGTGATGACCATGTTCATGCAGCGCGGCTTGCATATTCCGCCGCTGCAGGCCGGCATGGTTTTCCTCCCTTTGGCGTTCGCCTTTGTCATCGCCTCGCGACACAGCGGCGCGCGGGCGCGGCATCGTGGCTCGCTGGTGCTGATCGAGGGGTGTGCCGTGCAGATGATCGGCCTCGCTTCGCTGGTACTGATGGTCGCGTGGGCACAGACGCCCTCCGCAACGCTGCTGGCTTTGGTGTTGGCGATTTTCGGTTACGGCCAGGGGCTGGTGATGGCGCCGTTGTCCAGCGCCGTACTTTCCACCGTGAATCCGGCAAGCGCCGGCTCGGGCGCGGGGATGTATGGCATGACCGCGCAAATTGCCAACGCCGCCGGCGTTGCCGCCATCGGCGCGGCTTTTTTTGCGATCGAAGCCGCTTACTCGGCGCAGCTGGCACTGTTCGCCGCGGCAGCGCTGTTTACGGTGTCGATTGCCGCCTGCGCCGCGTTTTTGTCATGGATGCGACGCGCCGCGGCGTGAACGCAATTAAGGTCGATCGCCATAATCCTGGGGACTGACAGCACACGGCCTTTTTATTTTGCAGTGCAGCAACTATCTGTTGTTGGTGGGGTTAGAAGAACCTCTCTCGTCAAGGAGCTGCCGGTGTCTCTCGCCAAAAATATCGAATTGCTGCGACGTCTGCCAAAGCTGAACGGTATCAACGGTTTTCGGGATTTCGGGCGAAACCTCAGGCCGGGTTCTCACAGCCCTATCGTTGAAACCACAGACTTCGGGTCGAATCCGGGTGGTCTCAGGATGTTCTCGTTTGCACCTGATAACCTCCAGCCAGCACCGGGCCTTGTCGTCGTTCTGCACGGATGCGGTCAGAACGCCGCTGCTTACGATTTAGGCGCCGGCTGGTCCACCCTGGCGAAGCACTATGGTTTCGCATTGCTGATGCCCCAGCAGCCGCCGCTTAACAATGCCAACGGCTGCTTCAACTGGTTCAATCCGGAAGACACCGCGCGCGACAGCGGCGAGGCCTGTTCGATCAGGCAGATGATTGCGCGGGCGGTTGACGACATTGGCATCGATCGGCATCGCATCTTCATCACCGGACTTTCAGCTGGCGGCGCCATGACGTCGGTTATGCTCGCCACCTATCCCGAAATATTTGCGGGCGGCGCCATCATCGCAGGCCTGCCGTTCGGCGTTGCGACCAATGTGCGGGAAGCGTTAAGCGGAATGTTCGTGTCGCCCTCCCGTCCGGCCAGCGAATTGGGGGATCTGGTGCGCAATGCCTCAAATCATAAGGGCCCATGGCCGAAGCTTTCGGTGTGGCATGGCAGCGCCGATCGCACCGTCCACCCCGCGAACGCCAATGAGATTGTCAAGCAGTGGCTCGACGTGCACCAGTTGCCTTCGGCGCCGATGTCGGAGGCTGACGTCGACGGCTATCCCCGCCAGGTCTGGTGGAACGCCGATGGTGAAACCATTGTCGAATCCTACACCATCACCGATATGGCCCACGGCACCCCGCTTGGGATTGGCGACAATGATAAGCGGTACGGCGCCGAAGGCGCGTTCCTGATCGAGGCGGGAATCTCGTCCTCGTATCACATTGCGCATTTCTTTGGCCTCACCGAGTGGATTCCCCGGTCGATGGTGGCTTCAGCTTCAAAGAAGGTGGTTGCGGCCAAAGTTTCAAAGAAGGTGGTTGCTGCCGAAGCTCCAATGGAAGCCGCGCCGGCAATGGTCGCTCCGACACCCGCACAGGTGCCGGATCTCACCGCGGTGCTTTGGCCGCTGACGACACTCAATCGTGGTTTCGAGCCTGGTCGCCGTCCGGAGCCGCCGCATGAGCCGCGGCGTCGGGGGATTGACGTCAGTGCCGTCATCACGCGCGCGCTCACGGCTGCAGGCCTGATGAAGTAAGGGGGGCCCCGCGGCATTGCGTGGTGCCGCAAGGTCGTGGCGTCTTGGCGCGATGGTTAATGCGGCTGGTGCGCACGCACCCGGCGATTTTGTTCTGTCCAGAGAAAAAATACTTGGAACCAAACGCCGGCCCGTCGGTTTGCTGGGATTGCGACAGGCGGTTAAGTCCCGGCTGCCAATTGGGCTGAACTCGCCACCGATCGTCCTGAATGCTGAAGATCAACCGACCGACTTCTGCGGATTTTCTCGCCGGCGGCGGGGAAATGGGCGCGTTGACGCGGGCGTACGATTGGTCCGCCAAACCGCTGGGGACACCGGAGCACTGGCCGCAGAGTTTGCGGACCGCGTTGCGCATCCTGCTGAATACCAACCACCCGATGTTCATCTGGTGGGGTCCAAAGCTCATTCAATTTTATAACGACGCCTATCGCCAAACCATGGGACCCGAGCGCCATCCGAGCGCACTCGGGCAGGGCGGGCGAGAGTGCTGGGCCGAAATCTGGCACGTTATCGGTCCCCAGATCGAGCAGGTGATGGGCGGCGGCGGGGCGACATGGCATGAGAACCAACTGGTTCCGGTCACGCGTCACGGCAAGCTGGAGCAGGTCTACTGGACCTACGGCTACAGCCCAATCGACGAGGGCGACAGCGTTGGCGGCGTGCTGGTGGTCTGCCGCGATGTGACCAAGGCGTATCTTTCTGCCGTCGCGTTGCGGGAACGCGAGGCCGAACTCGCGCGCGTGCAGCAGATCGGCCGGATCGGCGGTTTTGAGGTCGACCTGACCACCGGTTTCAGCAATCGCCGGTCGCCGGAGTATTTGCTGATTCACGGTCTGCCGCTCGATGCGGCCAACGAGTCCCACGAGGACTGGGTACGGCGCATCCATCCCGAGGACCGCGAGGCCACCGAGAAGAAATTCCGCGACGCTGTCGCTGGCACGGTGCGCGACTACACAGCGCGTTATCGGATTATTCGCCCCAGCGACGGCGAGACGCGCTGGATTTCGGTCAAATCCACGATCGAGCGCGACGAGCAGGGGCGAGCCATCCGTCTGGTCGGCGCGCACACTGATGTCACCGAGCAGGTGATGGCGGAGCAGGCGCTGCGGCAAAGCGAAGAGCGATACCGCAAGCTTGCGGACCAGCTCTCCGAGCTGAATGCGACGCTGGCGCAGCGCGTCGAGGAAAAGACCCGGGAGCGCGACCGGATCTGGAACGTGTCGCAGGATCTTTTTGTGGTCGCCGACCGCAACGGCGTCTGGCGAACGGTCAACCCGGCATGGACCAGAACGCTTGGCTGGAGCGAAGCTGAATTGCTGAACCGTACTTCGGAATGGCTGGAGCATCCCGATGATGGCGGGATGACGCGGGCGCAGGTCAACAGGCTCGGCGTCAACGAAGCCACCGTCAGGTTCGAAAGCCGATTCCGCCACAAGGACGGATCGTACCGCTGGCTGTCGTGGACTGGCGTACCGGACCAGGATCGTATTTATGCGGTTGCCCGCGACGTGACCGCGGAGAAGGCGGCGGCCGAACGGCTGAAAGTCACCGAGGAGGCGTTGCTGCAGTCGCAGAAGATGGAAGCGGTGGGGCAACTGACCGGCGGCATCGCGCACGACTTCAACAATCTCTTGACCGGAATTGTGGGATCGCTGGATCTGCTGCAGACCCGCCTCAACCAGGGGCGGACCGACAACGTCGCGCGCTATATCGACGCGGCGATGACATCGGCGAACCGCGCCGCGGCGCTCACCCATCGCCTGCTGGCCTTTGCGCGGCGACAGCCGCTGATCCCGAAAAGCGTCGATGCCAACCAGCTCGTGGTGTCGCTGGAGGATTTGCTGCGCAGGACGATCGGCGAGACCATCGATCTTGCAATCGCCGCGGCGGACGACCTGTGGTTCACGCTGTGTGACCCCAATCAACTGGAGAGCGCGCTGCTTAATCTCGCCATCAATGCACGCGACGCCATGCCGGATGGCGGCAAGCTCACCATGACGACGTCAAACGCGCGGATCGAGGGTGTGACCGCGGATAGCCCCGCGCTTTCGCCCGGTGATTATGTCTGCATCAGTGTCACCGATACCGGGACCGGCATGAGCGCGGAGGCGGCGGCGCGCGCTTTCGATCCGTTCTTTACGACGAAGCCGATCGGGCAGGGTACCGGACTTGGGCTTTCGATGATCTATGGATTTGCGCGGCAGTCGGACGGTCACGTGACGATCGACAGCAAATTGGGACGGGGAACATCGGTCAGGCTTTATTTGCCGCGTCATCGTGGTGAAATCGCACCGCAGTTTGCGTCAGCCGCCACGACGGCCGAACATGCCGCCACCGGTGAGACCGTGCTGATAGTTGAAGACGAGCCGGTGGTGCGCGCCGTCATCGTCGAAATGCTCGGGGAGCAGGGGTACCGGACGTTGGAGGCCATCGATGGACCGTCGGGCCTGCGCATCCTGCGCACCAATGCGCGGATTGATTTGCTGGTAACCGACGTCGGCTTGCCCGGCATGAACGGCCGCCAGCTCGCCGATCAGGCGCGGGAGACCAGACCCGGTCTCAAGGTTCTCTTCATCACCGGCTATGCCGAGAGCGTTGCGATATCGGACGGCTTTCTGCAGCCCGGCATGGAAATGATCACCAAGCCGTTCGACCTCGATAATCTCTCGCGGCGAATCCGCGCGATGGTGTCGAGCTAGACCATTCAAGGCGCTATGCGGTCTCGGCGATCAGCTCCATCGACGTTACCACGACGTCGCCGCCGGCAACCTGCCGGGTCTTTTCGGTATAGTGCTTGAAAAAATCCCGCGCCTGCAGGGTCTTGATGGCCTGTTCGTCGTCGGCCGCGGCGAGATGATAATAGCTGGAATCGTCGCGGTTCTTCAGGCAGCGGTAGATGATCTTTCCCTTCAGCTCGGGATCGTTGTCGAGCGCGGCAATGAACCGGCCGATTTCCCGGTGCCATTCCTCCGTGGTGCCATTGGCAAACTGATACTTGATCATGAAGTGCTTCATCGAGGACTCCTGCTTGGCGTATGGAGGCGATCAGATTTTCGGAGGCGGGGCTTCGCCCCGGAACACCGCGGCATTGCGTTTGGCAAATTCGTCAAACGATGTCGGCAGCCGTCCCAGCAGCGCTTGGGCGTCGGGCCAGACCTTCGCCTCCTTGCCGTTGCGACGCTCGGCGAACAATTCGAACAATGCGTCTGCGAGGTAAGGCGGCATTCCAGCGGCAAGCTGGGCCTGCCGCGCCGCCTCCGGCGGGACGTTGACATAGCGGATGACCTTTCCGGTGGCGGCGGAAAGTCTCTCCGCCACCTCCGTCATGGTCAGCGCTTGCGGGCCGGTGAGAGGATAGGTCTTGCCCTCATGTCCCGCACCCGTCAGCACCTTGGCCGCGATCTCGGCAATATCGCCAACGTCGATCGAAGCGATCCTGGCATCCTCCATCGGGAGGAACATCGCGCCCTTGGCCGTGATGTTGGGGACCTGCCGGAAATAGGCCGGCATGAACTCGCCGGCCCGCAAATGCGTGAACGCCATTCCCGAGGCTTCCAGCCGCTTTTCGATCTCGCCGTGCATGCGCGCGAAGCGAAACGCCGAATCGAGTTCCGGCATGATCCCTGAGAGCTTGACGACGTGCTTCACGCCCGCCTTCTTGGCCGCATCGATGAAGTTGGTCTGGACATCAAGCATCATCGGCTCCGATGACGATATCAGCATCGCACGGTCGACACCGCGCAAGCCCGCCGCGAGCGTCTCGGGATGCGCCATGTCGCCCCGCACGATTTCAACGTTGGGCAGCGCCGCGATCGCCTCGGCCTTGGCCGGATTGCGCACGAGCGCGCGCACGGCAACGCCGCTGGCCGACAACACGCGCAGCAACTCTTTCCCGTTCAGTCCGGTGGCGCCTGTCACGAGGATCATGATGTGTCTCCCGTCGGGCCTAATCTGGCGCCGTCAGGAGCGATAACGCAAGTATGGACAAAAATGATACTGTGGACTTTCTTGCGATCGCTCGTATCCTGCAGCGAGATCGATGAGAGGTCTTTGCCATGGCGAAGGCGAAATCGGCGCCGACCTGCGGCTGCCCGGTGGCGGCGTTCCAGAAGATGATCAGCGGCAAGTACAAGCTGCGCATCGTCTGGGATCTGCAGCATGGTCCCAAACGCTATGGCGAGATTAGAACCGGCCTGCTACGCGGCGCAAGCGGCACCTCGGAAATCGCGCCCCGCGTGCTCAGCCGCGAATTGAAGGCGCTGACCGAATCGGGGCTGATCGACCGCAAGGATTACGGCGTCGTTCCCCCCAAGGTCGAGTATCGGCTCACGCGTAAAGGTAAAAGTTTTGTTCCTGTCATCGCCGCCATTCGCGACTGGGGCACGCGCCATCTCGCGCAACCGAATGCGGTTGAAATGGTCGCTGCCGAATGACTGGTCGGCGATTGAAGGCATGGCCGGCAATTGCCGAGGCCGCCGGTGCGCGCCCGCCTCACATTGCGCCGGTGAGAAACGGATTGGTCATCCGCTCCTGGCCGATGCTCGAGCCGGGGCCGTGGCCGCAGATGAAACCGACATCGTCGCCGAGCGGCAGCAGCTTGTCGGTAATCGACTTGATCAGCGTGGCGTGATCGCCGCCGGGAATGTCGCTGCGCCCGACCGAGCCGTTGAACAACACGTCGCCGACATGGGCAAAATGCATTTCCTTGTTGTAAAATACCACGCTGCCCGGCGAATGGCCGGGGCAATGCAGGATGTCGAAGGTCAACTCCCCGATAGAGACCTGATCGCCCTCATCGAGCCAGCGGTCCGGCGCGAAATCGCGCACGCCGGTCATGTTGAACCGCGCGCCGCTGGTCACCACATTGTCGAGCAGGAACTTGTCGGCGACGTGCGGGCCTTCGATCGGCACTTTCAGCGCGTCGCGCAGCTCGGCGGCGCCACCGACATGGTCGATATGGCCGTGGGTCAGCCAGATCTTTTCCACTGTCACATTGGATTGCTTGATCGCGGCCTGAATTTTCGGAACGTCCCCGCCGGGGTCGATCACCACGGCTTTTTTGGTGGCCTCGCACCAGATCAGCGTGCAGTTCTGCTCAAACAGCGTCACCGGGATGATGACGGCGCCAGCTTTCGCCTTGGTTTCGGTTTCATTTGCCATGGCTTCACAATGCCTATTTTTGACGTCTCGCCAAGGGAAAGATATGCAGATTTACTGCAGGACAGCTGTGTTGCCTGTCATACCGGCGACGCCAAAGAATAGTTGGTTTGAACCCGTCGGCGGTTTCGGCGTTGCCCCCTGTCATTCGATTTTCAGAAGATGACTTTTCCATGAGCGAAAGCGCTGAATCCTGGTGGCGGCACGGCATCTTCTACCAGGTCTATCCGCGCTCGTTTCAGGATTCCAATGCCGACGGGGTCGGCGATATCGCCGGGATCATCGACCGGCTGCCCTACCTGCTGGCGCTCGGTGTCGATGCGATCTGGCTGTCGCCGATCTTTCCCTCTCCGATGGCTGATTTCGGCTACGACATCGCCGATTACACCGGGATCGATCCGCTGTTCGGCAGTATCGAGGATTTCGACGCGCTGATAAGCGCCGTGCATGCGAGCGGTCTCAAACTCATTCTCGATCTCGTCCCCAACCATACCTCCGACCAGCATCCCTGGTTCATCGAAAGCCGGCGTTCGCGCGATGCCCAAAAGCGCGACTGGTACATCTGGCGTGAGCCGGCCGCGGACGGCGGCCCGCCGAACAACTGGATGTCGGAATTCGGCGGCAGCGCGTGGGCCTACGACGCCGCGACGCGGCAGTATTATTATCACGCCTTCCTCGCCCAGCAGCCGGATCTGAACTGGCGCAATCCGGAGGTGCGCCAGGCCATCCATGACGTCATGCGCTTCTGGCTTCGCAAGGGAGTCGACGGCTTCCGCGTCGATGTGATCTGGCACCTGATCAAGGATGCGGAGTTTCGCGACAATCCGTCCAATCCGAATTATAGCGAGGGCCGGCCGCTGCACGAGAAGATCCTGACGCGCTACTCCAACGATCAGCCTGAAGTTCATGACGTGATCGCACAGATGCGGCGCGTGATCGATGAATTCGATGCCCGGGTGTTGATCGGCGAAATCTACCTTCCGTTCGAGCGTCTCGTTGCCTATTACGGCAAGGATCTCTCAGGCGCGCATCTGCCGTTCAACTTCGCGCTATTGTCGGCGCCATGGAACGCGCGGTCGGTCGAGAAAATCATCGCCGACTACGAAGCCGCACTCCCGGCGGGGGCGTGGCCGAACTGGGTGCTGGGCAATCACGATCGTCCGCGGGTGGCCAGTCGGGTGGGCCAGGCGCAGGCCCGCGTCGCCGCGATGCTGCTGTTGACCTTGCGGGGGACGCCGACGCTCTATTACGGCGACGAGATCGGCATGCATCAGGTGGCGATCGCGCCCGATCAGGTGCGCGATCCCTTTGAGAAGAACGTTCCGGGCATCGGCGTCGGCCGTGACGGCTGCCGGACGCCGATGCAATGGAATGCGGCGCCTTATGCCGGGTTCTCGGCCATGACGCCGTGGCTGCCGCTGTCGGACGATTTTGCGCAGGAGAACGTGATCAATCTCGAGGCGGACACTCGATCGATCCTCAGTCTCTACAAGGCGCTTATCGAGATCCGAAAGAAATTGCCGCAACTGATGTCGGGCGACTACGTTCCGATTGCCGCGCAGGGCGATCTGCTGCTTTACCG
>WNFC01006999.1_pt2 | contig 16515 bp, 16 predicted proteins | sample 5400541 | NCBI WGS metagenome assembly WNFC01 (sample SAMN13153342, study PRJNA577476) | soil metagenome | isolation source: 120 cm saprolite under Douglas fir tree site 2 hole 2 replicate 1 | place: USA:California | collected 2015-04-18
CTCACTTCTGAACTGCTTCCAGGTCAGACGACTGCAGATCGGCCTGACTTGGTCGTGCGGGTGTTCAATATGTTCAAAGATGCGCTCCTGGATGACATAGCGAACAAGAACATTTTTGGCCATATCCTTTCCCATGTACATTCCATTGAGTTTTAAAAATGAGGCCTTCCACATATGCATCTTCTTCTCTCCCTCTTTCCTCACCACAGACCTTCAACCCCTGTAGATGTTGACTCCTTTATCCATGCTTCTTAGCCTGACCCCGAATGGGAACCAGTCCTGTTTGACCTTGTCAAATGTCACATGGTTCATGGCCCCTGTGGCACCGCATTTCCACACACACTATGTATGAGGGAAGGAAAATGCTCAAAACGTTATCCCAAACCATTCCAACCACACACCTTGATGACCACAGATGGCTATCCTATGTATGCACAACCCAATGATGGTCGAGCCTATGATGTCGCAGGCTTTCCTACCGATAACTGATGGATCGTGCCCTACAACCCTTACTTGATTATGTGGTATGCATTTTCTCTCTCTTACCATCTTTCATTCCTGAACACATTCATATAGGTATAATGCGCACATAAACGTAGAATGCATAATGTCATTAGCCACTGCAAAATACATTACAAAATACACCCATAAAGGCCCCAACTGTGCCATGATTGAGATTCAGCGCCATGATTGAGATTCAGCGCCGCAATCAAGATGAGGTGTCTGAATTCAAAGACAGTTGGTATATTGCTGCAACAGAAGCTGCGTGGCGGCTGTTTGAGTTCCCTATTGTTCACCAGTCTCCACCTGTCATCTGCCTGCAAGTTCATCTCCCTGGCAATCACCTCACGATTTTTGACCCTACAGAAACTCTCGACCATGTCCTTAAACGCAGCTAACGAGAACAGAGCATGCTTACAGCCTTCTTTGCTGCCAATTGGTCGTACAAATTCGCATGACAATACACTTATCAGGAGTTCCCTCAACATTTTGTATGGCATAGAAAGGAAAAAGAGTGGTGTCCTTAACAAACTGGATTCACAATAGGATGAATGTATTTCGTCACTCCTACCGCTGGAGAGTGCTTTTACCTCTGGCTCCTGCTGACAACAGTAAAAGGACCTATGTTCTGGCAAGACCTACGGACATTCAATGGTGTGGAGCATCTGTTGTTCCACGCAGCATGTCTTGCACGTGGTCTCCTGCAAAACGACGACGAATGGCATCAATGCCTGACAGAAGCCGCCGCTATGTGTACTGGCGACACGTTCCGCCACCTCTTCACTGTGATTTTGAGACATTGTGAACCATCACAACCACGAAGTCTTTGGGATGAATTCAAAGACAACCTTTGCGATGACCTTTATCGACATTTACGCCAGGTTGACATCACTGACCCGTCAGATGACGACATATATGACTATGGACTTTTCCTTCTCAACAAACATCTCTCCAACCTTGGCAGCTCCCTCTCCAACTTCCCAAACATGCCACATATAGTGAACGACTGGGACCACATTGATGACAACCCATTTCTTTCCGAGCAACTTGCATATAATAGAACAAACAAACAAATGTTGGCTGACGAGCATTGCGCTCGCCTCAATGTAGATTAATTATTTGCATATCAATCCATTCTTGAAGCAGTACATGTACAATCAGGCCAAATGTTTTTCCTCAACGGGCCTGCTAGTATAGGGAAAACATTTGTTTATCAAACATTGTGCCATCACATCTGTGCAGATGGACACATCGTCCCCTGCATTGCTTCATCTGGCATCACAGCCATTCTCCTTCCAGGTGGACGTACAGCACACTCTACATTTGCTATTCCGATTGACAGTCTCTCCGAAACCTCGGTATGCAACATTAACAAAAACTCAAAACAGGCCAACATGCTCTGGCGTGTTTGCCTAATTATTTGGGATGAAGCTGTGATGCAACATCAGTGCATTCTCATTTACTTTGATCCTGCTTCATGAAGAAGAGACAGATATGTGACGTACTATATAGCCATGTGGTTGAAACAGTCAATCGATCACTGCATGTCATTTGTTCTTCAGAATGCCCATTTGGTGGGATAACTGTCGTTCTTGGCAGCAACTTCCAACAAACTCTACCTGTCTTGGTGAAGGGCACACATAAAGACACCATCCTGGCCACTATTCAATGGTCACGCATATGGTCTAATGTGTCTATCTTGTGTCTCACACAAAATATGTGCTTGAATCGAGATCCTCTATCAAAACAGTTCGCAGAGTGGTTGCTCAATGTCGGCCATGGGAGTACTGTAGACTCGAACACAGGGTCTAGATCCATACCCATACCACATGAGATGGTGTGCACAACTGAGGATGACCTAATTCGCTCTTTATATGGATCAACCCCTCATACTTCAACTCCTCCTCCTCAGTACTTCTACAACAGAGTCCTTCTTGCACCTCTCAATCAAGACGTTCAAAAACTAAACACCCACATTCTCCACCTTTTCCCTGGTGTAACACGCATGTACACCAGTGCCGACATCCAGGTTGTCACCGCCTCAGCATGTGGACGAACTGCTGTACGATCTGGACCGCTGTTCGTGCAGCCTGGAGTGGCATTGTATTCCCCACGATGCGTGTTTCGTTCATGACTCCTGCTTATGTGAAGGCTCAGGTAGCTTTCCCCCCATTAAACCCCAGCACCCTTCTTGGGCACAGTATTCGTACGATTGGTATTGTGAGTTAGCCACTTCCCTGTCTCTTCATCCCCATTCCCCGCTCCCTCGCTTTGGGTCAGAGGTTGAGCCCGACGTTATGTTCTTCGGACTATCCGATCCCCCTTCGTAGTGTTATCGCCCTGGGTCTTAGCTGGGTTGCTTATTGTCTCGGTACTTACCCGGCCCCCTGTAGCAACAGTATTGTTTGTACCTCGCATTAGTGTTTCACCTTGCCCTTGTTCTCTTTGCGTACACGTTTCAGGTTTCCTCATCCTCCTGGTCGCCTTGTATTCCGGTATGTTAACGTGCGCCGTTATTGTCCTGTGTCCCCTGTGGCGCGGATGGATCTACCTTCTTGTTATCGCCTATGATAAGTACCTAGCTCGTACGGTACTATAAGTAGGCTTGTAGTTTTAGTGGGGACTCTCTAAGTAGAGTCTCCTGTTAATCTAAACGGGTTTGCTCTCGCTCCTAAAGGCTCGTGGTGTGTTCATCGCGAAGCGTACACTTCTAGGAGTTTCCCCTTCACCTTTCCTGCTCATCTCAAAGGCACTTCGACTTGTGCATATACGAGTCGCTCTATCGCACGTGACCCTAAGTTTTAGTGGGTTGCCGTCTTGGCAGTAACACCACATTTGCACATACACATACTGCCTTGTACCACCATGCTGCTGCACAAATTATAAACAATCTTTGTACAATCTTTCTCATATGAATGTATACTGCATTGTGCAAACTGTTCTGGGGCAATGATTGGCAATTGATTTCTATGTATTGAATCTCAATATTTAGTCTTACATGGGTGCCAAACTACTAAAATCACCCCCATAAATTGAAATAAGTGCCCAAAATTTACAAAAATCTCAGAACCAGCATTTTTACCCCACTTTCTCACTTAGAATGAAACTGTTCAGCCCAGGACTCATTAGTTAAGCCCCTGCACATGTGTTGGCAAAAGCTGCCTTGAACTGTAGTATGATCCCAGGTCTCCCAGGCACGTCCTAGCCACGACTCGGAGGTCCGCTCGGAGTGTTCCCCTAAATCAAATATGGTGAGCAACCGAGATTAGAAGCACAGCACGCAAACCTCCGGAATTGAAGATAGAAGGATAAAGCGATTAAGGGGATACGACGGTCGCATAGCCTTGTTCTGATGAGCGAGGATACTAGAACGGAAAAGCAAGAAGACGGGCACCCTGCGAGCGATCGCTGGCATGCACAGCAAACTGTACCGTACTACTGGGGACGATACGAATTTTTCCAACGAAGGGAACAAAGGGCTGGGCTGTGTTGGTGCGTCGAGATGGTAACAAAGAACTACTAACTTATTGTGGCCCGGGCGTTGTGGCGGTTTCGGATGACGCCAAGCCGTTTTTTTTTTTTTGGAGTCCATTATTGTGCGCCTCGGGGTACAGAACCCCACGTAGCACTTTGTGGTTAAGTACAAGCTCTTGTCGTAATGCGTGCTTTAGCTGAACTGACGGGCGCGTGTGTGTGAGTGCGCCACAATGCCCACTTGTCTGTTTTGGGAGCGTCTCCCGCTTCGGTCCTTGCGGGCTCGCTTTTGTAGCGGCTTGCTTGACGTCCTTCGGCTTGAGCGGATTGATCTGCGTCTGCGCTGTACCTGCGCGCGCTGCGGCATTACAGGGGGAAAATGAGAGATCCTGCGCTTCTCTCGTGCTGTGTCTTGCACAATTGCGTCTCATACATATTATGATGCCTGCCTTGGATTCCTCATCGCGCAGTATTTCCATCCTGAGTTGTGTTACACTCACCTGGTCGCGCCACGCCGCATTCAGACACGCGTCCGTCATTGCTTCAAGCTGTTGTCCTCGGTCCCGGGCCGGGCCAGGCTTACCAGGGTCCTCATCTTACACCCACTTTCGGTGCTTGTTGAAAAGTTGCAGGTCCCCGGAAGGAAGATGCCATGATTGAGTATTGGACAGCAACAATCTTCCGTCACAGTTGCACAAACCAAAGCGCTCTTAAGGCGCCGCACTGGCAGAACATGAGGTGAACGTGATACCTCGCATTCACCGTTCACTCAGTCTGGCATTAGTCCCACTTGGAACCGAAGAGATCATGATGTGTAGCATATGGTTTGACCAATGACGCATTCGTATATTGGGCCAAGAAAAGGGCCCAGGATTGTATATTTCATCTAGCTACATTCAATGCTTATACGACAACGCAATTCTTTAAAACCTTAGAAGAGCGCAGAGGGTATCTTGTATCAACCAGGGATGAAGGCAAACCAGATGGGGTAGTACAGTATCGGTTAAAAAGAGTTGTAAAATATACAAGAAAGTTGATTTTAGCAGCGGTGATGTTGACGTGCCTCAGGAGAGTGACGGCCTCGAGATGACTTGGGAGTGAAGAGGTCTACAACGCGGGTTGTAAGAGATTGTTGATGCAGCGAGCTTGGCATTTGTGGCCTGTATGGGACTAAATTTGTCTGTGACGCTTTCGCGTCAGGGTTCCAGCCCATTTCTGAGGCGTAAGGAGGCGGCTCGGAGACCGAACTTGAAGGACCAGAAGTAGATGTCCCCGCGGACTTGGGCGGGGGCGCGACCCGTACCTCCACGATTTCGAACCGTGCGAGTGTAGCAACAACGACGGCCCACGCCGTCCGGCCAATCTCGGCTGTCTTTTTCTCGTGTTGGTTGCTAAGCACCACTCGTACTTCCAGACAGATTCTTTCGCGTTCGACATCTCTGAGTTGAGGGAAGGAATCTATCGCGATATCGATGGCTTGCTGGATGGGATTGAATCAATCAGCAACGGTGGCGAGGTTTAAGGAATAAAGGAAAGAACGTACGTCGTAGTCCTCTCCCGGGGTGACGTAGACCATTCGTGCGTCGTAGCAGTACGTCAGGATATCAGGAGGAAGTCGAGCGCTGCCTGCCGCAGCTCCTGTAGGAGCTGAGGCGTCTGCATGTGGACGTGACCCAACAGTCAACGCGTTGGAAGTATATGGCATGAGTGAGGGGGAGGGTTGGGTGCGTGGGTGAGAAGAAGGATATCAGAGGGCAGAAGAGACGGTAAGTGCGTCCATACCTCAGGCAAATTTATGGGACGTTTTATACTTCTCCCTGAGACCAGGCCCGGGCACTGTAGTAAGACAGCAGGACAGCACAATGCACAATGGGCGGACGAAAACGACCACCTGCTAGGCACCGCCGGAACCTTGTAGGTTATGTAAGAGTTTCAGTCACAGTGGTGATGAGGCTGTGGTAGGCTGTGCTGTGGACTGCCCCCGTGCAGAAGGACCGCCGGTGGCGGTGCGTTGCTAAATAAGGCCAAATAATGCTGCCTATGACTTGATTTGTCTCCGTGCCCCCGGCTCAGGCTGTTCTATAGCTGTGAGGGCCGCAGACAGACACAGGATCCGTTCAATTCACTTCACAGCAATCGAAGACGCGTGAAATTCCGGACTAGTTATGTTCCCTTTACTACCCAATGAGATTGCTACCAAAAAATTCCTGGAGTATGTTAGGAGATGGTAGTAGACATCATGCATTGTGTGTTAATTTAAGAAAGAAATGAGCAAGAAATTAGAGTGCTCAACTGAAGGATCCTTGTTAGTACAGTATATAGCGGGCTTCGACTTACTAGAACACACAGTGTATGGTGGCCGTGCCAATCTCCGTTCTCAGGCATTCACTGCCAGTGTCATTGCACTCTACGTTCCATCGCATAACAGCGCGGAAAAGCTATCCCCATACAACGATCAGTTCGGGCAAATTTATGGAAGGCCGAACTACTGTAGTAAACCCAAACATCGGACCCCCCCTCGTTCGTGTTTTTCAATTTGCCTGTTCATCTCTCATCCAATTATCACCAAATTTTATACACGTCATTTAGTAGTGTCTATTAATATATTCTGTACATTTTTTGAATAAAAATAGTGTGTCGTGAAAAGAGCAAAGGTGTGGTTCGTCACGCCTGCCGACGAATGCCGAGTCGGAGTTTGTATCCATCACAAAAATGGCAAACATGTGGCGAGTCGCGTCGCTGCTTTTATTCATCACGTGTGCGTATGTGGCTGGGACCAGCCGAGCGGGGGTTCAAAAAGCCCCTGTGACACTGCGTGACAACACGAACGAGGGGGGACTGGTGTTTGGGTTAGTGACAGTACAGTAAGTACTGTATAAGTCAATATTGACACAATCGAGGACGCTAAACAAGTTAGGCACTTTCTCCCAAAGCCGAAAGGACGTCAAACATGCTCTGGCCTTGAACTACACGCACAGCAGGCCCATGCATTGGTCTCTCACGGCCCTCTGTTGTCTTGCGATCCCTCTTCCTTTTCCCCGCTTTCTCCTGTGCAAACGCTCCCTCCAACCCATCCACACAGGCGTCCCACAAACTGGGCGGAATATGCGTGTCTCGAGTGTCTGCATCGGCAAGGTACTGGTGGAAGTTCTTCCCAGAAAAGAGGTGTGCCGGGTTAGGTACCTTGTTCGTCAAAAGTAATACTTGAGAAAGCATCTCGACGGCGTCCAGTGTAGCCAAAATCTGGGCAGTGAGCTGAATGGAACGGTCCTCCAGCGGAGGGCTGTTTGGCTCGACCGATGTACTTCCAGGCCAAGAGAACGAGCCCAAGAAGGCCTGGGCCTCCCTAACAGTCCATTTCTCTTTTTCTCTCTCGGCGCTAGGCTGGGCTTCATTGGCTCGAGCAGCGAGGCGGCTTACGATCCATCTCAATGACACAACGGTCATTAGGTACTCCGATGGAAGTGCCTTGACTAGCCTCGTGTTGGAGCCCAAAGAACGTAAAAAGAGCGTCAGGCGGACGTCTTCATCCTGGAGCTGAATAGGCCGAATGTTGGGATCATTTCCAATATTGATGTCGATGTCGTGAGACGACAACAACGTGGCAAGTGACCGTACAGATACAGGCTCCTCAGCGTGCCGAGTACCACGGCGGATGTGCTCAGTGACGTATTTGGGTCGTATACTACGCGAGGTTGTCGTGTGAGATGACGTCGACGGAGGAGGCTTTACGCCGATGGTAAGTTCCTTTAGTGCTCCTTGTAGCGGGGCCAGAGGGTTGCCAGGCCCTATGTCGTCGTCGGAGTCTTCCTCCACGACATCAACAATTTCATCGTCGTCGGACATTTCATGGGCACTTGCTTCTCCCATTTCGTTTCCGTCTGGATCGCCATCATGCTCCATAATACCCATACCATCGTCTAAAACTGCATAAACCCATTCTCGGATCGGACGTCCCAGGCTTCGGGACACAGTCTCGACATCCGGGTTCTCCAAGAATGGCTCTGGCCATGAGGTTCCAGTGCTCAAAACGTCCATCAAGCCTGGGGAAAAGTGACCGTGTCGATATGCCGAAATGTATAGCAAACGGACTTCCTTTCGGGCTTCAGTCTCGTTCTCGGTAGGGTGACCGGGTGACGGATTAGAAAGACACCCTACTAGCGGGCAAGAATCGGCGTCATGAAGTGCACAAAGGGAGATTGGTCCTTCGCCGCAATCCTGATGCTTGGGGATGGCATATTGCAGCGTAGCATCGACCGTCTTCTCTACTATGTTTTCCCGTTCGCCGGGTCCTATGGACATCGGTCGGATCAGGAGAGACTCGATGGTCAAATCCACAAAATCCACGACGCTGGTCACCTGATGTCGGGCCTTCCTTTTCACTGAAGCTCCTGTCGCAATGGCTGAGGCTGACTTCAAGACACTCGCCACACGAGCAATGCGCTGGGACACAGTCATGTTGCGGTCGAAAAACAACTTGCTCGTAGGGTGGCGATCTGACGTGAAATCATTGCCGACAAGGGCCGCCAGAAGTGGAAGAAGTGACAGAGAGATTTGAAAATGGGACGCAAGGTCCTGCGGGGTATAGACGACGCAACTCAGAGATAGCTCGCCGGCCGTGTCTGGTGGGATGATACCTTGAAGAGAGATAGAGGCATCGTTAGCATTTCCGCGGGCTTTGTTTTTTCGCGCCACGACGAATCCGTCATCGTCTTGCGTTTGACTATCTTGTCCGTCCTCTTGGTAATCGATACTCCAGAACATCTGATCCATAGGAATATAGCCAGCATATCCCTCGGAGTTTAGGATGACAAAGTCAGAATCTTGAGCCGTCACATAGCCCTTGAGCCGACCGGCGAGCTCAACGGCAAAAGGGTCGCCTTCATCATCTGCAAAGTGGACCTCGACGGCACTGTTAAGCGATCGTAGGGCGTCAAGAGTGGCTGCATAACAAAGCGGAGGTAGGATGGAATTCTCCCGCAGGAAGCGCGGCGTGGCGCGGGAGGGGGGTGAGGTTCGGAAAAACAACAGAGAGGGTTGGATGATAGACTGTGCCATTCGGTTCGCACTAGTCGTGAATTTAGACGGGCGATATGGACCTGGTCCCATGGCTTCAGGTTAGGTGAAACGGGGTGAGAGGGTTCCAGCGATCGTACCATCAAAGACAAAATAAGGTCTGAGACCCACTGAGACCCAGGCTCGAACAACTCGAATCACAATGGCCCGGAACTCCCTAAGTTCGCCGCCATACACCCAAGGCGAACGGGATCGGTTATGTACTTCATATATGAAACTACAGAAGCGTTATCGATGACGTTACACAGTGAGTCAATTAGCCAGACGCACGACCAGCCATCAACGACAAGAGGGAGTATGGGCTTGGAGTTTGATCGGTCTTGTGAGAGGACGAAAGGTGTTGATAGTGTGCGGAGATTCTCTCTAAGGTAAGTTGCAAGACCGTGGACACCCATAGTTACAACAGCGAAGTGATAGTGTGAGCTCGTAACGGAGGGAAGAGGGAAAGGCACGCTCGACTGCTCGTAAGGCGTTAGCCCCGAGTCATCTCACGCCCTGATTCTACCCCATGAGTTCCTCGTACATGTACAGTAGACTGGCTATACGGTGACACCAATATGACCCTTTGAACTACCTCTACTGCCCGCCAATTCAGACCACCATTTAACCTTGGTACTACCCACTCCCCCCTTTGCTTTCATCCGGTGGCGTACAACCGTCGACAGACCGGATGAGACACCCTTCCGTTGTGATTCGGATTGCAGAGATGCCTTGGTCGCTCTCCTCGCTACACTTTCGGCTCCGATAGACTTTGATTGCCGAGGAACCATTGGCTCCGTCTTTGCTTTTGTTTTCTGTTTGACACGGATAGGGACCACGGCGTAGCCTCTCTCCCATTGCTTGCGATTAAGCCTGTATATCGCCATGGTAGCACGAGCGTCTGTCACCTGCGATTAGATTTAGTGGGTCGTCAGGGCCGAAAAGGTAAGGGATTGCAACGCACGCTACTGTGCTCGCCTTCTTGGATCTTTGCACCGAGCATGTCGCTTACCAGGATCCGCAAAGCCGGTCGAGCAGAGCGGCTTTGACCGTGCCGGTGAGCCAGAATTTGCGTGTCACGAATTTGGGCCCGCGGATGTGATAGCATGAGGGCCTGGGGAGAGAAGGGAGTTTGTACACCGCGCACAGGGAAGGAGAATACAGACCTTGAGGTCGTTCTGAATGGCATGTCCGATAAGAATGCGATCTTTGATGAGCTCAGACACTGTGCCTTGAACCTCTTCGAATACCTTCGCTGGGGGGCAACGAGGAGATTGTAAGTTCATGTGGACAAAAACAAAGGAAGCAGAAGTCACCATTTATCATATCTTTCGCCCGTATACCGCTCCACTGCGTCCTCCAATCTGTAACCCGTTCTTTTTGTCGCACAAACTCGTCCAGCAATACTGCTCCGAAGTAGTTGACTACCGAAACCCGGGCGAGTGTTGACTCTTCCCCCATGGGTCCCACACCAACCATCTCGCAATCTAGAGCTATGTATGGGCCTGGCTGCCGGTCCTTGGACGGTAAATCGGGAGAAAACGGTGTTGGCGAAAATATGAGGGAACGAAGGGCTCCCGCAGTATCCTCGTGTAGAGCAAGGTTGCTAACATGTGAAGGAGAGACGGGTGGCGTAGCATTTGAAGATGTCGATGCATGAAGGGAGTCATCTGAAATCTTCTGACGCTTGTTCCGAGGCTGGGCTGGGGAAGCGCTAGTGGCATGCAGCCCCTATGCAGGCATAACAATCAACTACAGTGGGCTTGAGTTGACATATAATAGAGGTCAACCTTTTGTAGAGATTTCCAATTTCCTGACGGCTTATTGACACGCTTTCTGTTCGTCATATTGAATGAGCGAATGAGTAAATGGTGTGGTGAATCGTAATTGGCACTCGTGAACCTTTCGTTCGGTATTAGGTCAGCATTTGTGGGCGCGCACTCGTACGACAATGTCCGACTACTCTATCTACTACAGTACAGTACTCCAACAAACGGCCAAAGTATTGAGCTATCTGTGGCTGATGTCTAGGAGAAGGCAAGGGTGATTGAGTAAAGTCGGATACACAGAGCAAACAAGCAAACCGAATGCTCAGTGGTGTCAAAAATGTGGAGCACGCTCCCCTCTAGGAAGGCCTAGAGAAGGATATTCTCCCTGAAGAAATCCAATCAAGTTTGGGACATCATACAACGCAAAGCCGAATACACGGAATGACAAGAACAGACACGACTCACCTCACACGCTCGATGTCAGTGACGTTCAACAGGCGAACTGTTTGAATGAGGAAAAAATACGAAGGCCGCGGCGCCGCACAAGAGTGAGCCCCATTCTGTTACCAAGAACACTTGGTAATTGCATGACTATTCCTAAGAGCAACATGCCCATTTGCTTGGTCCGCTCATATCATCGCGTATATGACCAAGCATTGGACCGCAGAGCCCCAGCCCAAGCCACATTCCGCATTTCTGAAGAAGGGTTGAGTGGGCCCCGTACATGCGGCTCAAACTGCCTTCTTAGGGGCAGATGCTTTCCATGGTGTACACATACAGGGTCACATACTCTGCGTCTCCGGGGACTTTCCCCACAGCAGGAGGGAAGGGGTAGCAAAGGACCCCCTGTGCGTAAGCTGCGATAGCAATTCTTTGCGCGGCGCCATTGATGAAGAAAGAAGAGTAAAAAAAAAAAAGAAACTACGGGTAGGTCACGTGCTTCGGAGACAGCCGCTCAGCGCTCGGGGCTGTGTGCTAGTGTCCAGCGCAAACTCATGTAGAACCTGGTAGAATCCTTCCTCGTCTTGCCCTCACTGTTGGGAAACATCTACCGAGCAACCTGGACTATAGCGGATATAAGTAGATGATAATGTCCCCGCCTACAGAGCAAAATAATCACCCCTCTACCCATCATCCAACCGACGCTGCTGTTCCTGGCCCTTCGTCCGATCCCGATACACCCCCACGTCCTCGCCCAAAAGTGGAACCTCCACCACCCCCACCTCCTCAGCAAGCTCCTGACCCGTCTTTTGTTGATCGGATACCTTCAATTAGATTGTCTGTTCCTCCTCGAGGTGGGTTCTAATCTAGTCGCTCGAACCCACGAACCCACGAGTCTAATAACTACAGGCCGCTTTTCCCCTGCTACGTCTGAGCGCTGCTTCACGTACTGTTCCCAGTCTCATTTCGGCCGTGCTCATGGAAATGAGCCCAAGTGTTACACGCTCTGTCTGCGGCGTGTATTTAATCACGAGGTGAATCGTGTCCTGACAAATGTTAATTACGGCCCGATCATCAAGTCGCCTGCGGTCTCGGCGAATATACCACTGCCTCAGGAGGCCAATACGACACTGGGTCAATATATTTCCGATTCACCGCAGGCAGAGGTTTCGGATAACACATGAAGCGTGACCTCTTTCAGCAATCTGCGTATGAACATTCCAAAGCCATGTGGGCTCAGGCTGTTCGGGAAGGTAGACAACATGAGTTTTACCGCACCCCAGAGGCGCATATTTTTGGATCCGAATGGACTGCGAACATGCATGAGGATATCCTGTAAGTTTCTTCTGTAGCCCTTCTCGATTTGGATCGTTGTTAACACGACTCCTAGCTCTCCCCCGCATCGTAGTTTGTTGTTCCCGTTGTCTACGCCAGCACCAGAGCTTAGGCGCATCATATCCAAATACCTTGCCCCAACGTCCGTTGTCCTCGCAACACTGCGCGAATCGTTCACGTCCGGTGAACAAACCAAGTTTGCCCACCGAATGCGTGAATCCATCCAGGAGGGCGCGCCATGGGCGCTTGCGCGGAACGTAGGGAGGAAGATATGGGGTCTACTATCAGGCGAGGGTGACTAACAGGAGTAGAGACTGGCCCATGGGTTGAATCACTCTCATTGAAGCGGCATCCGTTTCGTATCACTCATTAATATTTTCTTTGTCCTCGTAACCTATTGTAGATTTATCTGAGATATTCTTCATAAAGGTGGTCTAGGCAACGATCACATGTTTGAGTGTCTGGAACCTATCACCGGTGATGGTGTGCATCTAGGATTCTCGCATTGGTGTGGTGTCTCACCTGCAACACGTCTGGCGTTCCTCCTTTGTGCAGTGCTAGAGTGCCGTGCGGTACATGACTGTCTCGCCCTTGGAAGTAATTAAAACCAAGCAGTATCCAGGGTACATCATGTTCCCACGTTAACTTGAAAATCTCCTCCCTCCAGCCGCTATGCACACAGGAATGGCAGTGAACTCACGGACTTTGTTGCGCTCTCAGCCCACGGCCCCACGCTGTCTCGATGCGCTGTCAAGTTAACAGCGACTTGTCACTCACCCTTGCCTCGCCTTGGTCGTCATTGCCTCCCCATGCTGGCCGCGCGTTGATCGCCAAGCTGTGGCGGTACCGTATCACGTGGGTCCACTGGTTTTCGGACGACCGGCTCCCGGCTCCGGGCCCTTCGGGGATCGATCAAGTTTTGACCCGTTGGGCTCGCGTTGCGCCTCACTCGAGGACAGCGAGAGCGATGGCGTTGCGTTTATAGGTCCTTCAGGTACACTCTGACACCTACGCGACATTTTTCTTTTGTTTTCGAAAAAGGTTTTTGTCTCGATGGACCAAGAAAAATATATTGCTGTACACATGTGGCGTTTCTCTCCGTGTCTCTGACGAAATATGGGCGCTTGCCTTTGACCCGATCATTTGCGGTCACGGTGGTCCGTTCAGTCTCCCGGTGTTTATTACGCAGTCAGTCGGTCATGCAGAACTTTAATATTGTACACCGCGCGGGAATATCGTTGTCCTTGATTGGAAGTATGATCCCCCTTGCATTCGTGGTTCCGGCAGCCCTACAGGACGCCGCTCATTAGAGTCACTACCATCTACTTTTCGGGGATCATGTTGCCTCAGCATCCTCCTTGGGGTCAAGTACGGTCGGTATTGTGGCGCCTGCCTAACGTCCGCTGTTGCTTTCGCGACACCACTGGCTGCGAGCATCGCGAGTATCCGAGGTCCCTTGCATTTTCTCACCGTTTCGTCGCTATGAACTTTTTTTATTTCATCCGATCCTCGAGGATGACACTGTGCGATGGCTGACACCGTTACCTACTCTTGGACTAGTACCCCGGGATCTCAGCTTCCGCCCCCACCGGTCTGGCCGAGTGAGACCTCCAGAAATGGACACGTCATCAATTCCCATAGGGTATCCTCCGCAAGTGGTTGCGGATTTGTCGCAGGCGGCAATCAGTCCTCAATACCGTGACCACCCCTGACTCAGAATACTAGCCTGCGGGAGTTAATTGTCCTATTCCATGTTCCGGCCCAGCTTTTTGTAACTTTCCACGTTCGATTTGAGGCCCGCCAGAATGTAAATTTCCCATGCCCAATTGACGACATTGCGCCCCTGGGTGTTTTGTTTTGACTAAATTCTCGAATTTGCCGTTTTGTGCTGATCGAACCAGCCCTGGGTGCCTGAGCAACTGCGGCGTGTGTCCTTACATATTTGCAGACTAGCCAAGACAGGATACCAACTACGGACCGTACTTCACATGGGGCTACGTTCGGGCTACAGAGTTTTCCATTTCTGTTGCAGGTTTATTGTCCGGAGCCTTTCAATGTGGCACGAGACATGAAATCGCATGCAGGAGTGACACAATCCCGGACGCTATTTCAACAGCAACTAGAGAGACTGTGTTCGAAAAAGGGGTCGACGCTGTCAAGGAGGCTTTTGGAGAAAACTTCATGTCCAAGCAAGTCAGTGTGGGTACGCTGCGCTGGGAACACAGACGGATGCAAACTCGCCATGACCCTATACCGGATAAGGCAATAAATCATTAAGCTAATTGTGTTGCTCCAATTAGAGATAACAAGTGACGAATGTGAGGATGTTTAGGCTCTCTACTGAGCTCAGAAAGGCTCTTGTGGAGATCTCTACCTGTAGATAACAATAAAGCAGTGAGTGCCTCAACTCCTGTCTTGTTGGTGGACTGTTCTTCGAAGAAACAGGACCAACACCTGCAATGATCACAGATCCACCTCGGTCATGATCACAACAATAAGAAGACTATCTAGGGCGCTGGAATGCCCTGTTTGGGTGCAACAGCACTGCAATAGCAACATTGGTGCTCACTTTATCGATGCGAACGCTTCACTGCATTCGTCATATCACGGCGATTCGATGCCAACTGCATGGCACTAGATCATCGACCGAGTCAACCCTCACGGAACACACGTTCCGGGCAGGTTGTGATACGCCCCATTAGTTGGCAACAAACCCATTAATTCATCGCACAGGCGACTCAGTTGCAGCCTACCTTGTTTGTCCGAGATCATCGCCGGTAACGAAAGAGGAAAGTCGATATCTATCCGCGTCGTCTTGTAACACGTCGCACAAGGACGTAGGCCGACCATTTCCGAGACATTACCATGATGATGCGATGGGAAGGCGTCCTTTTCTCCTCGGACAATATAGTTCAATGATTCGTTTCACAACAAACGTCGTATTGAAATACTAATCAAATAGGTGCAGTAGAGAATTCGAAGTGTGTATGCCTACCCATTATACGAACGATAAAGCTAAAGACGTAACTACGACCGTAAGTCCGCAAATAAAAATACACTCATGCACTAGGCCTGTTGGAAGATGTGTCGATACATAATATGGCGTAAGTGGGCTACGATCGGTCAGTCAAAAGGCCAAAACGGATGTCCTGGCATGCAATGGGAGAACGTGCGCGGCCATGAGCCAGATCTGAAAAAAAAACCCACTATCTGTCAGCTTCGACGTTATCGGGCCTCGTGCTAGATTCGCGGACGTACGTTAAATAATAAATATGATTTCTTGTCGGCTTCTAGTGTCCGCCAGCGGTAGTAACGCATCCCGACATAGGAACCGAAGACGACGAGGAACGCGGTGCTGACGGGGCCGACTCCCCAAAACCAACTGAGAAAAATAGACCAAGCGACGGTAGCAAAGAGGGTGAAGGTTCGCGAGAATTCGGGAGCATAAATAGGGAAAGTCATCCGCCCGAGAGCCTTATCTCCCTCGACATCAGGAAAATCCTGCGCTTGGATTGTCGTAAAAATGAGAATGCCGCTGATGATGACGGCAGTGACGGACACGAAGTCCATTGCATGGCTGGCGCCTGATTCCCATCAGCATCCGCGCATCGAGGAAGCTTGCGCAGCAACGCACCAATGATGGAGGTAGCGCCCACTTCAAAAGAAGCATAACCGCCTATATTACAGAAGTTTTTGCCAACAATGTGGCTGGCTGCGCCGAGCTCGTCGTAGATGAACGTCGTGGCCACGAGGCCCATCGTCGTCAGAATGAGTTCTTGATCGTAGATCGACGACCAGAATAAACACAACACGACGATGGCCCAGCGTAGGGCAACAGCTTGGGACTCCGTTATTCGCCCTGCTGGGAGAGGACGCCAAGGACGATTGACTTTGTCTTCTTCGCAGCTGCGCGCCTGGTTGGATACATTGCACAAGAGTA
>WNFC01005883.1_pt1 | contig 16511 bp, 21 predicted proteins | sample 5400541 | NCBI WGS metagenome assembly WNFC01 (sample SAMN13153342, study PRJNA577476) | soil metagenome | isolation source: 120 cm saprolite under Douglas fir tree site 2 hole 2 replicate 1 | place: USA:California | collected 2015-04-18
TTTTTACCCCACTTTCTCGCTTAGAATGAAACCGTTCGGCCCGGGGCTCATTAGTTAAGCCCCTGCGCACGTGTTGGCAAAAGCCGCCTTGAACTGTAGTACATTTGCACTCTCATGGTTTCTCTCCAGGCCCTGGCGTACACCCTTCCCCCACGATGATTACAGTAGTGGAGGGAACATCGTCGTACTCACAGAATGATACCGCTACATAGTACAACGTGCCCCAAGTCACCCGATAATTAACGTAAGAAACCCTTTTCAATCGGCAGCCCGTACCTGTCATGCGAATGTCCATGTATTCCCCACTCGCTACGCTACTCGTATAATACAAAAAAAAATCCAAAATGACTGAGCAGTATATGACTCTTCCAAAGGGGCAAAAAATCAAAGAATTCGGTGTGTATCGCTGTACCAATCGCGTATGTAAGTAGCGCTGAAGTCATAGTCGTAGCGTCGGTACCGTGCCTGGATGTAGGAGGGCGGGAAGGGAAGGGCAAGAGAGGTAACTGTTGCCGAAGCCAGTCAATGGAATAACATGGGACGTGCAGATCGGAGGCCTATTAGATCTTGGGTCATTGGTGTGGAACAGATGCAGTGCAATGCAGTGGGGTGGAGAGGATGGAGAAAATGCTACTTGATAAAAACTCGGGGTGTCCAACGTGTCTTCGAACTGCGGCTTAGCGCCGTGCGACAGTCTACCTCAAGGTCAATGACGCTTTGGACGGTTTAGCGCTGAACCCGCCGCCCTCGATGGTGTTAACACTGCCACTGGCACCCGCACTGGCATTGCGAATTGACAAAAGTACTTCTTTACAGTACTTGAGCTTGTCGAGCAAGCGCTGCGCAAACTTGGCTTGTTCAGGGTCCGTGGACGGGGGCAGGAGCGCACGAGCCATAATCTGGCTCAGCGTCCAGCGTGTTAGTACGTAATTCTTGTCGATGTGCGCAATAGCTAGCCCCTGCGCAGAGAGGATGATCTTCGAGTGGTCATAAAAATTGAACTACCGGTTGTGTTAGCCGCGCTCCAAGAGTCTATAGATTTAGGACTACCTGGAGTACGTCATGGCTCAACTTGAACACGATAACGTGCTTCATGCGTAAGTATTTTTGCACAAATTGCATGCCCTTGGTGCGTTGCAAGTCCAGGAATGTGTAATCGTAGTCACCATACAACTTGCCCATGATATACCCCTCGAAGTGCTTCAGCAGATACACTTTGCTTTTCAGCTCGTCCGGATAGTCACCAACAGTGTAGTTCTTGCGCACGTACACCGTACCTTGTCGGCGTGACGAGATATAGTCAAAGTGCCTGTGATACAATCATACACAATAAGCCTCCGACGAAACAATCAGCAAGGAGCAACGGACTGCTTATCAGCAGCGAGGACGAGGGTCGTGCTGTCGTTAAAGTGCACCCCAACCGACCCGTCAGTGAGCGCATAGCCCATGCCGTACTTATTGCAATAGTCGACCCAGGACGCGATAAAAACTCGCTCATCTGATAGATCCACATCATCACTGGGGTCACGGAACAACTGTCGCTGTGCGAGCGCATCGAATGCAGCGCACAGCGTCTCGGCCGCAGCATCGAATCCGTTCACCTTGGACGGCCCGGATGTTGGAGTTGTGGCGCTGCCCGAGGACCCTACACCAAAAGTGGTATCCACGGCTCGTCAGCTTTACTTGTTTACCTCGGCGAATTAACTTATAGGTTCTCACCAATGATTGGTAAGGCCTCCCTTGTGCGCACTCGCATATGTCGCTCGCCTTGCGCGACCTCTGACGCCGGCGCGGGGACATTCTCCATGTCCTCGAATGGGGACTCGGGTGCGTGTGATGCCTGCGCAGGCACCATCTGCGCAACTATTCGGGCCTTCTGGCTGTGCAACTCTTTCATACGCACTTCCTCTTCCCGCTTTTCGAATCCATCACCTAATCCACCCTCCTCCGCTATCCCTTGCAATCTGCTCCCGACCTTGTTTGCCTTTGCAGGCGACTTAGCAGTCTCCTTCTTCGCGGCCTGCAGCTTGCGAAGAAGAGTCGATTCACCACGCATGGTGGCCCCCCCCGTAGGCGCCACCATGAGCGGCTGTCGCGCGGAGCTAAGCAATGCAGAGATAGGGCTGCCGGGTTGCACCGCCTTCTGGAATTCGCGCTCCTGTTGTGCGAGGCTGCTGGTCGCACTGGTCGCGCTCGCCGCAGGTAGCTCGCTGTTTGAGGGCATATCCTGGGCAACTTCGCTATCAAGTTGACAGGTCTGACGCAGCCGAGCGAGGTTCGCTTGTGAGACGAGAGGCGAGATGTGACGGAAATCCGGCGGTGTGTCCCGCGCGGAGACGGGAATGTATCCAGGGACTGTGCCACGGGTAAAGAAAGCGTGGTCAACAATGTTGTACAACGAGGGACGTTCTTGCGGGTTGGGTGTGAGTATCTGTTGCACGAGCTCACGCGCATCAAGCGAGACCTCCCGGTGGGGCGGAAACTCGTACTGATTATCGCGGATGCGCCTGCGAATGGCGACCTTAGGTTGCAAGTATTAGTGAGTTTGCCAGAAAACTCACTGATACACTTCTTTAACGTCCTTGGTTTGGAAGGGTGGTCGGCCGACCACAAACGTGTATAGGATGACACCGATGGACCAGGTATCAACTTCGAAGCTGTGTCCGTTTGCGGTGTCAAACAATACCTCTGGGGCAATATAGTTTGGCGTGCCACAGATAGTCTTCTTCCGCTCGCCAGGACTCTCGATAAGCGCGGCAAGACCAAAGTCGCCAACCTTGATATTCATATCGCTATCGAGGAAAAGATTCCCGAGCTTCAGATCACGATGGATCACCTGGTGGGCATGCATGTAATGGCAGGCACCAATAAGCTGTACCATAAAGAATCGAGCCTCTGGCTCCGTGAAGACACGACGGCGATGGAGCATGCTCATGAGGGAGCCGTTAGGACAGAGCTCCAGAGTCATATAGACATTCTCATCATCCTCAAAGCAGTCGACAAACCGAACGATGTTAGAATGGTCTAACGCCTTGTGGATCTTAATCTCTGCATAGAGCTGAATCCCTGCTCAGCATTACAGATCTGGCTAAGAACAGTAGGTGCGTGCCTTAGTGATACACTCTGGCAAACCCGCCCTGGAATGAGGGTGGGGTGAATAACTGAGCGCAAGCAGGATATATGACTCACCTCGCCGAGGAAGGACATTCTTTGATATCGCAGAGAGCCTGTCTTATCTTGGATGACTGGAGGAGGCGAAGGAGGCTGAACCTTTGCATTTTGACGGGGAAGCGGTGGCGACACTTTCTTTTCATTGTGCGCTGGTTTTGGGGGAGCTTCTGGCGGGATTTGTTTGTTGATAGCGTTTGATAGGGGGTTGCGCCGGTTGTTGGATGCTGAGGTGGCCGGGGGAGGAATAGGTGGGAGGCGGTGTTGGAGATGCGGGTTCATTGTCACAATGGCCTAACACCAGAGACAGAGCGGCAGAAAAATGCGATTTACGACTTGCTGTCGACGCGCGTTGAGCTCTCGAGTAGGGCGAGTTGTCAGTTGGACAAGCTTGAAAAGTCCAACCGCAAGCATTCCAACCACGCTGCCACAGCGTGTTTATTATATAAGCGTCTTCCGCACGAGCTCTCACGTGATCGCGTACTGAAGTCAGCCGATACGAGGCCACATACATGGACCAAATCTGTCTTTATTAGGACCTCCTTTGAAGAAGACGAAACGGGATCCTTTCATTTCACCGTAACTGCCTAGCTTTCGTACGCCGTGCTTCTCGGGAAAAGGTGATGTGTTTGGTGGTCTTTGATGCAACTGGTAGTCTGGTACTTCAAGTTATCTCTACTTCTAAGCGGGTCAAACAAGATGTTCTAGTCATTATCGAGCTTTATCACAGAGTTCGTCTCTTTACAGCTCGCTTCTTGCGACCACAGCAACATCATGTTACATACAGAGATCCCCTAACTCCGCTGATGCATCTTCACATCAACCCGGACCAAGTTCACCCATTAACCACATGAACACATTTTCCCAACCGTCATCATTTTTCGTCCCAAGGCGTACGACTCAAGGTGCGGGAGTGTTCGTGTAGGACATCTCCAGCCTAACAGGAACGTAGCGCACCCTTAGAGTTCGCGCCCTGAACGATCTCGCGGACTTGTTGCACTCATTCCAGTGGGTTAAGCTTGACGCTCGATAAGCCAAGGCTCTCATTATACTAGATGTGCGCATCGTTAGACGCTCTCTCCACAAAGAACAAGTTTTTAAGTTTATTTTTATTTTTCGTTTTTTTCCGTGCCTGCAGACTGAGAAAAAGGCAAGCGTGACTTGAGCTGCAGAATGCGCCACGACCCTCGTAGATAGCACCAGGCCATGCCAGAGAAAATGAGTTAAGAGACATTGCTCGCACACACTGTGGGCATTTTACAATGTATCCCAATTCAGTCGGCTATTTCCTGCAATCTGATTGGTCAGTTTTTGTGAACTGAATAGGAGAACATTGTAAAATGCCCACAGTGACAGCGTGGATGCTTGTTTCGGCCTTCCATCAGCGGGACAGAAATACCTCGAAGCGTTCGTTCCTCATCTGGGGGAGGGGGGGCACTGCCATGGGAAGAGGAAATTACCTGCTTTGCGATCCGGGAGTTTACCAGGCATGGTAATGGTCCAGCACGGTTTGCTGTGACGTCAAGGGTGTGGTGTTGAATACAGGCCTACGCTCTGTCCGTTATATACACAAGGATAGATTGAACAAAGCGAGGAGCTTGGGGGCATGACATAAACCATCATTTCTGGGGGGCAACGGGGACCTGGTTGAAGGGTTGTCCATGCATCCATGCCTTGATGCCGAGTCCTGCCGGGTCTGGTGTGTATGGGTACTAGAGGAGTCTGACAGGAAGTACGAAGAGACTCATTTTCCCTTTGATTATCTTTACGCCAACCTGTTTGAGGGTGCCGTTGCGGAATTATGGCGGATACATGTGAATAGCTCCGGGTTGAGAAATTCAACGCGGCTCAAGAATGGGTAGCCATCAGGTGGTATAGATCCTAGCCATAAATGGAGACAGGAAATCATAATAGATGGTCACAGGAGGACAACACAGCGAAAAAAGGTACAACAATAGATCGCACACCTCTACAATATACCAAGGGACGATACAATGCAAGTATTACTCGCCTAGCATCCCATCTACCTCGTTGTCCTCTTCACTTTCCGAGTCTGAATCTATGATCGAGTCTGCAGGTTCAGACGCGCTGTCATCATCGTTGTCATTGTTATACTCCCTCTCCTTTTTCCGGAATGTTGATTTCATGGGAGCGGATTTTGCAGCAGTTTTTCTGACAAGGCAGGTAAATAACGTGGCGTAAGTTATGTGATAGCTGGCCTGAGGTAAGGGAATAAACCCGAGGGACACGCACATGGTTACGTCGCGCTTGGAACGAGGGACAGGTGTTGACTCATCGCCCTCCTCATCCTCGTCTTCATCCCCATCATCGACACCACTGTCCCCTTCTTCATCATCGTCATCGCCCTCGAGCCTAATCGGTGTCATATCGACCTTCTTGGTTCTGGGCGGTATTCGTTAGTTTAATCACCACCAAGTCAGTCCCTACTTACGCCGCTCTGCGTGGCATGGATCGAGTGGGTAGTGCCGGAGAACCTTCTACCGTATTCTCGTTGTCATCATCCCCGTCGGATTGTGATGTCCGTCGGCGCCTATAAGGCGACAAATGAGCACATCCCCTACACCCCAATAAAGTAGGGGGGCCGCACTTTGACCTAGCTTTGCCACCCTTTCCCCGAGGTGGCGTCCGAGCCCACTCGTCCGTTGTGCTCGTGCCGTCAGTCGTGACACTCTCTGACCTACGCTTCCGCGCAGCACGCTTCTTTGAGGTTGGTGCGTCTTCCTCCTCATCATCGTCCTCATCCAACGGCACGATTTCGTCTAAAAACTCGAACAATTCCTGGAGGGATTGAAGTTGGCGGTACTCGGCCTCGCCAAAGTCCTCGAGTTGCTTTTCGAATCGCTTTGAGAGTGCACCGTCAAACTTGATGAGCGCAGCGAGCGCAGAGGCATCCCGCGGTGGCCGACGCGTGCGCAGGTTGTGCACGAGGAGCTTGAGAGTGCGCACTTTATCATCGTCGTCCGTTTCGGGCGGGAGAAAGAGCTTGCTGAGGGCTTGACAGAGCACTTTCTTGTCACTCCCTGAGTTCATGCCCCGTTCACTTAAGCAGCTGGGTAAGATCGGGGAAAGGTCAACGCTTACTCGGGATATCCTTGTTAAAGAGCGCCCGAAGGATGGAGGATGCCATGTCCATGTGAACCATCTGATCTGGGCTCTGACCATGAGTCTCTCTGGAGGGATAGAGAGAGATTATCAACTTGTGCACCATGGAACAGTATCGGACTCTTACATGGCCTTTTGTGGATCTGTCCAGTCAACGAACATTCCGCATACCTGCGCGGGGGAGACCATCTCCTGATCTTCGTCTAATTCTCTGTACCCCTTGCTCAGTTGGTCGAACACCGGTAAGAAGACCTACTTGCGCGATGTCGTGAGGGCTCGAGGAGGATCATGTGGTTCACTTGCCTTCTGCGTGAGGCGCTGGTGCGCAGGAGCCGAGTAGCTGTATGCTGGGAAGAAATAGGACAAGCATTGACGCAGCTCCTGATTATCCGCCGTGTCAGGCGACAGGTAGATCAACGCGAGGCTGACTAGCACCTGCGAGACCGTCAGAATTTGGGTTCACGAAATTGCGTGGGGAAAAAGTACGTACCCGCTCATCGGAAATCATTCCTGAGAGCATGAGCTTGGCGAATCCAGTGCAGATCAGAGCTTGCACCTTGTCTGACTCCTCGTTCCCAAGGACCTGTAGCAAGAATTCGATCACTCGCCCGCCCTGTAACCGATATGCATGCTTCAATTCATAGGGAAAAGGCCGAAGGTAGAACCCGACGTACACCGACGCTCACGTTGGCCAAAAAGTCGCCTTCATGTACCATGAGCACGTCAAATACAACCTGAAGCACGCGCAGCTTGAGTACCTCCGGCGCAGTTTGTACCTGACTCAGGAACAACTGGAACGAATTGAGGGCCATACGCCGTGCGATGAGGCAGCACAGGCCGAGACACACGAGCCCTTTTTCGCGCAACGCGAGTTCTTTACGCTTAACAGCCGGTACGATCAACTCTCCGAGGATGCCTTCCAGGGTCGAGTTTTCTTCGAATGTCTGCAAGAAAGCCAGTTCCGTTGGTTTACGGACAGAGAGAAGATGGTGATACGGACCCCATTGACGCGTTCGAGCATGCCGATACAGAGGTCCAGGCAGCGCACATCTATCGCATCTGCCCGTTCTCGTTCCCCGGCAGTCATCTCCATGAGTGGCTTGGGCCCACGCATTGCACGGGGAGCAGCAGTCGTTGATCCATCGATCGTCGTGTCGGCATCATCATTCATAAGTTCATTCTACGGGGCCGATCGTCAGGTACGCACAGGGGTGGAGGAGAGGGGAAGAAGACGGACAATGACTTCGTCATCATCATTTGCATCACGGAGCTCATGCACGACTTCGACGACAACGCGAATGAGATCGCGTTCGCTGGAAGATAGGGTGCGCAACACGTCGAGGCATCGGGTGACGAGCCCCGAGGGAAGGGCCTCCTGGGATATCATGTGTCCTGCCAACACATCGTTCAACAGCGGAACGATAGCACGGGAACAGATGTCTGATACGTACGGACGAATTGCTCCAGCCGTCGTCGCCCGATCTCGTCAGCATAGTCCAGATTAAGCGCAAGGCGCAGAAGTTCTGCGAGGACAAATTCGCGGTCATCGGCCACTTCTTCATCTCCACCGGCCTCCTCTGCTGCGGCTAGGGAGTCGAGAAGGGCGTTGTATGCATCCTGAATACGGAATGCATGGGCTGTGACGACAGGGAGCACCTTTTCGAGGCGTGCATTCTCCTTCGTCGAAACGCAATGATCAACGAACACGCGCACAAGGAACGCCTTCTCAGGTGTTAACCCATGCCAGAATCCTTCTGTATTTTTCAGACCACAACCAGGATGGCGCTTAGAGACTATGGCATGAAGGGGCCAAGGAGAAGTTGCGCACCATCGATTTCGAGGGCATCAAACACGTCGACACGCGTGACAAACACGCTGAGCAGCGCATCTTCCACCACTGCGCTCTCGCGGAGGTCAAAGGTACTGAGAAAGGCAAGAAGATCTTCGAGAATTGCACCCTTCTTGGTTCCCACACTAACTGCATCGACCCACGCGCCGACAAGCTTACCCGCCGCGGCGCGAACAACTGGCTCACGATCGCCAAGCCCGTTGCGAACGATCTGCTCGCGCTGAGCGATTGTTAGTACACGAGGGTGGGCTGCGCCAGGCATAGCGTCGTCCGGGAGCTCCGCATGCGCAAGAAGGACGCTGGCATAAACGTGTCTGCGCACTGTCATATCGATGTCGCGCGTCCGGGCGAGCACGGTGGGGAGTGTTTCAGCTGTGACAGGAATGTTGAGCAGTGCGGCGCGGCGTACGTCACTGAGCAAATTCGTCAGGATGAACGAGGAGGGATGGAGACGAAAACGCGAGGGGAAACGCACGCGGAGGGGTCGTGTGCGAGAAGGTTCTCGAGAGCTTCTGTAGCGGTTTGCTCATCCTCTCCGAGCTCCTCGAGGTCTTCCGAGCCACAAATCTTGGCAAGGGCAGCGACTGCTTGAACGCGGATGAATGGCTCTTTGTCACGGACACGCTCCATCAGCGCGAGACGCAAGGAGTTGTACATATCCTCGCTGATAATGGACGTTACAAAGACACGATGGGGAAGTAAGAGCGCGTACTCGAGTTCACCAAGTTGGGAGATGACCTCTGCGACAAAGCACACGACGCGGTAGCGAACATTCTTATCTTTGGCTTGGAATCCTTTGAGAAAGTGTTTTAGCAAACGATGCGTGAAGCGTGTTGCAGTGGTCTCGTCGTCGTCTTCAGGGACTTCCTCCTGCTTTGTCTCTCTTTCCGCTGCTGAAGGGTAGATGAGATACAAAAGGCCCGCCAGTGAGCCATCAATCCTCACCTTTCGCGTTGAGAAACTTGATGTAACCTGCCACAAATTTGACGGTCCTATCTGCAACGCCGACTCCCTTCTTTACCACAAGAACTCGGTTCACCATGTCGATAAAGCAGTCCTCGAAAGCACGTTCGCCCACGAGTTTGATGCCATCACCCTCACGAATTGTCTCCGTCTTGGCCGCTGCGTCGAGGTGAATCTTGTGGAGGGCAATAAAGTTTTTCTGGTGGTTCGCGGATGTGTTTTGAGCCTGTTCGAATGTTTTTGGTATAGCAGAAGCGAGTGCTTCGAGTGCTGTTGTTCGGGAAGGCATTATTCATTCACTCGCGCCGGAGAACGCGTCAGTAAACCGCGTGACCACGTGATAGGCGTTCCACACGGACGCCACGTGCGACGCGCACGCATACACCACCATCTGTCATTCCGCCATCCCCCGCCCACGCGGTGAGCCCCAACGGATAATATTCTTCCACTCTCCAACTGAAAAAAAGGGGAAAAAGCCATTTTTTAATCGTTCACATACCTATTCAAGCACTCCCCATGTCTTGCGTGTGTGTCTTAATTTCTGTCAGGAGACCACCCGCAGACAGCACCCCTGCCTGGAAAAGGAAGCCGAGCTAGGGCTCGGAAAAAAATTATCACTTCAGCCTCGTTGTGAGGGCATGGGTACCAGCGTTTCCTCCCAACTTTCACTTTCATGCAGGTCTCTACTCGCTCACCCACAGATCAACGCATCACGGACGCAGTGCGCGTTGCACCCTATCTTGCCCACGTCATTCGCCCGCAAGGTCAGCTCGCTCTCATGCCCCAAGATAATTCCACCCACTCCAGAAAACCGAAACGTGAGAAGCGCCCGAATCAGGAGCGGCAACCGAGGACCCACGAAGAGCCCCATTTCAACGTCGGCATTCCCAGGACATCACGTAGAGGTCAACCTGGTTCGCCCGGTGGCCGCCCGCGAACCAGCAGGCGACCGGACGTATCAGATGCAGGTGCGCGCGCCTCCTCGCCTTAGTCAGGGGTAGCAATCGAATCGTGATTCTCGTCTTTCCAGGTTCAATTCCAGACTACCCACCCCCATCCTTTGATGAGGCCATTGCGGCTGCAGCCGCCGCCAGAAATGCTCCGCCTCTTTCACCAGCTGATTCTACAACTACCCACTCGTCGTCCTCGCCAGACAGGTACCAGCCCGTTCCTATTCTCATACCCCCTCTACCCCGCACCCAGAATCAACCTGTGGTCACCCGGACGCTTCCCGATTCTGAGTCGTCCGAGTCGGTGCGATACAGTACTCAGGCCGAGTACGATTCGGGATCCGACGATGGAGACCTGGAAGTTATCTCTACTAGCGAGGCAACAACACCGACAACCCCATCGGAGCAGGATAGTCCTAGACACCCCGCCTGGGGGGGAACACAGCTGGAGTTTGGGACTACCTCAGTGTTGGCCCGCACTGTGCGCTCTTCGCGCTCACAGCTGACACTGACATCCCACCCTAGTTCCACGTCGCGGGATGGTGGAGATGATCAATCTGTCTCCAGCCCGTCGACAGATTCCCAGTCTAGTGATTTTCTAGTTGGAGCACGCAATTTGACTCCTTCCCCTGTACCGCCCAAGCGGCGTCTTCATCTTCTTTCAGGTCTCCTCAGGTCAAGGGATAACCATTCTGCATCGGCGCCATCCACTCCCACGCACACAGGATCTTCTCAACTCTCGCTTCCATTGCATTTCCTCAATCATCCAGGAAGCCCTAGCAAACCCCATCGTGGAGAAAGTCTCATTGCACGCAAGCTGTTTGGACACAAGGGAAAGGACAGAGCTATCGATCCAGAGATTGAGAGGCGTTCAGAGCCCCTCGAGACATGGGATATGCTCAGCGATGTCGAGCGCGAGGTTCCCGCCTCTTCTACCTCTGGCTCCTCTTCGGCCCCAGCCCCTGAGCATTTTCCAGGCACACCCGGCCCGTCGGAGCCCGGTCTGATATCCCCAGGTCCACGCCGTGCGAGTACACGCTCGAAACACCGTTCGCTAAATCATCCCACCTTGCCTTCTTCATTGCCATTCACCCAGGAAGCTAATCAGTATCCAGCCAATTCTATCACGGATACGGAGCCTCGTGAACCCAGACAATTAATGGCTTCTGCGGGTGCAGCCACGCCTTTGGGCACCCCAGCGGTGCCTATACACCCGTCACCTCCCGAAAGGCTGCCAATACAATCTATGCAAACACTTTTGAAGTCCCCTGCTGTTGTCGAAATCCCTACGCGAGGTCGTGCTCTGCGCGCCACCTCTTCGATGATTTGGACCCCTAGTAGACCTGTTCCGTCGCCTACCCATTCTACGACAGCACCCACGTCCCCGTCTACGACCTCGTTGCTGTCGAGTTCCACCAACATTAATTGTGATGTCGATACCCCTGTGACTACGGTCGTCCATGATGATCAAGGGAGCACCCTTAGTGCCTTACCCTCGTCCCTTGTGCAGGAGGAAGAGGAAGAACAATTCGTGACTCCACCCGGCAGCCCTGCCAACAGTCCCGCGGCACTCCCGCTCGCAACTATTAGTAGTAGGCACCCATCCCCAGTGCGTCACGAGGGCCGGCCTGGGATTACCCTTCGCGATGAAGGCCCTGTGCCCCTGGGAAGCCCCACACGCTCCGAGCCACATACGCGAGCTACGCGCACGCCGGCTCTAACGCCACGGCCGTCCGTCGGCGCACTGCACACCTTCGCACCCTCGCACCCTAGCCCGCTTTCGAATCAATCATTTGAACGTCAGGCCCTGATTCCGCCAGCAGCCTCGCCTACAATCGAAAGTATGTCAATCCCGAAGAGAGACACTGTTGTGTCAATCGGCGACACAGAGTCTTTAATTGAGCTCTATGTGCACTCACCGGGGCCGACTATCTCGGTGGCCAGTCCCGCGCCACATTCAATGGCTGCTACCAGCGAATTTGATCAATGCACCCCCGCGAATAACGCCGATCCCGGGCAACACCACTACCCGGGCCGCCCTCTTCCTCACCCACCAGGCGCCTCACAATCTAGCCCCGTGCAACCCGTTTTGCTCGACTTGTTCCTTGCGGGTAACGTCCCGGCGGGCTTGCCTCCGTACGCAGAGGTGGAACCCGAGAAGCAGCGAAGTGCGAGCAGCCTTTACCCACAGTCCAAACAATTCTCGCGCGCCGTCTGCCTTCCCCCCTCGCCGCTCGTCAACCAACCCGGAGGATACATGCCATCACCCCTACCCCCACCTGCGTTGCTTGCTATACTCGACAATGACCCGTCTGAGCCTTCTTCCCCAGGGAGCGCGCACGAGATGTCGCCTCCTGCGCCGCTGGCTATGCAGCGGGAATTTACCAGCCTCGAAGCGCTGGAAACCCGGCGCGAAGATGAGGGGAACACGACCATTACGGGCAGCAACCGCCAGGCGCGCCATCTCTCCTCTGCTCTGGCACCGTACTGCATCGCTGATCCTCGCACGTCCGCCCTGACAGAACATGCTTCTGGTACGGGATTTGACGAACCGCGCACGCATGGGCCCGATGACAACGGCGACGGCGATGACGTCTGTGGCTGGGGCACAGTACAGCGTGAATGGGGCACGGTTGGGCCGCATCCAGGTAGTGCGGCGGCGGGTCACGCGAAATGGGCGTGTGAGGCTCCAGTCGGTACTACTTGGCGCGACCGTGGACCAGTGCGTGATATGCACGACGCAGTTCCGCGACACTGAGAGCGCGGCCTTGGGCACGCGGTGCCGACATGCGTGAGCCTCCGCCCCTCTGTGTCTTGTCGTGATTGGTTCTGCTCACTGAGACGCGATGCACGCAGGTTCCACGAGCGGTGCGCGGGCAGCTGGCTCTCCCGCGGGAACCGCACGTGTCCGATATGTGGGACGCCATTTGACTGAATTCGAAGTTAAAACAGCAATGCTAGCTTTGTCTCCTCGTTTTCGATTTTTGGCAACGGATAAGGGAAAAGGGTAAAACGTGTACCACTGGATGGACCAAACGTAACTCGTCTTGACTCCCCCGCCGACCGTGACACCTTCAAGTGAGTGACAAACAAAGTCTATGAAATTACGCATTTTCTTCTTTTGTTTTCTTCTCGTTTACGATCGATACATGCATACGTGGATGCCATGTCAATGTTTTTCTTTGTAGTGCAAGTAGTTGTAATCACCACTGTACGTGATGGCCCTTGGGTAGCTCCACCAACTTGTTCCGCGTATGACGCATACGCCCTCCGCGCTCTGCAGACCAACAGAGAATGTCTGGCCAGGCGAACAGCCGCGGAAACTTTCGAATATCCGTGAAAGTAAATGACGGAGCAAGCTCGAAATAACGCTGAATGTGTCCGGGGCGAGCCCCCAAAAGTCAAAAGGTCCAAGAGGTTGCAGTTTGAGGCGCCAAATTGTAACGTTTTCCGATATTCGCACCCTCAAACTCTATATTGATGCGTAGACATGAGACCCGAACGCCGTCGTGTGTCCGTAACCTCTCTCGGGTGTGGACGCGGCCGTGTATGAGAGCATACTGTACTGTACGTTAATTTACAGCTTGTCCAATCGGCGGCATTACTGCGTGTCAAGAACATTGCAAGGCCACCGACTAGGTTAAATGATACACTGGCAGTACGGCACAGGGAACAGGGTTCTTAGTGCGCGTCATTCCCGACCAGCCTCGGCTAACGAGAAAATATACACGAGGCCTGGTATATACACGACGAGAGTTGTGTACCGTCGTCGTATCATTAAGAATCTTTTAGTGTATTTCAAGTACTCATTACACACCATGTCCTCTGGATCCATCTCCCCATGCACGCAGTCCAATCCTCCTGATCTAATGCTGGTACCACAATGCAAAAGAAACGCAGGCATAGGGATCGAGGAATTCGGGTGGCGGATGTAAAGATGTATTTGGACCCTGGATGCGCGTTTTGGCAATCTCCCCCGCTCCCCGTTTCCTTGCGACTCGACAAATTTAGGTCCTTGTGCCGATTAGATATCCATTCTTTTTGGCAGGCGACGGAGGACTCTGGAAAGTGAGAGCGAGTAAGCCCTTTGTGGAGGGAAAGCAGTGCAATGATCTAGTCGTCCAAAGAGATCAATGGTTGGTAAGAGCGACAACAGACCTTGTGTCGAAAAGGAATGCTGGGGAGGAATGGATCGCTCGTAGCGAGGGGGCGACGAAGGGAGGTCGCAAACCAGATAGATAGGTGAAACACCACTTAAGGTTTAAATTCGCAGGCTTGCTTTAGAACAAGGTATTTTCGGGACTATTAAGGCGAGCGTTGAGAATGTTGAATACAAGGGATGGCCATTTGAATACCGAAAGGGGCATCCTCTCAGGCCATATGTCAACGAGGCGACGAAGGTGATTCTGACCTGGTTGTAGAGACGAAAGTGAGCGGTGGTGGGATGGGAAGGACATACGGATTCCCCAGACATCCGTACGCGCGGGCACGGGCACGCTCACTCTGGCGCTGAAAATTCCGATGGCGGTCCGTGGGATAAGAGGGTGAGGCGCCTAGTGTCAAACGATACGAGACGGCCTCGTGGCCAAGGCTAATACGGCGTGGGCGTCACGGGTTGTGTGTCTCTATATCTATATGACAAACGGGGGGTGGATGGGGAATGGAGAGGAAGACCACCCGGGGCAGGAAGCTACGATCTTCTTTCGCGTCAAAAGGTATTACTGTAACGTCGACATGTCGAGTTGGCAAGCGGACGCGTGAGAATAACGCAGGAAATGCGGGTGCGTAGACGTCTGGTGAACTGGAACCGACAAGTCCGCGGGGAGTTCCGTAAGAGAGACCCCAGCGGATGGATCGGTTGGGGAAGGATGGGCACGCCGTGCGGCCATAAACGGGGGGGTTTGTTCTGATGGAAGGGACGAAGGGACAAGGGACACAAACTAACGGCCAAATGCGGAAGGTGGGAAAGGCACGACGGGAGTGACTGATAGCTGTCCACGCAGACGAGTTGTGGAGGAGGGGAGAGAGGGTTGGGGAGAGGAAGAGTGGAGGGCGTGAGAGGGCGTCGACGAGGACGCGAGGAGGGGCTCAGAGGGGACGGGGAGTAGGGAGAGAAGGGAGTCGGGTCGGGAAGAAGGGCGGTAATGTACAGCGGAGGGACAAGGGGCGGGAGGACGTAAAGGCTAATAAGGCCCCAGCCGGGTTATAAGACAAGAGAACAATAAGAGTCTGCACTCGCTCTTTCCTCTTTCCTCCTCCCATCCTTTTGTTTCGCTCAATTAGGTATGCCCCCTCGATCTCCCCATCCCTCGTCCCTAATCCCTAATGAATCCAGACATGCCTGCTCTCCGCACTTCACGTCGCAGACGCTCCTCTCTCGCCCTTCGTTAGTCTAATCTTTAAACCTTCATCCCCCTTACCTCATTCTCCTTCCAACACAGTTTCTGTAAACCCCCGCAAGCATGGTAATTATGGCATCGGCCAGGCGTCGCCCAAGGGCGTCACGTTTGCCCCAAACGTTACTCCTGTCACCTTCGTTGAGCCGGACAGTGATTCTTTAGACTCGGACCCCTCGTCCCCCACCTCCACCCTTTTCCCTCCTGCTGCCTCTCCAGCGCCCCCGTCGCGTAAACGCTGCCCCCCGGGAAAGCGCCGCTCTCAGGGCTATATTCCACGTCCACCCAACGCCTTTATGCTCTTTCGTGCCGATTTCGTCCGTCAAAAGCACGTTCCAGGCTCCATCGAGACCAACCATGGTTCGCTTTCCAAGATCATCGGTTAGTTTGCCAACATCCCGTTTTTCCCCCTTATCCCCACGCTTAATCCGTTTAGGTAACTGCTGGCGCGCCCTTCCTCTGGAGGAGAAGCGTGTCTGGGAGATCAAGGCAAAACATGCAAAGGCCGAGCACAAGCAGATGTACCCTAACTATCGTTTTCGTCCCGTGCACAACAAGAACAAGGAAAAGAAGCCCAAGACGGTCATTCCCGCAGAGGATGAGAAGCGCTGTGAAGACGTCGCCCAGCTTCTTCTCGAGGGAATGAAGGGTGAGGAGCTCGCCGCTGCTGTCAAGCGTCTCGATCGCATGCGTTCGGCTACCCCTCATAACCCCCCTCGCCGCCCTTCTTCTGTTCCTCTTCCCAACTCCTTCCCTATCGCCATTCCTGCCTTGCCTTTCGTGGACCCTTCCCGCCCCCACTCTCCCCAGCACATGAACCCTCCTCGTCATACCCTGCCTCGTCGCCCATCCAGCGCCGCTCCTTCGCTCTACCGCGAGTGGGTGGAGCCTTTCAATATTCCCCGTGAGCCGTCTCCCATGCCCGAGATCAATGCGTCTCTCTTCAATGGCGCCTACCTGGACAATGCGTTCCCGAGCACGGGTTCTCATGCGGACCCGTCTTTTGTGAGTTGCATTATCTCCTCGTCCCGCCAATACATCGACAGCTAATGACAATTCTCT
>WNFC01006011.1_pt1 | contig 16510 bp, 14 predicted proteins | sample 5400541 | NCBI WGS metagenome assembly WNFC01 (sample SAMN13153342, study PRJNA577476) | soil metagenome | isolation source: 120 cm saprolite under Douglas fir tree site 2 hole 2 replicate 1 | place: USA:California | collected 2015-04-18
GTCGATTCGGGATCTGCTCAACGAGACTCGCTGCCTGCGGGAGCGGATCAGGGCCAAAGCAGGTTTCCGGCCTTTCGGTGCAGTGACCGGTGGTTGGAGTCGGTGGCAGAACTCCTTGCCTTCGAGGTGAAGCCGGCCTGGCAGGTGGCGAGCATCTCGTAGTTCGTCAATTCAGAGGGCGTTCTCCAGCGCCATCACTCTGGGGCGCGTCACCTCCAAAGGGGCCGCTCAGCCTCCGCCCCACCGGGACTTTGCCCGTTCAAGGAACGGCGGCTCCTCATGCCGGGTGCCGCTCACGAGCTCCTCGAAGCCCGACATGAAGCCCGTCTTGCGGTGATGCTCGGCCCGCACCTTGTCGACCACCTGCTGCCATTCTTCTTGAAGACCCGCCTTTTCATAGCATCGCTTCGCTTGTTCGAGGTACCGAAGGGCTCCGCCATACGACTTGCTCTTCTTCGCCTTGACGATGCTCATGCCCATCGCCCGCCACAGGGCCGCCGCGGCGCCGGGATGGGCACTCGCCAGCTTTCTTGCCGCAGGCTCCAAGGCGTAGGGGCTCACCGCCTCAAGCGCATCGGTGCCGGTTCGGCCCACCAGTTCGGCGAGACGCTCGCTCTCCTTGGCCTTGAGCAGGAGATCGATATGCGAGTGAAGATCGGTCCCGGCCGCCGCTTCGATTGCCCTCGCGTGCCAGGCAGCGCGCTCGGCGCGTGGAACAAACTTCATGAGCTCGGCGTAGGTATAGGTGCTCGGCCACGCTTGGTACCCGGCCCAGGCCGCATCGAGGGCCTCGTCCTCACGTCCCAGCTTCTTCAGGAGCTGACGCTTCAGCCGGGCGAGCTCGCCGCCTGCCGACGATCGGTGCCCATCTTTCAAGTCGACCTCGATTCCACGCTCAGCCCACGACAGGGCCTCCTCCGGCCGCCGCCGCGCGATCAGCATGGTTGCGATCGCATGGCAGTCCTCGGCGCCGAGCCCCGACTCCTCAGCGAGCTGGACGTATGCCTCGATGTCCTTCTGTGCCAAATGGAGCGCTCGGAGCACCTGGCCGCAGCGGTGGCGGGCATAGTCCTGGGCGTGCCGGGAGGAGCCTTCGGCCGGCGGTGGCGCAGCATCGAGACGCGCACGGACGAGTCCCACGAGGGCCGCGCGCCCGGGCCGGTCGAGGGCTCCCGCCAGATCCTTCTCCAGCTCGAAGCAGAAGCCGAACGGATCGTCGTCCATCCAGGCGAGCAAGCGGGCCGCGGTCTCCTCGGAAGCCACCCCCGCGGCCTGCCGGGCCTTAACCCATCCGCAGAACAAGGTTCCCACGAACATACCGAAGCTGCCGCTGGAATCATCAACCTCGTTCGCCTTCTCGTAGCAGCCGGCGAGGAAGGCCTCGTAGAGGCCGACAGCCCGGCTTGGCGCGCCGGAAACAAGCGCTGCGATGTCGTCCTCCACCTCCTCCAGGTCCTCGACGAAGGAGAAGCACCCGCGGTCTTCCACGAAGCGACCGGGATCGAGCGCCGCCTCGATCTGGCCTTCCACGGGGTCCCGCGGGTATCGCTTCCTCGTCACCGCCGCCTCCGCGGGTCCGCCTCACCGCTCACTGGTGCTCCATGTTCATCGCCGCCGCCCGAGCTCGTCGCCGGCACGCACCGCCTTGAAGCCCGAGTCGTCGCCAAGGTGAAGGTAGATATGCCCGCGGACGGATCCATCCTCCTCAAGGACTGCCCAGCCGCGGCCGCTGGCGTCGTCGTCGTCGTCGAATCCGTCCCAGGTGACCTCGGCACCGGGGCGGCCGTCGCGGTGCACCGGGCGCCAGTCGACGGAGCCTTCCACCGCGATGAAGCAGGCTGCCGGAGCGCTGCGCTGCCAACTCGATGAATGCGGGGCGGACCAGATCGAGGGCCTCACGGTCCCACAGATCCATCTCGACGATCCGCCACCTGCCCCTGCTCATCGCCGCATTCCCTCGGAGGGCCCCTCTGTCACCGGTCCAAGGCCGGCCCGGTCGAGGCGCCGGAGGAGGCTGGGTTTCTTCGAGTGTTGCTGGCGCAGGTCGTGGAGTTGGTGCTCGAAGGCCTCGAGGCGTCCTTCCCGCTCCCCGACCGCCCGCAAGTCCCTCAGGAGCTCGACGGCGGCGTCGTACTGCCCGGGCTGCCTGGTGTCGATCGCTGCGCGCACCCGCTGCCATGCCTGTCCCTGCCGCAACGCGAGCGCGGAGAGATGCCTCTCCCGGGCGGCCGCCTGGGCGCGCTCGTCTCGGGCCCTGGCTTCCGCCGTACGTTTGGCGGCGAGTTGCTTCCGCCTCTCGCGGATCCTTGCCGCCGCCTCCCGCAGCTCACTCACACTCCGGGTGCCATCCGCGTCTGGCTCCGCACAGGTGTCCCCCCGGAACCGGCGCAACAGCTCCAGCCGCGCGTTCGGGTCATCGCGGCCAACCAGCCGGGCGAGCAGAACGTCCTTGTCCTTCAGCGGCAGATTGGCGACCCAACGGCTGAGCTCCGAGGCGGACGGTTCGATGGCGCCGAGCGGCTCGCTTGCCTCCGTCGCGAACGCTAGAAGATCACCATCGACGTGAAGGAACTCGGCAACCGCCTGCAGCGACGGGCTCAGGTGCGCCAGGCCCGCGGGCACCGGAGGCTCCAACTCGTCGTCGGCCACCTCCCCAGCAGCCACCGAGATCAGCCATGCCAGGTACAGGAGGCGACGGTCGCCCGCCGCGAGCTCGGCGCGGGCCGGCACGATCAAGCCGAGCGACGTCCCGTCATCCTCGTCCCAGTAGTCGTCCGTCCCCTCCTGGGTCAACCCCACCACGACCTTGTCCCCCGACTGCCAGGCCCAGGCGGCGTCGCCCCTGCAGTAACGGCCCGCTGTCTCAAGGTCCAGCAGCGAGGACGGCAACCGGATCATGATCAGGCGAGTCCCCCAGTTGGCGAGATACAAGAAGGCATCGAAGTACCGCTCCATCAACACTCGGGGGTCCCCTTTGAAGTCTCCCCAGTGGTAGGTGTTGACGAAGCTCCTCGGCGTGATGCGCGCCCGGGTTGACAGCGCCCGCAGCTCGCCCATCTGGCGGTCGTCCAAGATCTCGTCGATAGCGAGGAACTCGTAGTACTGGTACTCGCTCAAGCCCAGGCCCCCTCAGCAGCTTCCCGTGACCATACACGGAGCCGGTGCGGAGACGGGTCGAGGCGCGGCCCCGTTGTGAGACTCGCCCACTTCCGCGGTCCCAATCGATGTAGGTACATGTGCTACGATGTTGCGATGAATGCTTCGGTATCGGTCCGTGAGCTGCGCAACCAGATCAGCGAGGTGCTCCGCCGGGTCGAGGGCGGCGAGCATGTCACCGTCACCGTGGACCGCCGGCCAGTCGCTGAGCTGGTACCCCTCAGACGACGGCGCGCCGTGCCTGTCCCGGACGCATTGAACATCGCCGCTCGCCACCCACTGGACCGGGATTTCGCCTCGGAGGTTCGGGCCGTTCTGAAGGAGACAACCGACGACATATGAGGGCGCTGCTGGATACCTCGTTCTTCATGGCCACGGAGTCAGGCCGGCCCCTTGGGGGGCTGCGGGAGGTCGACCAAACTGATATCTCCGTGGTCACGCTGGGGGAGTTGACCGCCGGCGTCCTTCTCGCCGACGAAGGGCAACGCGGCGACCGGCTGGCCACGCTGTCAGCGGTCGAGTCGACCTGGGACCCGCTTCCCGTCACCGCCGAAGTTGCACGTGCCTTCGGCCGCATCGTGGCCGACCTCCGGAGGCGTGAGCGGCGCGTTCGGATCCTCGATGCCCTGGTGGCCGCCACGGCAATCGTTGAACAAATCCCCGTGGTTACGCAGGACCGCGACTACGACGCAATCCCGGGCGTCGAGGTAATCCTCGTCTGACAGAGCGCCACGGACCTCTCCCAGGGGCTTCGAAGAATCAATCCCCCCCGACCCAGGTTCGAGTCCTCAGGTGGCGCGCTCTCACCGACGTATCCTGCACCCCCTAGCCTCAAGGGGCGCGGTCCGAGGCGGCTTCCCGGCAACATCCCCTTGGGGCGAGACCGCGGCGATGTGGTGAACTACACGGTTGGGGCAACGCTGTCGCTGCAGGCACCGATATACTGACCGGTGTCGCCAACCGCCCATCTCGACGAGGTCTTCCGCTTAAAGCGCGCCCAGCGATGGGACGAGGCGGTGATCGCCCTGGAGGAGATCCTCGGGCGGTCGCCCTCAGATGCCATAGCCCTGACCCACCTGGCCGACGTCCAGCTTCGCCGAAACAAGACCGCCGAAGCAGGAAGCGCCCTGGACCGGGCCGAGGCATTGGCCGGAACCACCGCATTCACCGCCCGGGTCCGGGGGGACCTGCGTTACCGCGAGCAACGCTGGCGCGAGGCCGCCGCCGCCTACCGGGAGGCATCGCTGCTCGGGGACCGGGGGACCTGGCCACTCCTCCAAGTCGCCCGCTGCCACCTACGACTCGGTGAGCTCGACGCGGCGCGCGGGGCGGCGGCCGAGGCGGCGGAGCGGGACCAGAGCGCTTCGGCCCCCTGGACGCTGCTGGGCGAGATCGCCCTGCGGGAGCACCACGACGATGCCGTGGAGCTCCTCGAGCGGGCACATGCGCGTGCCCCCAAGGACGAATACGCCTATGCCAAGCTCATCGAGGCGAGGCTCATGCAGCTCCCGGCCCCAGAGCGCGAGCGCGAGGTTCAGGTGCTGCTCCAGAGCAGCGCCCAGGGCAACCGCCATCTCCTCGGCGTGCTGGCGCAGTTGCGGAGCGAGGGAGGCGACGAGCACCGGGCGGCGGAAACCTGGCGGGCGAGGCGCGAGCAGCACGGGGATCCCTACGCCCGCAAGATGGAGGCCTACGCCCTGCGGAGGGCCGGCGAGCTCGAGCAGGCCGCGGCGCTCTTCCGAGCCTGCCTGCTTGAGGATCCGGAGGACCTCATCCTGATGCGGACCTACGTGCACATGCAGCGCAGCCGGGGGGCGCTGGACGAGCTCAGGTCCACGCTGGAGCAGATGATCCCGGTGGCCGGGAGGCGTCGCGGCGCCATCTACGGGGAGCTCCGCAAGCTGGGAGTCAGCTGACCATGAAGGCCGATTCGCAATCCGCCCCTACGACGCGCCAAAGCGGGACCCCGGTGATCGCCGACCTGGTCCAGGTTGCCCCCGTGGAGACGGTCGTGCGCTTGGACGGGCGGCCGGGCCGGCTCTCGGAGCTGGTCCTCACCGATGACGTCCTCACGGCGCTCTCCGCCGTCCTGGACGCCGCCGGGGGTGCCCGGGACGGCTCCCGGGGCGGCTCCCGGGGCGGGGCGTTCTTCCTTGTGGGCCATTTCGGATCGGGCAAGTCTCACCTCCTTGCCGCCCTCACCGAGCTGATGTCCGAGCCGCAGCGCGACCTGCCGGCGGGGTGGGATCGCGACATCGTGCGGCGAGCGCAGCTGCTTCGCCCCGCCCTTGCCGTCCCGATCCCCCTGGTCGAGCACCGATCGGGCGCCATCTTGGAAGACCTCGCTCTCGGCAGGGCCTGGACTGCGCTCGGCCGCGAGCCTGAGCAGTCCTCCGCGGGCACCGACCGGCGCGCCGCGTGGGAATCGCTCCTATCGGCGGCGACAGAGGCGGGGAGAGGGACGCTCTTCGTCGTCCTCGACGAGCTGAGCGAGTTCCTCCGGGCCAAGCAGGCCACCGCCCTCGTCGAAGATCTGCGCTTCCTTCAGTTCCTGGGCGAGTGGGCGATAGGCCGGCCGGTCGTCGTGGTCGCCGCGTTGCAGGAGAGCATCGAGGAGGTCGCCAACGTGAGCCAGCGGGAGCTCACCCGCGTCCGTGATCGCTACCGCACCCTTGGCCTGTCCATGCGCCATGTCGAAGACCTTGTTCGTGGACGCCTCCTCCGGCTGCGCCCCGGGGCCGAGGGCTTGATCGAGCAGGCCTACCGCACGCTCCAGTCCGCCTTCCCCCAGTGGGACGTACCTCTGGAGCGGTTCGCTCGCTGCTACCCGGTGCACCCGGGCACCCTTTCGCTGCTGGAGGGCCTCCGCTTCGTCTTCTCGCAGCAACGCGGGGTGGTCGATTTCATCTGCCGCCAGATGATCGGCGACGCCGCCGCGGGGATCCCCGCCTGGCAGGGCCGCGGGTACCTGGACCTCCTCACCCCCGACCGCGTCTTCGACCATTTCCGCGGGCGCCTCCAGGAGCGCAGCGAGACGAGGAGGCTGGCAGAGGCGGTCGTCCCCTATTGGGAGCGGGCAGTGCACGAGGTATTCCCCGAGCCGCGGGACGCCGCCTTGGGCCTGCAGGCGACCAAGCTCCTCTGCCTGCTGGCCGCCTCTCCGCTCGAACGCCCCCGCAGCGGCCGGGAACTTGCCCATCTCCTCCTCGCCCGCGTGAGCAGCCTCGACCCCGGGGCAAACCTCGCATTCTTCGAGGAGGCGGTGCTGCGCCCACTCGCGGCCCGGGGGGCTTACGTTGTCGCCAAGCCGGGCATGCCGTCGGTCTACTCGGTTGAGCTTGAGGCGAATGCCGCCGAGACCGCCCTGGCCCGGATGACCCAAGCGCGCGCTGAGCTCGCTCCGGGCGACCGGCGAGTTGTCAGGACCCTCATCGACATGGGCTCCTCACCGGCGCTACCCCTCCAGCTCCTTGCCGACGTCGGGCCCTCGCGCCGTGAGCTGTTGTGGCAGAACACCTTGCGTCGCCTGCTGGTCGCCTTCGTCCGCGTGCCGGAGCTCACCGTCGCCGATGCGCAGGAGTTCGTTGCGCAGGCCCGCTCCATCGGCGCCGAGGGGGCCGTGCTGATTGGCGAGCCAGAGCTCGCAGGGGAGGGCGGGGGAGGGGACGATCTCGGCCAGCAAGCCCGGGCGGTGGCCGAGGCTACTGGGCGCGTGGCGATCTGGGCTCCGTGCGCCTTGGGGCCGGATGACTCGGAGTCGGCCCTCGAGCTGCACGCGCGACGTGTCGTGCTCACCCAGGCGAAGGTGGAGGGACACACCGAGGCCGGCGGCCTCTCCGACCTCCTCGAGCGCTCCGCCCAGGGCGATGCGGCACGCGCGCGTGAGCTGCTCCGCAGGTCCTACTTCGGGGGCATCCTGGCGGCGGGCGGGGGTGCTGCTCCCGTGGACCTCCCGTCGCTAGCCGGCTTGGCCTTCGACCGGCTGCTCGCCAACTTCGCCGAGCCGCTGCTCTCGGCGATCCACCCCCGCCACCGCGAGATTGCGCCGCAGGGGGAGCTCGTGGGCGAGCGCCTGGTTCGCCAGCTCATCGTCGAGGTGATCCCACAACAGCGGATCACCACCGCCGCCGCGGACCGAAGCCAGCTGCGGCCGCTCCTGACCGGGTACCTCGTGCCGATGGGGCTGGTGCGCCGCCGGGGTGAGGCGTGGGTGGTCGCGCCGGACCCGGCCCGAAGCCCTGCCTTGTCGGAAACGCTGCGCCTCGTCGCGGATCCCGACGGCGTGCCGGCGCCGGCCGTCGTGCAGGCGCTGGCCGAGGGGCCGGTGGGCCTCACCGAGGCCGAAGCGTTGATCATGCTCAATGCGTGTGTACAGGCGGGGCTGCTCGAGGCAACGCGTGGCCGGCGCCCGCTGACGGACCCATTCGCCTCCGTGGGAGCCACCGACCGGTTGAGCGCCGGGGAGCTTGTGGAGCCCCCGGTTCGCTCGGCCCTCGAGGAGCTGGCGCCGGTGGTCGGCCTCGGCGAGCTGGAGCCCTGGAGCTCCTCGGTCCAGCGAGCCGCCTGGGAGCGCGCACGCGCCTGGATGGCGACTCGCAAGGAGGAGCTGGCCGAGGTTCGACGCGGCTTGGCGGCGCTGGCGGAGAGCCCCACGCTCGACGACGTCGCCACCGGGACGGTCCCCGACGATGTGGCGGTGGTGGCTGCTGCGGTCGAGGCGACCAATCCTGAGCTTCCGCCGGTCCCCGGGCTCACCCGCCTCGCCGAGCTTGCGGCCAACGCCGAGGCCCTGGCCGCATCAAGCCGGCGCGTCGGGGCCGTGGGACGGTTCTTCCGCGAGGCGCTGCCCCGGGTGCAGCAGTCCCTTGCCTATCTTGCCCACCCGGACCTGGTGCTCCCGCCGGCGGAGGCGCCGCTCGTTCGGTTGCGGGACGCGGCGAAGCTCCGGGTGCACGAGGTCCTGTCGCTGGCAGCCGAAGACCGCGTGGGCGAACTGGTCGACGCGCTGGCCGAGTTCCGGCAACGATACGTTGCCACGTACCGCGAGGCTCACGACCGGTTCTACGGGTCGTCCCGAGCCGGCGATGTCGACGCCCTCCGCGCCGGACCCGCCTACCGGGCGCTGGCCGCGCTGGCGAGGATCCAGGCGGTCTCGGTCCCCGACGACCTCCTGAAGGTGGACCGCGCTCTGTCCGCAGCCGTGCCCACCTCCTGCAACCGGCGGGTGGAGGCGGAGCTGTCCTGGAAGCCCCGCTGTGCGTGCGGGTTCGCTCTCGGCCAAAGAGCTGTCGACGCCGACCTCGACGCGATTGCCGCCGTGGCCGAGCGCGGGGTGGCCGAGCAACTCGCCGAGCTGAGCCGCGACGAGCACCGTCTCCGGCTGGAGTCGGCGGGCGAAGACTTGGCCAGCCTTGGGCGCGACCAGCTGGCGGGCGATCTTCGCCAACTCCTGGCCTTGATGGCCCATCCCGACCAGGCCGACCGGCTGGCGCTCGCCCACCTCCTTGAGGGAGGCCTCAGCTCGGTCGTGCACGACGTCCTCGGCGGCAGTCAGCTCGTCGTCCGCCGGGACCTGGCAGCGCTCAGGGAGGACCTCATCGGCCGCCGCTACCCCAAGCGGCGCCTGCTCGAGCTGCTTTCGGCCTGGGTCGACCCGAGCGGTGACCTGCCCTCGGGCAGCTATCTCGAGATTGTCGACAGCTCGAACGTGGCGGAGGGCGCCGATGGACCGGGCGGGTTCCCCGGCGTCGACGGGCCGGAGGCCGCGCGGCGTCGAGCTGCGGGGGCAACCGTCCAGTTCCTGGCCGAGCGCTTTCCCCGGCTTGCTGCGCTCCTGCCGACCGACCGGCCGGTGGAGGGCTTTTGGCTGGCGGCCTGGTGGAGCGGGGGCAAAGCCTCTGACGGCGCACCCCGGGCCGGCGCCCCGGCATGGCTCCCGCCGGCGCTGCTTGCCGAGGGACCGGCGCTTTCGGCAGCCGCCGACGCGGCAGTGAAGGAGCCGGGGCCCCTTGCGGAGCTGAGGCTGCTGGACGCCAAGCTGGGTTCCGAGAGCCTGCTGGGCGACCAGATGGCCGCAGCGCTGCGCCTTTCCGACGCAACCGGTGCCGAGGTGGCCGCCACCCTGGCGGGCGAGCGCCTGTTCCGCCATCCCGCTCGGTTGTCCGCCGAGGAGTTGACCCGAAGGCTGCGTGCCGATTGGCAGCTCGCCCGGCGCCTCCCGGATCTCGCTCCCGAGCACCTCGCCGAGGCACATGCCCTGCTGAACGCGGGCGAGCTGGAGGCCCTGGGCTACCTGTTGTCGGCGGCGGCGCACCTGGCCGAGGTGGAAAGCCGCCTCTCCGGCACCTCGTGCCGGGAACTGGTCGAGGAGATCTACCCGATGCATGTCGCCCCAATTGCCGGGCTGCTGAGCCGGGCTGAGCTTGCCTCGGTGGGCGGCAGCCTCGTCTCCTCCGAAGCGATTGAGGCGGTGTCGGGCGCCGCCGGCCGCCTGACGGGCCAGGCCGAGGAAGCCTTCGTCACGCACCAGCCGGCGGGGTTCGCCGGGAGCCTGCGCATCTGGGAGGTGGGCCGGAGCGTTCTCCAGCCCCTCCTGGCCGCGCACGGCCGGGTTGCGACCCTCCTGGTGGACGCCATGCGGGCCGACCTGTGGCACCAGCTCCGCGACGAGGTGTCCTCTGCCCTGGGCGGGCGGCCATGGCGCCAGCATTGGGCCGTGGTGGCCGAGCCGACCCGCACGGCCGAGGCCGTTGCGGCGCTGTACCTCGGTCGCCCCGTGCCCGCCGGCGCCGGCCCGGGCTCGCCCGCGGAGGTGGGTATGCCGTTCCCCCATCTCGGTTACGAGTCCAACGCTCTGGTCGGGGTGGAACGCCACTACTCGCCAGAAGCCCTGCGAGAACTCTGGGCCAGAGGGCCGGCCATCTCGGTGGCGGTTGCCACGGGCGTCGATGAGATGCTGCACCGCTCCTCGGTGGAGCTGGCGGGGCTGCTCGACGAGGCGGCCGCCGGGCTGAAGCGCCGGGTGCTGCCCACCCTGGCGGCGGTGCCAGCCTCGGTTCCCCTCGTCGTGCTGGCCGATCATGGTTTTCGGGAGAGCCCACGGTGGGGGCGGGGGAGCCGTGCCCGTTGGGCTCATGGCGGAACGTCCCTCGAGGAGTGCGTGGTACCGGTGGCGGTGTTCGCCCCGGTGGGACCCTGATGGTCTTTCAACGCCGGGCTTCGGCGCGCTGCTTCTGAGCCGTCGGGAGGCGTCCAGGGTGATCTCCTCGATCAGGCCGTCAAGCTCCTGTGGTCGCCGTCGGGCAAGAGCCCCCCGGTCGATCAGTCCGCCCATGCTCCGTCGGTCTCGCGGAAGCCGGGCCGACGATAGGGTCGGATCCCGAAGCGACTGAGATCGGCACGGACCTTCGTCGGCTCGTGCCCAACGCCTTGGCCATGGATTCCAGCGACATAGCTTGATCGACATACAGGGTTCGCAGGTTTTCGGCTGAGGCACAGGGAGGAGCGGGGGGGCGCACGTGAGGAGCAAGGTCTTCGAGATGGAGGCGCCGGACGGCTGCCCGCACCGTGCCGAGCGAGCACCCACACTCCCGGGCGATCGGCATGGCTCGCTCGTTCCGCCAACCTTTGTGTCAGGTGGTCCGCGGTGAGGAGATCCTCGTAGAGGAGGTTGTCCACGCCAGCCTGATGGCCGCGGGCTCTGATGCCGCAGGCGGCCAGGTACTTCTCCACCGTCGCCCGGCTGCATCCCACGTCGGCCGCGATCGAGGAGGTCGACATGCCGCCCTCCACGTAGGCGGCCCGCAGAAAGGGGCCATCCACTTTGAGGGAGTTCGGGCCCGATTCCGGCTGCCCGCTCACTCTTAGTGGTCACTCTTCGTGGTTCACGGCCCGGAAAGCCACGGACGATCTGCCTCCAGCACTCAGGCTACCAAGGTCAGAAGCCTATGACGCGTATACGCGTTATTTCCTCCTGACCTCACCCGGGAGACGGCAGGGCTTACAGTGCCCAGCACTGGGGAGGAAACAGGCCGACCACTTGCCGTGGTCACTCCACCTAGCTTGAGTTTCCGAGATTGCGGCCGGCCTGAACCTATAAGTGCAGGTCAGGGCCTAGAAACCGCGCCCAGGATGGAGTCCACCTTGTCATTCGTCTGGGTCGGGCAAAGCGCCATCGAAGTACCCGTCAGGATCCAACTCACCTCCCTGCTCCAGGATGAAGGCACGGACGTCGTCCCGGCTGACGGGATTTAGCGTCACGAGGTAGTAGGAGGGACCCATGCCTACTGCTGGAGCCCAAGCAGCCAGCTGACCAGGTCGTCCTCACTCGTGAAGACCGGAATACCATCCTCCGCCGCTTTCTTGGCGGCCAGGGCGGAGTAGCCGGATCCGTAGACAGCCAACGGTTTGCGGGCCGGGTTGACCCTCGGGTCGTTCAGCATTTTGAAGGCTTGATCGAACTTGCCGCCGGGCGATCTCGTCACCTCGATCAGAGCGTGGTCCGTCTCGATGTCGATGTCGGTGATGGTCCCGCCAAACTTGTCGAAGACTTTGTTCCCGAAGTCGATCACCCTGACGCCGCGCACGCGCAGATTCTGTGCCGTGTCGGCCTGGAGCCTGATCCCCTCGTCGCCGACTGCCTGTGCGCGGCGGATCCGGGCCTGCACCAGACCTCGGGCGGGATGGCCTCGTCATCCTCGGGGTCGACCCGACTGCGCCTCTTTCGGTTTGCCCTTGGTATCGGTGGTGCTGGGCTTGAACAAGGGGACCGGCTCCAGAACGCTCACGGGCTCCCCGTGAACCTCGACGAGCGTTTCTGCGTACACGATGCAAACGGTGTCGAGGGGGATGATGCCGTTGTTCCAAAACATGCTCGACGCCTCGTGAGGGAACACCCCGCAGGGGTTGATCGTTGCGGCACCGGCCGACGGCGGGGGGGCCTTCGCCTGTGCGCTGAGCGCGTGCAGGGCGGAGGTCACCCCGACGAGACGGTCCCAGGCCACCCGCCCGGCTTGGTCGGCCTCGTGGGCAGTGGCGAAGAGCCGGCTTGCCCGGCCCAAATCGTCGGCACTCGCACCCGGGAGGCCCCTGAGGGGGAGTGGGTGCACGATGGCGCTGGCGCGCGCCCAGAGGAGCTGGGCGTCCTCGAGACGGTCAGCGAGCTCGCCAAGTGCCGCCGCGGCGTGCTGCATCGCCTGCCCGGCCCGGTCGATGCGCTGGGCGATGCCTGCCATTCGAATCTGGTAGGCGCTCGCCGTCGCGCCGACCCAGCCGTCCACGGTGCCAGATTGACGGACCCAGGAGGCCTGGGCGCCCAAGGCTGCGGCGGCCGCACCAAAGGCATGTCCGCTTGCCCGGAGTTGGGTCGGGGTTGCCCGCGAACGGCGATTGGGCTCCCACCGGAACCGGAGCCGCGAACCGCCGAGGTCGGCGTCTAAAAGCGTGGAGCGCGCTGGTGGCAAGGAACCAACGGTTCTGGTCAGCTTCGACACGAAACTCGCGCCCTGGGCGTTTCTGCCCTCTTCTTGTCAGTACTCGTCGCTACTGTGACCCGTATCGAACATGACGGAACGCGACGCGCCATCCGGCGCCAGACAGGAACCTCCCAGCGGCGAACCGGCATCGCCTGCGGGAGGGTCCCACGGCCAAACTCCGGGCATAGCGGCTGAAGCCCTGACACTGCTGCGAACCATGACCGGCGACATCGGCGCCCAGTTTCGGCCGGGCCAGCTTGAGGCAATCCAGGCCATCGTTGAGCAACGGAGGCGAGCGATGGTGGTGCAGCGCACCGGTTGGGGAAAAAGCGCCGTCTATTTCATAGCGACGAAGTTGCTACGGGATGCCGGGGGCGGCCCTACGTTGCTCGTGTCGCCGCTTCTCGCCCTCATGCGCAACCAGATCGAGATGGCCCAGCGCGTGGGCGTCCACGCTCGGACCATGCATAGTGAGAACACCCACGAATGGCCAGAGGTGGAAGAGCAGCTGCGCCAAGGCAGCGTCGACCTCCTCCTTGTCTCTCCGGAGCGGCTGAACAACCCGGATTTCCGCGAAGCCCTTCTCCCAATCCTCGTTAGGACGATGGGGCTTGTCGTCGTGGACGAGGCCCACTGCATCTCCGACTGGGGCCACGATTTCCGTCCGGACTACCGGCGGCTTGCTCGGGTCCTCGACCGGTTGCCGTCGAAGGCGCGCTCCTACAGTGGCGAGACGGAGGCCACCCAACGGGTCGGAGTCGAAGCGGCGCTCGCTGCCAACAGACTGAAGGTGGTCGTGGCAACCTCCGCATTGGGCATGGGCTACGACAAGCCCGACCTGGGATTCGTCATCCACTACCAGAGTCCAGGTTCGCCCATCGCCTACTATCAGCAGGTGGGGAGAGCCGGTCGCAACCTTGCCGAAGCCGAGGGAGTTCTGTTGGTGGGCAGCGAAGATCGCGATATCCAGGACTACTTCATCCGAACCGCCTTCCCGCCGCAGGCGCAGGCCGAATCGGTCGTCGGTCTACTGGAGCGGACGGCGGCACCGATGACCCTGCGAGAGATCCTCGCCCACGTGAACATCCGTCAGACCCGGCTCGAGGCCATGCTGAAGATCCTCGAGGTTGAGGGAGCCGTGGAACGCCCTGCTCCCGGACGTTGGCGGCGGACCCTCCGTGGATGGTCCTATGACGTCGCTCGTGTCGAGCGGGTCACTGCAGCCCGGCGGCACGAACAAATGGCAATGCTTCAATATGCCGAGACGAGTTCCTGCTTGATGGTGTTCCTGCGGCGGGAGCTGGACGACCCCCACCCCACTCCGTGCGGGCGATGCGGTCCCTGTACGGGGCTTCTGGCACAGGTGAGCCTCGCCGACGAGGAGATCGCCCAGGCACGCGAGTGGCTACGGTCCTTCCCGCCCGCGATCAAACCGAGGAAGCAGTGGATGTCGGACGTTGTGGGCCAGTCCACCATCCCTCCGGAGCTCCGGCTGCAAGAGGGCCGATCCCTCAGCAGCTACGACGATGGCGGGTGGGGGCACCTCGTCCGCGATGCCAAGTACACCGGAGGGACTTTCTCCGAAGAGCTCGTGGCCGCGGCAGCTCAGTTGATCCGCCAATGGTCCCCGGAGCCGGCGCCTGAATGGGTAACGTCGGTTCCCTCCGCCCGGCATCCTCGTCTGGTCCTGGACTTCGCTGAGCGGCTGGCCGGCGCTCTCGGCCTTCCGTTCCACGACGTCGTGACGAGGGTGCGGGGCAACGCTCCCCAAAAGGAGATGGAGAACAGCCCCCAGCAGCTTCGCAACGTCTACGGAGCCTTCAGCGTCCCCTCCGAACTTCCTACGGGACCGGTCCTACTCGTTGACGATATTCACGACTCCCGCTGGACATTGACAGTGGTCGGGGTGGCGCTCCGGACGTCCGGGTCGGGGCCGGTCTACCCCTTCACTCTGGCCCAGGCGGAGAGCTCATGACCTCGCGCCGCACGGACCGCTCCCTCGCTTCGCTTCTCCTGACGCAGCGGCTGGTCGACAGCGACGCCGAGCCATTGGGGCCCAAGGAGTTCTGGTCAGTCGTCAACGCCATCGGGGATCCCGAGCGATTGCTCCCCGGTTCGAAGTCGTCGGGAGACAGCCAGGTGTTCTCTTCCGAGCTCACCGAGCGCATCGCCCACAGGATGGCCTCTGCCACAAGCCTCGCATTCGAGCTGGAGCGCCTGGAGCAGTCGGGTCTTTCGGTGCTGTCTGCGCTTGACGATGACTATCCGGCTGCCCTGCGTGATCGCCTGGGTTCGACGGCTCCGCCCATCCTGCATGCCGTCGGGAACCTTGGCCTGCTGGCCCAGGGTGGCGTCGGCGTCGTCGGTTCCCGCAACGCGGACGCGGCGGCACTCGACGTGGCTGCCTCCCTAGCGAAGGAGGCTGCTCGGCGGGGTCTGCCAATCGTTTCCGGTGGTGCCCGAGGGATCGACCAGGAATCGATGACGGCCGCCCTCGACGCGGGCGGAACCGCAGTCGGTGTGCTGGCCGATTCGCTGTCCAGGCAGATCACCAAGCCTCAAGTGCGCAGGGCGATCCTCGAAGGCCGGCTCTGTTTATGCACTCCCTACAAACCTTCGGCTGGCTTTTCCGTCGCCAATGCCATGGGCCGGAACCGGCTCATCTATGCGTTGAGCGAGCTAGCGCTGGTCGTCGCATCCGACAGCGGGCAGGGCGGCACCTGGGAAGGGGCCGTGGAAGCCCTACGCGGCCGGCTGACCGACGTCGTCATCTGGGATGGCGCTGGTGCTGGCCCTGGAAACGCGGCCCTTATCGCCCTCGGTGGCCGGCCGGCAGGCTCGTTAACGGACGTCCTAGTCCGAGGGGAAGCGCCACCGCCTGGGTCCTTCGAGTCGGGCCAAATGTCGTTCGGATTGTGAACTGCTGCACTCCAGAGCAAGGGAGAAGTCGAGACCCCCTTCCGCGGCGTCACAGCCCGAACTCACTGCCGAGGACCCTCGTGACCATGCCCCCGGGCGCCCCTTTGGCGACGATCTCCTTCACGCGCTGCCGGTCTCGGCACGGGTCCCGCCGTGCTCGGCGGCCTTCATCGTGCTCCGGTACGCCGCCCAGACATCGGCCCCCGTGACCTCGTAGCCGTGCCCCTGAACGAGCCAATGAGGGGCGAGGAGCCCAGCTCCAAGCGCAAAGGACGGCTGCTCCTCGCCGAGATCACGCGGCGGCACGCGTCAGCGTCCTGGGATCGCAGGGAGCACGGCCCGCCAGATCCAGTGCCTCGTCGTAGAGGCCGGCATCTTTTGCAGCGGCGAACCACTTGGCCTCGCTTCCCGGCGTCGTCTCCACCAAGTCGGCCAGGAGTGCACGGCTATTTGTGCGGGTACTTTCTGGCAAGGTTGCGGAAGGTCGAGAGATAGGTTCCGCCCTTCGCCCGTAGGTCATAGCGCTGGTAGGCCTCCTCCACGTGGCCCGACGTGAGGAGGATCTCCTCGCACACCGCATCGACGTCGGCGTCGTGCGTCCCCCGTCCGCGGCACGACTCGGCGTAGGAGATGGCCTCCGTCGTTTGGCCGAGGGCCGCGAGCGCCTTCACCGCCCAGCGCTTGTCAGCGAGCTCAGGCAGGCCGGGATGCCGTGGAAATAGCCGCCGAGGGCCTTGTCGGGGTTAAGCGCCATCCGGGTGACACCCACCAGCTGGTCCGCCCACGCCGACGCCACCTCCTTCGAGGCGCAGAGCTCACCCCAGTGATCAGCGAGCATTTCGATGTAGGGGATCTGGTCGGCTTCATGCGCCGTCCAGAGGCGGTCGAGCCAGAATCCACGAGTCTGCGGATCGGCGGGAGCGCCGGCGATGATCGGGACCAGCTCGGAGATCGCATGGTTG
>WNFC01008473.1_pt1 | contig 16510 bp, 15 predicted proteins | sample 5400541 | NCBI WGS metagenome assembly WNFC01 (sample SAMN13153342, study PRJNA577476) | soil metagenome | isolation source: 120 cm saprolite under Douglas fir tree site 2 hole 2 replicate 1 | place: USA:California | collected 2015-04-18
GCGGACGCAGGCTCAAATTTCCCAAAGTTGAGGTCACAGCTCGATGATCCGCTGGTTCGCTCGTCCCAACCTGATCGAATCGTCCCACGCGCGATCCATCTCACCCATCATGTCGCAGAACCTCTCCGTTCATTGACAATCTCGTTAAGCCGTCCCTCGCTGTAGCCCCATCGGGTTGAGTATGTGCAACGACATCTACTCCGGCGTAGACGTTCCTGTACGCGCTCGTCGAGTCGAAGTTTGGGAGTCGGTTGTCGCGTGGAATTCGTACATTCAGCCACAGGCTTGACGCACCGTCCGCTGAGAGACTTCGGAACTTTGTGGTGGGGGAGAAGAGCCGCGTCGCGAACGCGCAGGCCTGCACTCTGCGCTGTCGCACGCCGGGTCGGCGTGCCGTGCCGACGGGAGCACCGCGATACCGGTCGTCCGTCGACCGTTCCACCGCACCTGAAAGCCTGCTTCGCGGAGCGTCTTGACGATCAAGCGGCCATTGCCGGACCACTGAATGTACAAGGTGTGCCGGAGCCAGTCGGAGTAGCCGTCGTCGCAATACCCCGCATCGCCATCGAACGAATACCCATCGCTCTGGATGCACCAGAACACCGCACCCGACGCACGATCGGGTACGTCGTTCCAGCCGCAATTCGAACAGCACGCGAGGGCGTGGCGGTCAGCGTTGATGAAGTAGCCATGCTCGTCCGCAAGGGTGTCAAGTGCGCGCTGGAGCGCAATCCGGTCTGGAGTGCCGATCAGTCGGCCAGTACGGCGCCTCACTATTGCCAGCCCGACCGTCAGCCGATATACGGTAACAGCCGTCTGCTCGGCGGCGAACGTGGACACGGCCTCGGCGAAGTCGCTGGGCATGTCCTTTATGACGGGCATGAGCAGTTGTATCGCCAGGTCCGCGCCGGCGTAACCGCGTCTGCGCAGGCGGCGGTACCGTCCCCAAAGCAGGTCGCGTCGGAAGTCCGCGCGGCGGATTTCGCGCTCGCATTCGTCCAGAAGGCGGCTATAGATCTGCACCCATCCGCACAGCGCGCCGAGGACGGCGCGCACGGCCGCTGCTCTGACGGCGACGCCGGCGAGCGTCGACGCAGCCGCGTTGAAGATCAGCAGGAGGATCGGCAGGACGAGCATCGACAACCAGTTGATCGCGGCCTGGAGCGGGTCGGGCACGTGCATCACGGGGCGAACCTAGCGGTGAGCTTTGCGGAGACTGGCGTCCGCCGGGCGGTTGCCAGGGCGCGGACGCCTTCGCCCGTGATCGAGTACATGCGACGAGCCGGCAATCCTTCCTTCTCGGGCGGCGCCCACTCACTGTGCAGATATCCCCGATCTGCAAGGCGGTTCAGCGTGCGATATAGCGAGCCGAATCCCGTCTCACGCTGAGCTTCATCTTCGAGGTATTGCCCCATCCGCCAGCCGTAGAACTGGGGGGTGCGATCGTCCGCGAGATTGCTGGCGATGCGCAGAATCTCGGCTTCTGTAGGGAGTAGGTCGCCGTCCTTGCGTCTCATGACCACAGTATACGCGAGTATCTACACTTATTCACCTGCGGGTTAGGAATGATCTGCTCGGCAGGTTCCGGTAGGCCGGCTCGACCTTGGACGAGTCGGCTGCAATTGCTTGAACCGTATTCGCCGGCCGCACCGTGCTGCACCAAGGACATTCCGCCTCCGCAGCTGAGCCCAAACCGACTGCTACAGTTAAATGCTACATTTTGGGGCGACACAGGACGTCAAGCGATTTGTCGCTGGCGGACGTTGCGAAGTCAGAATGGCACGCGGCGGTAAGTCGCGGAGTACTTTCACCACACTTCCAAGGTTGTGTAGGGGGTCGAATCCGGGTTCGAATCCCGTCCCTCGCTCCATTCAGTTCTAAATCAAAATTCGCCCGTCGTAGGCATTAGAAGACCCTCTTGCGGCGACCGCTCAGAGGGCCTGGCAACAGTTGTCTGCCTGACAACATTTCGCCGCTTGGCACGTCCCGCCACTGCGCACAGCAAGTCGCCGACCTTTATCCGCTAAAGGAGCTGCGCAGTCAAGTCCGACGCTTGGCTTGCGGCCTCTACACATCAGGCCGCATCACGTCCAGCGCTTCTATCTTGACGCTAAGTCCTGAATTCCGGAAATCTTGGGCCCTATCGTCAGCGGGCAGCGGATCTGCGACCGGCCGTGCGTATAGGGCCCCGAACTTACGGAATCCGGTACTAAGGCAGGTCGAGATCAACGTTCGACCGGTACATCCCAGAAAAGTTATCGAACGCCGAGTACGTGTGAATCGCCTCTCGGATGAACTCGGCCTCGATAGCGCATCGCTTCTTTAGGTGATCATCGCTGGTCGCCAGCTCATCGACCATTGCGTCGAACCACTGGTGCACGCTCCGCAGCAACTCCTCCAAACCACCGACGGTCGCTATCAGCACCAGTCCCTCAGCGGAGGTCCTAACAATGCTCTCTTTGTTGGAACCAGGCCACCCAGGTACACGAACTCCGGTAAGGCTTATTGGCGTCCTTTCGAAAACGCACTGTCCGCTCGAACCGCCGGTCGTAACCAAATACATTGGCGACTGGAGACATATCACAGGCACATAGATGTCTATTGAGTGGAAAAGCCGCCGACCCCCAAAGTAGCGAGCATTAAACTCGCTTACCACCCCATCATCTCTTTGGCTGATCCAAGTCCGTGCGACCGACCACCAAGCATAATCGTTCTCCTCCAAATAGGCACGGAATTGATCGTCCAGCGCCATCAGTCGCACGGTAGGATTATCGGCGCGTGGACTATTTCTAAGCTCGAACTTTACATAGTCGAATAGGGATGCTCCGGCTTTGTATATCAGCTGTTCATCGAGCACCTTCTTCGGCTCGGCTCCGTCAATCTCTAGGAGGGCAACGGCACAGAGCGGAAGATTTGCGAGCATAGTGGGTTCGGTTCGCGTTACTCTCCTTACCAGTTCGCTGCGAGCTAAACTGCTCGAAACGGGCAAGATGGCTTGCTCTCTGCTGTTCGACTGATATGCGAAGGCGAACGCCTCCATGTTTTTCCTGTGCTTACATTCAATGACCACGTCGATATTCAGCACAATCCCAAGCTCATCATTAATTGGGACTTCGTAGTAGAATTTGACGTCTTGGTCAATTTCTCTGTAAGTCTGTTCCGGACCCGCCTCACCGTAGACCAAGCGCTGTGTGGAGACATGCACGTCGTGTCGCCCGTCGTTCTCGGCCACGAATTTCTGGCAGAGCCTTGCGACATCCAGTTCGAGCGGCACGCCGGAATGTGTGAGCAACTCCTGCACATGACGTGTCGCACCTTCGTTCCGGCGCCAGTCTTTATTTTGGTCCTGTGACATTGCCCGCCTGCATCACCACCGATCCTAATGCCTAGGATCCGACGCCGTCGTACCGCAACAGTCCACACGCCGTCGACGTCGTCAGCGACTTCGGTCCGGGCGTCGGCGGCATGCCACCACAAGAGACATCAAGCACGGCGACGATCACGCCCGCGCAGTCGAAGTAGTGACGTTCCCCCAGGTGTCGCTAGCCGTCGAGGCCGACCTAGGCGGCGTAGAGCTGAGTAGCGCTCAAGACCTGCGACTTGGAGCGTGACGCGGAAGAGTCTCAGGGAATCACTCATCGTTGCTGTCCCTTTCGTGACTGGGCGCGAACCCGGTGACCGCCAAGTCAGCTCGGGCGTCGGGGGATCGAGGAGTGCGAGCCAGCCCCCGACGACGTGCCGGAGGCGATCGCGTTCGAGTCGGTAGACGGAACTGCGCCCTTTACGGCAGACGCTCACCAGGCCCGCGAGGACCACCGCGATGGTCGACGACGAGTGTGCCAAGTGTGCCGGCGGAAGCGGCTCCGATGGTAGGCGGGCTGCTGCGGGTTTGTTTTGTGGTGAGTAGCATCGGGTTCACTCGGGCAGAAAGCAGCAAACCTTATGTCTAGTATGCGTGCAGTACAGTGGAGTGAGGGTCGCCGCCCGTGCTGCCCGGACGGAAACTGGCGACCCTCGAGCTTGCTAAACTGGCCCAGGCCTCCCTAGCTCAATGGCAGAGCAATGGACTTTCAGTCAGCTGTCCTCGGTCAGCGTGCGAAGGGTCATTTGGTCTCGTTCGAGTTTCTCACCTGGGAGGTCGAGCTTGGCCGAGGCCCTGAACCATCCCTCGGTCGACTGGGCCGTCATCGCCGCGCCACCTCGCTGCAAGGGGAGATGACCGAGGTGGCGGCGGGCCGCGTTCAAACAACGGCCATGGATTTGTGCCGTGTCAACCATCCATGGCGGAGGTAGCCGCGGACCGTCGGTCTTGCGAGCATTCCTCGTCCGGCATGCGAGACTGACACGTCTCGGTTCGGGCTGACCCTGGTGGGCTCACGCTTCGACGTCAATACCCGGAGGTTGCTCGAGGTCCTCTCGTGTAATCGCTTGTCTTCAAGGTGGCTCGACCTCGAGGGAGACCCCGAGGCAGAAGCGTTCCTCCGCCAGCTCAACGTACCTGTGGCGGAGCTGCCCATCGTCGTTGTCCCGGGTGGCGAGCTGCTGCGCAACCCCAGCAATCGCGCCCTTCTCGACGCGCTCGGACTTGCCACGCCGCCTGTAGACGACGACGCAGCACCCGAGGTGTGCGACCTGCTCGTCGTCGGGGCCGGACCCGCGGGACTTGCAGCGGCGGTCTACGGCGCATCGGAAGGTTTTGTGAGGACCACGACGCTGGCCGAGGACACCGCGCTCGGCGGTTCGGCGGGGACATCATCGCGGATCGAGAATTACCTGGGATTCCCCGCTGGATTGTCTGGTGAGGAGCTGGCAGCCCGAGCGGCATTGCAGGCGCACAAGTTCGGCGTGCGCATGGAACTCGGCTCCAGGGCCGTTGCGCTGTCTTCGCGTCCTGACACACACCAGGTCCGCTTTGAGGACGGCGAACTCGTCAGCGTCAGGTCCGTCATCATCGTCACCGGCGCGCGCTACAACCGCTTGCAGGTGGACCGCCTCGCAGCGTTCGAGGGCGTGGGTGTTTAGCGTGCTCGTATGATCAGCGTGAATGAAACGGATTCGCGTAGGACTTCTGGTCGATGGCACAGGGGCGCAGCCGCTCAAAAATGCGGCGATTCTGATTGACGGCGAGCGGATCGTTGCGATCGGGCCAGACGCCCAGGTCGCCAACCCTCACGGCGCGGAGATGCTCGAGTTTGCGAGCCAGACGCTCGTGCCCGGGCTGGTCGACTGCCACAGCCACCTCAACCTGCCCGGCGACGGGACAAACATCGAGGGAGCGGCCGCGGAGGGGCACGACATGCTCCTTCTCCGCTCCGCCGAGAACGCGCGGATTACGCTCCAGGCCGGCATAACGACCCTGCGCGACAACGGCGCCCGCCACCGCACGACGTTCTCGGTCAAAGAGGCCATCCGCCGCAAGATAATTAGCGGACCGCGCCTGTCGATCTCAGGTCGCCCGATCACCATGATTGGTGGGCATTGCTGGCCGTTCGGCGGTGAGGCCAATGGTGTAGATGGCCTGCGCCAGGCGGTGCGCCAGATGGTCAAGGAGGGCGCCGACTGGATCAAGCTCATGGCCACCGGAGGTGGTACCGCCAATACCCTGCCCTACCGGCCGTCCTTTACCGTCGACGAGCTCCGAGCGGCCGTCGAGACGGCGCACTCGGCCAACCGCCTGACGGCGGCGCACTGTTCGTGCACCGCGGGAATGGTCAACGCTCTCGACGCCGGGATCGACATGATCATTCACGGTAACTTCAACGATCCGGACGGGCACTTTGCGTTCGACCGCGATGTCGCTCGACGTATTGCCGGTCAAGGCGTTTGGGTGAACCCGACGCTGCACGTTAATCGTGTGCGGCTGTGGCGCCTGGAGCAATTCGCGCGCGAACGTCCGTTGACGGACTTCGAGACGGCCGAGCTGGAACGCCAACGGCGCAGCTACGGCGACCGCTGCGAAAATTTCCAGGGCCTGCTGGCGGCCGGAGTCAAAGTAGCGGCCGGCTCGGATTCCGGCTGGAGCTACTACAATTTCGGTGGATTCGTCCATGAGATCGAGGCCATGGCGTCGGCCGGACTTGGCGTCGCGGCGGCATTCCGCTCGGCCACGCTCGACTCGGCGGAGTCCATGGGCCTGGCGCGCGACGTCGGCAGTCTCGAAGTCGGCAAGCTCGCCGATCTTCTGGTGATCGACGGCGATCCAACGGTGGATGTCGCGGCGCTCAGTCGGGTCGCGGGTGTATTTCTGGGCGGTGCCAGGGTCGTCTAAGCTCAGACGCGCAAGCGCGGGTCCAGGACATCGCGGAGTCCGTCGCCCAACAGGTTGATGCCCAGGACCGAGAGCATGATCGCCAGGCCGGGGAACGTCGTTACCCATGGCGCGACACGCATGAACTCGCGGCCGTCGCTGAGCATGACACCCCACTCGGGCGAGGGTGATTTGGCGCCGAGGCCGAGAAAGCTGAGTGACGACGTGGCGATGATGGCGAACGCGATGCGCAACGTCGCATAGACAATGATGGGCGAGACAATATTCGGCAAAATGTGGCGGAAAATGATCGCATTGTCGACCGCTCCAATCGATCGGGCCACCGTCACGTACAGGTTTTCTTTCACTGACAGTGTCGATCCGCGAATCAATCGGGCAAAGCTCGGGATACCGCCGATGCCAACCGCGATCATCAGGTTCGTCAAGCTGATCCCGAGAATCGACACAATTGCCAATGCCAGCAAAATGCCCGGAAACGCCAGCAGGACGTCGACGCAGCGCATCAGGACGGCGTCGATCCAGCCTCCGTAGTAGCCGGCCACCAGCCCGACGACCACGCCGACGCTCGCTTCGATGGCGACGGCGACCAGGCCGACCATTAATGATAAATGGGCGCCGTGCAGGACCCGGCTGAAGATGTCGCGGCCGAAGGTGTCTGTGCCAAAGAGATGCGCTAGCGACGGCGGGGCGAGAGACGGTCCAACGCCCATATCGGCCGGATCGTACGGCGCAATTGCCGGCGCCAGGATCGCGGCGAGGCCGACGATCAACACCATGCCGGACCCGACGACCGCTCCGCGATGGCGTCGGAGCCGGCCGAGCGTCCGCCACACCTGGGGGGTCTGGCGCGACGTAGATGTCGCGGGAAGCTCAATCGTTGTCGCGGCCATTAGCGACCACCAAACTTGATGCGCGGGTCCAGCCAGGCATATGAGAGGTCAACGACCAGATTGGCGAGCACGTAGGCCGTCGCGGCGAACAGGACTGTGCCCTGGATCATCGGAAAGTCCTTGGTGCGGATGGCGTCCACCGCCAGGTGGCCAATCCCCTGGCGCGAGAAGACTGTCTCGACGATGACCGCCCCGGCGATCAGGTTGCCGAATTGAAGACCAATCACCGTGACGACGGGGATGAGCGCGTTTTTCAGGGCATGGCGGATAACCACCAACCGTCCGGGGAGTCCTTTGGCGCGGGCGGTGGTGATGTAGTCCTGGTGCAGAATTTCGAGCAAGCTGGCGCGCGTCAATCTGGCGATCGTTGCCGCCGCGCGCAGCCCCAGTGCGGCGGCCGGCAGGACGAGCCGCTCCAGGCCGCCCTGCCCGGTCGCCGGAACCCAGCCGAGCGTAAACGAGAAGAAGAAGATCAGCAGGAGTGCCAGCCAGAACTCGGGCAGCGAGACGCCCGCAAGCGCAAAGAACATGCTCAGGTTGTCGCCCCCTGAGTTCGGCTTGAGCGCGGCGAGAACGCCCAGGGTAATGCCGAGCACGATTGCAAAGCCGAGGCCGGCGAAGGTCAACTGGACCGTTGCGGGCAACTGCTCCAGGATCGCGGCGACGACGGTGCGCTTGCTCTGGTACGAGCGGCCCAGGTCGCCCTGGACCGCCCGCGTGGCGTATTTCGCATAGTGCACGATGAAGGGCTCGTCGAGTCCCAACTCGTGCCGCAAGCTCTGGTATTGCTCGGGCGTCACCTGGCCGGCCGCGGCGCCACCCATCTCGGTCAGCATGAGTTGCACCGGATCGCCTGGTAGGAAGTAGATCATTGACGAGACCAGCAGCGATACGCCGAGCAGCACCGGCACGACGGCAGCCAGACGGCCGATGAAATACGTGCTCATCGCCGGCCGCGGCGGGAAGCCAGCACTATGGCTTGAGCCAGATGTTGTAGTAGTACGGCGACGCCGTCAGGTCGTATTTGACGTCCTGCACCCGCACTGAGTTGGCGTACAGGAAGACGATGATGGACAGCGGGACTATCAACGCTTTATCCATGACAAAGCGCTGGATGCCCTCGGACAGGCTCTGGCGCTTGGCCTGGTCGGATTCGGCATTCATGTCCTCGATCATCTTGTCGAGTTCGGGAAACTTCGTCATCGTCCGGTTGAAGTTGGTCCCGGGGATGTTGTCCGAGTGGTACAGCGTGTAGAGGAAACTTGGATCGGTCGCGCTGTAGCCAATGCGGGCGATGTTGTGCTCGCCGCGCAGCATGATTGGGGCGGTAGCTGCGTAGGCCATTGCCTCGACGTTGACATCGATGCCGATCTGTTTCCAGGCGGCCTGGGCGAACGTCGCGGGCAGTTTGTTGCCCGCATCATCGGTCGTGACATAGCGGACCGCGAGCGGATTGCCGTCTTTTTCACGAATGCCGGTTTGACTGTTCAGCTTCCAGCCAGCGCCGTCGAGCAGTTGGGTGGCCTTATCGCGCGAGTACGCGTACATCTGCTCGACACCCTTGAGATAACTCCAGGTGTTCGGCGTCAGCGGCCCGTAGGCGACCGGCGCCTGGCCAGCAAGAACCGCATTGATCATCGCCTGGCGATCGAGCCCGTAGATCAGCGCCTGACGGACCGCGAGATCGTCGGTCGGGGCGCGGCTGGCGTTCAGTGGGAGCACCTGCGGCGAGCCTGGCTGCAGGATCGTGTCAACATGGTACTTGGGGTCCTGCTTGAGGGCGGCGACATCCTGATTGGGCGTCTGGTCAATCATCATGACCTCACCCTTCTGCAACGCGCCGGTCCGCGTCGCTGGCTCGAGCAGGAATTTGAACTGCACCGCATCGAGCAGGGCCGGACCAGTGCGGCCCAGGAAGGCCGGCGCCCAGGCGTAGGCGTCGTTTCGGGCGAGGCTGATCTGCCCGGCGGGCACCCACTCGGTGAACTTGAATGGGCCCGTCCCGACTGGCTTCGTGCCGAAGTCCTCGCCCAACTTCGCCGCGGCAGTTGGCGAGACAGGCGCCAGGATGACCGACGAGACGCTGTCCAGGAACGAAACGTAGGGTCGGGTGAACGTCACTTTGACGGTGGCGTCGTCGATGACCTCGCTCGAGCCGTACGGGCCGAGGAGGCCGATCGCCGAGAGCGACTTTGTTTTGGGGTCGACGATGCGATCGAAGGAAAACTTGACGGCCTTGGCATTGAACGGCGTGCCGTCGTGGAACGTGACGCCCGGGCGCAGCTTGAAAGTCCAGGTTTTGCCCGCGTCGGGGGTGGACCAGGAGGTCGCCAGGCCAGCGTCGAATTTGCCCGGCTCCGATTGGTACACGAGGGTGTCGAAGATGTGCCGCATGACCCGTCCGGCCGTCGCCGAGCCCGAGACGTGCGGATCGATCGTGGGCGGCTCCTGGTAAATACCAACCGTCAGCGTGCCGCCCTTGATCGGGGTGGAGGCTGCACTGGCCGGTGCCGGGCCGGTGTTCGGCGTGACGGCGGGGGTTGCCGGTGCGGCTTGCGGAGCGCCGAGACCGCACGCGGCGAGCAACGAACTGGCCGCGGTCAAGCCGGTTCCGACCATCACGAGATGAAGCAAGCGTCGCCGCGAGACACTGGGCGCTCCGGTGAGTGTCACATCCTACCTCTGATAAATCTGATGTCCGCGGGTAATTGGGCCGTGCGGACTCCTGGCGAGCGCATGGTACCGTCCCACCTCATGACGGCGGCGCAGGGCGGTTGATGCCCGTACGGTACATACGGGCCGGATGGCTCGTCGATGGCAAAGGCGGTCCGTCGGTCGCCGACAGCGCGGTACTGGTCGACGGTGAGCGCATCGTCGAGGTTGGGCCGGCCGCGGCGGTCGCGTGCCCTGGCGAGGCTGAGCGACTCGATTTCCCTGACCTGACGCTGATGCCGGGCCTGGTCGATTGCCACGTCCACCTGAACAACCGCGGCGACGGGAACCCGATCGTCGGGCACGAACCTGAGGACGACGACTTGCGCCTACTCCAATCGGCGGCCAATGCGCAGATCGCGCTGCAGGCGGGCATCACCACCGTGCGCGAGTGCGGTGCAGCTCGGCGCACGATCTTTTCAATAAAAGCAGCCCTGCGGCGGGGAATCATCACCGGGCCACGTATGTCGGTGGCCGGTCGACCGGTCACGACCACCGGGGGCCATGCCTGGCCATCCGGCGGTGAGGCCGACGGAGTCGACGGCGTGCGCCAGGCCGTCCGCCAACTCTGCAAGGAAGGCGCCGACTGGATCAAGATCATGGCCACGGGCGGCGGGACGCCGGGTACCCTGCCATATCGCGCATCGTTCACGGTCGACGAGCTGACCGCGGCGGTCGATCAAGCCCACGCCTTGAACCGGCTCACGGGCGCCCATGTCGGCAGTATTGAGGGGATCGAGCGGGCTCTCAAGGCTGGTCTGGACATGCTCATTCACTGCGGCTTCTGGGACACGGAGGGCCAGTACAGCTTTCGCCCGGACCTCGCCCGCGAGATCGCCGATCGCGGCGTGTGGGTGAATCCGACGCTGCACATCCGCCGCGTGCGCATCTGGCGGCTGGAGCGACTTGCCCGGGAGCGACAACTCACCGAGGCCGAGGTCACCGAGTTAGCCATGCATCAGCGTCTGTACGACGAGCGCTGCGCGTATTTTCGAGGACTGATGGATGCCGGTGTGCGCCAGGTGGCTGGCTCTGATTCGGGCTATAGCTACTATCTGGTGGGCGACTTTGCTGACGAGGTCGAGGCTATGGCCGGCCAGGGGATGGGTGCCTGCGCGGCAGTGCGGGCAGCAACCCTCGATGCAGCCGAATCGATCGGTCTCGGGCGGGAAGTCGGCAGCCTCGAAACCGGCAAGCAGGCCGACCTGCTGCTGACCGCGGGCGATCCGACGGTGGACATCAGCGCGCTGAAGCGAGTCGGCGCCGTCTTCCTCGCCGGCCAGCGGGTTCGCTGAGCGCTCGCTCAGGCGCCGACCACCATCACATGCGCTTTGCGTTGTACTTGAACCCACAGACCCGCGGCGCTGAGGACGATGCCTCGGTCATCAACCTCGTCACGCGCATGTCCATCGAAGCCGACCGCCTCGGCTTCACCGCGGTGATGCTGACCGAGCATCATTTCACCGGTGGCGCCCCAGTTGAAGCACGCGTGGGTGGGCTCGAGTATCGCGGTGACCCCGCTGTATGATCCGCTGCGCTTCGCCGAGCACTGCAATCTGCTGGACCAGCTCAGTGGCGGACGAGCGATCATCGGGGTTGGGCCGGGCGGGAGTCCAATCGAATTCGCCGGGTTCGGACGCGACCACCGCGCCGCACGCGCGCTCACCGAAGAGATCCTGACCATCGCCCAGCAAGCCTGGCGACACGAGTACGGCGCGCCGCCCCTCGAGTTCGAGACGGCCTTCATGAAAGGACGTCTGGACGGTCGCATTATGCCCGCGTCGGTCCGCCAGCCACACCCGCTTCTCGCCCGTGCATGCGTCAGCGACCAGAGCGTCGTCACCAGCGCCGAACGTGGTTGGCCGATCTTCATGGGACGGTTCGCGCCCGAGCGAACGGGGCACCAGTGGCAGTTGTACCGTGAGACGTTGTCCGCGGCCGGCCACTCACCGTCGATACTGCAGGAGTGCCTCCACTGGTCGGCGGCGCTGAAGATGATCTATGTCGCCGAGACCGACGCCCGGGCGTGGGCCGAGGTCCAGGAGCCCGTCATGAACTATTTACAAGCGGCGTGGGTGGCCAATTCAGCCGACTCGCTCGAGGCGGAGATCTCCCGCACCAGTGACGGCCGAGTCGTGTACGCCACGAGCGTGTCTCCCGAATCGCGCCAGGCCCTGGTCGAACGGGCGATGATCGTCGGCAGCCCGGAGACTGTCGCCAGCACGCTGCGCGAGTACGCGGCGGTCGGCGTTGAGCACATGATGTTGTGGTTCGTCTGGGGGTACAACACGCCCGCGCGGGTCTGGCGCTCGTTCGAGCTGTTCAACCAGGAAGTCCGGCCGAGGCTCAACAATCCAGTAAAAAGCGCTGTCGCGTGAGGCCGGTTGCCGACCTCGTCGTGGTTGGCGCAGGCACCGCGGCCATTCCGGCGGCCGTCGGGCAACGCCTGGCTCTTGCGGTTGCCGGATGATCAGGCGCGGGTACCTCGATGCGCCCAGTGGAGGACAGCTCCACTATCGCGTGGCCGGTGAACGCGGCGGAACGCCACTCATCCTGATCCACCAGAGCCCGAGCTCCGGTGCGATGTGGGACCCGATCCTGCCGGAGCTGGCCACCCGGGGGTACTTCGCCGTGGCGCCGGACCTGATTGGTCATGGCGGGTCGGTGACCCCGGATCAGCCACCGTCGCTGAGCGACTACGCCACCGGTGTCTGGCAGGTGGTTGACGCGCTTGGCATCCCGCGCATGAGCCTGCTCGGTCATCACTCCGGTGCATCGATCGGCCTCCTGATGGCCACGCGGCAGCCAGCGCGGATAAGTGCGCTGGCCCTGTGGGGAGTCCCACTGATGACGCCCGCGCGACAGGTCCGCCTGGGCGGCGAGGGCCCGCCGGATTGGACGCACGCGGAGATCTGGTTGAGCGATCGATGGGTGCGCCGCCGCGCCGCGTCTAGTACTGGCTGGACCCCCGACATCCTGCGCCGCGCGATGCTGGAGCTCCTGCAAGCGGGCCCGAACAGTCAGTGGCTGCACAATGCGGTGGCCGTAACGTGACCGACCAGGATGGTGCAGCGTTGGTGGCGATCGTCGACGGGTTCTTGCACGAATGCGGCGCGGATTCGTCACTCTAGGCGACAGTAGCCGTCAGGTCCACTACCGACGCGCCGGCAGCGGCCGGCCGGTGGTGGTCCTGCCCGCCGCGCCGGATTCTTCACTGGCGGCGGAGCCGTTCAGCAGGGGCTTAGCAGCCCGCGGCCAAACGGTCTTCGCCCTGGACACTCCCGGCTATGGCGAATCGGATCCGCTACCAGGCGTCGATCCATCGATGGAGGACTTCGCCGACGCGCTGTCGAGGACATTCGACGCGCTCGGCCTGGAGTGCGCGGACGTGGTCGGCTCGGGGAGCGGCGCCACACTGGCCGTGGCATTCGCCGTTCGACATCATCGGCGCGTGCGATCGCTTGTACTGCAGGAGCCTGTGACATCTCAGCCGGAGGAACGGGCCTGGATGCAGTCCAACTTCACGCCGTCGCTGGCGCCGGAGTGGGACGGCAGCCATCTGCTGCGCGCGTGGATGATCCGCCATGACATGCACGTGTTTCGGCCCTGGTTCGCGCGGACTCCGGCCGCGCGTCTCAACTCTAGCCTACCCGGCGCGGATGAACTCCACCGGGAGTTTGTGGATCTGCTGCGCGCCGGCGAACGATGGGGCGATGCCGACCAGGCCGCATTCCGGTTCGACCTTCCGGCCGCGCTCGGCAACGTCCGCGTGCCAATCCTGGGGCGCTTCGGCGAGACCGAGACCCACCAGAACGGACGCGCCCCCGAACGACCGGTCGCGTCCCGGCGACCTGGATTTACGCGCGAGTACGTGGACGTGTCGTTCGGCCAGGTCCACCTCCGGCGCGCCGGTCCGGTTGGCGTGCCATTGCTCATGCTCCATGCCAGTCCAAGCTCCAGCCGCACCGTGCTGCCGCTGGCCGAAATGCTGTCCCAGCAGCGTCCGGTCGTGGCCATGGACACCTCCGGTTTCGGTGAGTCTGACCCACTCGCCGCAACCGATCCCAGCATCGGCGAATTCGCGGACGCCGTACTGGAGGTGATCCATGCACTCGGCGCCGGACAGGTGGACCTGTTCGGATCGCACACCGGCGCACTGATCGCGCTCGAAGCAGCGGTGCGCGGGCCAGAACGAGTGCGGCGGGTCGTCTTCGACGGGCTACCGGTCTTCTCGCCCGAAGAAAGTGCCGACCACCTCGCCCACTATATCCCTGCATTCGCGCCGCGGTCGGACGGATCCCACGTCGTCTGGGGCTGGAACTACATTCGCGACATGATCCTGTTCTACCCGTGGTACCAGCAGGACCGCGCGCACGCCACGGGCCGGGCGCCCGCCACGTCGATGCTCCACGAGCGCGTCGTGGATCTGATGAAAGCCGGTCCGCACTACGCGCTGGGCTACCGGGCCGCGTACCGCTTCTCGACTCGCGCGGCATTGGCCGAGCTCGCGGTGCCAGCCATGCTGTGTGCTGCGCATGACGATGTTCTCGCCCATCACGCTGAGGCGGTCCGCGCACAGCGTCCCGATATCACGGTGAACTGGCTCGATTCCGCCGATCGCCTCGATGCCACCCAGATCGCGATACATGCGTTCCTTGGTGCGGATGGTGCGAATGACTGATCCGCTGAGCGCACCGGGCCCTACCGGCACCGCCATTCGGCGGGCGCTGGTGCCCACGCGCTCGGGCCAACTGCACGTGCGTCTCAGCGGACCGGGCGACGCCGCAGCGGGCAGGTTGCCGCTGCTGCTGTTGCACATGACCCCGTTGTCCAGCGCCATGTACGACCCGCTGCTGCCACGTTTCGGCACCGACCGGCTGACCATCGCCCCCGACCGACCCGGCTTCGGGTTCTCCGACATGCCCGATCGACCGCTCAGCATGGCCGAGTACGCCGCGGCCACCCTGGACCTGCTCGATGCGCTCGAAGTACCCGTTTGTGACGTCCTGGGCACGCATACCGGTTCGGTCGAGGCCGTCGAACTCGCTGCGTCGTTTACGCACCGCGTCCGCAGGCTGGTGCTGGTCAGCATCCCGGCATATACCCTCGCCGAACTCGCGGAGCGCCGCTACCGTCTGGCGGGCGTGCCCCCACCCGCGGAAGATGGCTCACATCTGCTGTGGCACTGGCAGCGCCGCTTCCTGTACCGGACCCAACCATACGATCTGGCCCTGTTTCAGTGGCGATTGCTGCAGGAGTTACTGGCCGGACCCAACGTGTGGTGGCCGTACAAAGCCGTCTTCGACTACCCCATGGCGCAGCGCCTCGCGGGCCTGGTCCAGCCGGTCCTCGTGCTCGCACCGCACGACGACCTGTGGGTGCAGACGGAGCGCGTATTGCAGAGCCGGGGTCTGCCGCCGCAGGCGCGCTTTGTCGACCTGCCGCATCTCGGTCTGGACATCGTGTACTTCGCGACCGACGAAGTGGCCCGCCTCGTCCGCCAGTTTCTCGATGCGCCGGAGACCTGATCGATCAGGGCGCCGTCGCCTCCAGCAGCGATGCGACCGAATCCATCTGGGCCAAGCCGAAGACGGACTCCGCCACACGCGTGATGGCCAGCGGAGCAAGCGCGAGCCCCGCATTGAGCGCAAACTTGTGCTGGACCTCTGCGTCGCTGAGTGGCTGCGCTGGCCCACCGCGGTTGTGCATCACGCGCTCCTCCAGCAGGCGGCCGTCGCGCAGGTGCACGCGGACCACCGCCGGGAACTCGCGCGGAAACACCGTGTCGCACTCCGCATCCACAAATGTGGCGACCTTTGCGGCCAGCGCCAGGCGCGCCGGGTCGCGCGCCATCGCATCGGTGAAGTCCTCGAAGTAGACGCCAAGTCCGCCGCCGCCGAGCAGCGCCGCCGCGACGGTAAACGGGCCGCTGAACTGAGCGTGGTACCCGCTGCGGGGTCTGATTTTCTCGTCGCGTGGCTCGCCGATAGTGCGCAATGGCGCTGCCGCGCAGCCGAGCTCGATGCGCTCGATCTGGTCCACGTCGACAACCCCGCCCAGTCGACGGCGGATGGCCAGGGCAGCGTCGATCCCGGCGTGCGTGTAATGGTTGGCCGGATAAGGCTTGAAGAAGATGCCGGGTACCTCCCAGCGCTCGCCAAGTCCGTCGCTGATGGCAGTGGGATCGTACTGACCGCTCATGGGCCGCCCAGCCGCAGTGGACGCGTTTGACCGTACCCCCCGCGCGATTGGCTTCGATCACTCCCGAACCGAAACTGGCGGCGATCCCCAGCGCATTCATGATGCCTTCAGACTCGAGCCCGAGCAGTCGCCCGGCGGCAGCCGCGGCGCCAAGCGTGCCGCAGATCGACGTCGCGTGCCAGCCGCGCTCAAAGAACACGTTCCCGGCCTCGGGCAGATAACCGGCCATGCCAATTCGGACAGTCACTTCGATGCCAAGCGCTGCAGCGAGGAGTGCGTCAGCGCCGGTCCGCCCGGTTGCTTCAGCCATGGCCAGCACCGCCGGCACGATGCTGGCACTCGGATGCAGCACCGACGGCAAATGCGTGTCGTCGAAGTCGAGGCTGTGCGCGAGGGTGCCGTTGACCAGTGCCGCATTCGGCGCCGGACAAGCCAGGTC
>WNFC01003731.1_pt1 | contig 16508 bp, 26 predicted proteins | sample 5400541 | NCBI WGS metagenome assembly WNFC01 (sample SAMN13153342, study PRJNA577476) | soil metagenome | isolation source: 120 cm saprolite under Douglas fir tree site 2 hole 2 replicate 1 | place: USA:California | collected 2015-04-18
TCCGCCAGTCCGACTTCGCCCTTCGACAATTGCACGCGGCGCCCGGCTTCGATTTCTTCCGCAGCCTTCCGGTTTTTCAGGCCGCTCGATTCCTGATAACGCCGGCCATTCCAGGTGAAGCTGTACCACCACGTCTCATTTCTCCTGTAAAGCATCTCACTTCCCTCCCTTCGTCTGTCTCTTGCGGCGCTGCCGCATGTATTTTTTTCTTCGCTCACGAAACTCCGGACTGTTCGAAGTCGCCTGAACACGGCACTGGTCGGAATGGTAGACGGCATGGTCGAATATCGCGAAGAACCACTTTCCACATCCCGGACGCTTGCAGCGTCGGACGCGCGTCAATAGGTCCGCTTGCATCAGTTCCCACGCCTTCCAGAAAGCCAGGGATTGCGCCGGCGGGATCTTCTTCATATTTGCGGTCGGGATTTGTGCAAAGGTGCGCGCACCCTGCTGGTCATAGCCGATATAGGGAGCAGTTCCCAGCCTCCAATGCGCGACGACGTTAGCGAAGAACTCCGAGATAGCCTTCGCCGCGTCCACCTTCTGGAAGGCCACCGCAGATTGATACTGCGCCTCCAGTGCCAGCAACTGCTCAACTTGGTCGTTGGGCGGGCGCTTCGGGTCTTCGAGCCACTCCACCACCACCGCCCCTTCATGGGAGCCGATGAATTCATGGCGGCTGCGTTGTGTGACTACGGCTTTCCCTGGTTTCTTGCTTTCCTTGACTGCACGGTTTTTTTGTTTTTGTGCCTTTGTCATATTGACAACCTCATGGGTTACACCGACACTGGCTTCACTGTATCGCCGTATGGCGATGATTGCAAGAGGAAAAAATGGAGGCGGCCAGTGGCTAAGAAGGCAAGCGGTAAGGAAGTGGTAATCACCGCGCAGCAGGCCAAGGATTATAAGCGCATGGACCTGGCGGCGGAGAAGTTTGGTATCAGCGTTCCTTATATCAAGAAGTTATTCAACGAAGGGAAAATCCACCGCTACAAATTGGGCGCGGCCACCATGGTCGATTGCGCGGAAATCGAAGCACTCATCCGGCTGGATGCAGGCAATCACGGGCCGGCCGCTGCGCCCGGGCAAGCGCAAAGGTAGTCCACCATGCTTTGCCCCTGGTGCAAAAAGAGGGACTTGCCCGTTCATTTACTGAAACGGCATATCAAGTACTGCATATCAGCGCCGCGACCGCGGGGCAAAGTCGAAAGGAAGCGCCTCTTGCGAAAGCTCAGTAGTAACGGAAAAGCCAGCGCCCTCAGCGCTGGCCAGTTCCAAAAATCAAAGGAGAAAATATGTCAACCACAGCAACAGTAGCAATCAGCAGTCCGCAAGTCAATCCGAACATCGGCCGAGCCAGAAGGGCCGCCTATAAGCACGGCATGAAAATGCTCAAGCGAAAGGATGGAACCTACCGGCTCACAAGATTGACACCCCCGAAGTACACGACCGTCATCGTGCTCGAAGGACTCAATCCGGAACGCGTCCTCAATCTCTGTGATGGCTTCGACCAAATTATATACGAAGAGACAGGGCGCTGCCGGAGATGTGGTGAACTGCTCAGTTCCTGCGCTGTCTCGGCATGCTGCATCTCGTGCAATGCCTGGTATTGCGACGAAGACTGTGAGAGCGGGATCGAAGGAGGGGATCGCATTGTGTACTGCTCGCAGGAATGCGCGGCCTTGCCGGACGCCATCGACGCGGATACGGTCGCGGAAACGGAAGGTGCGCAATGAAAACACTTTGGTCTGTTATTGAATTTGATGGCTGCCACAGAGGCATCCGTGACCTGCGGACCTTCGCCACTGAGCAAGAGGCGGAAGAACATGCTTCGTTGATGTACGGCACTCTCGGCGGAGCGAACCACTTCATTTCGAGGCTAGAAGTCAGCGACGAAGAGTTTTTGAACCTAGTTGGCGCCTTTGACCATGAGTTGCCCACGAGAGCGCCTTTTTTTAGAGGCTAACCGAAGAGTGGATAGCTCACGCAATTGAGCGAGGTGCGTGATGACGGACCCGGAGGAGGACGAATGAAAGAAGAAATGAGAAAAGAACTCAGATCCGTTGAGTTTGCCCTTAACTGTTTCGAGACTAAAGAGAAGCGTAAAGGAAATCCCCAGGCAATTGCTGGCTTGCCGCCCTGCCAATGGGACCTGCCGGAAGATGTCAAATCGCTGTACGACTTGCAGTGGGAATTGGCCAGTGAACTTTATTGTCTCGGTGATTGGTCGCCGCAGCCGGGCCGGTCAACTGACGAAAACCCAACAAGAAAAACAAAGGAGAAATAAAATGAACATTATTCCCGACCGTGAAGCTTTTGAACAAATTGAAAGGGAGCATCCAAACGAGCCACCTGAGAAGAAGTATCGCCTTGCTCAAGAGGATACTTTGCGACGTCTGGCTCAAGCGCAAGCGGGTCCCATCGACGAGTACGAAATCAGCGTTCATAACGAACAAATGAAGCAAGAACTCTTCGAGCAAGGAAGCTCGAACAACACGACCCACGATTTGGAAGAACTCGAAGATGACCGTTTCGGGATTTGCCCGTACTGTCTGAACACAAAGCCCTATCTCAATATCGGAATGGGGCATTGGTTCTACTGCGAAAAGCACAAGGTCCGCTGGTTTGTGGGCAGCAATTTGTTTTCCTCTTGGCGGGACGAGACGGAGGAGCAGCAAAGAAAACAGTTCGATGCGATGAACTTCGGGTCTTACCGACAAATCAAACCATTTCATCTCGACAATGAATTCTGGCTTAAAGCCCCCACCGATTTAAGTCCGGAGCAACGCTACGTCATTGAGCCCGATGTTCGCCGTCGTCTGGACGATGACAGCGAAGAACGTTACTGGGGAATTCACGACCGCTGCTCCGACCCGGACACGTCGGACTACTTCTTTGTTCAGCACATTGAGACCCGCGAAGAGGCGGAAGAGATTCTTGGAAAAGTCATTCGCGGTGAATATTGAAAAGGCGGCGCTGGCGGACGCCGCCCAAGAAAGCTACTGAATGCCCAACGACGCCGTACCGCGCAACAAAGGCGCAGGCAAGAGCAAACTCACCGCACTTTTTACGGTGCGCCGATGGCTGCGCGAAATACCTTGCACCGCGGCGCAAGCGAGCACGTTGTTAGTCTTGGCATCTTTCGCGCAGCCAGACGGAACGGGCATCCATCCGGGCATCGAAGACATGGTGAAACTCACGAAACTGGACCGCTCCACCGTCATCGAAGCACTCGGCCGCTGGCGCACCGTCGGTACAATCACCCGAACGAAAGCCGGAAACCGCCGAGCCCGACAAGCCGATGAATACCAAATCAATCTCCATTGGCTGCCATCAAAAGTCGGTCCAGACGACTTTTACAAACATCGGCCAGAACCACCTATGGAAGTCCATAAGTCGGATTGCGAGGGTTCAAAAGTCGGATCAGAGGCTTCAAAGGTCGTCCTGGACGACCCCTCCGAAAAGACTTTCTCCGAAAAAGCATTACCACCGATAAAACCAACACCAACACCCCCCAACCCCCCGCTGATGCGGGGGGACACTGACAAGCTCTATTGGTGGTACAAATCGCTCATCGCTATCAGACTCGGTCGTAGGCGCAGACTTCCAAATCTAAAACATCTTGCCGGTGCGACCGTCGAAATGGTTCTTGATTTTCTCGCGCAACGCGGATTCGAAGCTCGCCTTGTCCAAGAACCCGTCGTCATGCCGACAGACCGCGTCCCTTCGCTCGTTCCGGTATCGCTGCAGGACCTCAATCTCATTCGCGCCTTTGGCACCAAGACCGACGAACTATGAACCACACCACGTGCACGCGAGCCAACCGCTGGCTGCGAGACGATCATTTACCGAGCGCTAGTGGCAATATCCCGACAGTGGAAAAGAACCCGTTATGGAATGGCCAACGCTGCGATTTGCTGGCGAATGCAGCCACGCAAAAAAAGTACTGCCACCTGGGGGGTGTCGTGGACGTGAATCGTTTTGCAGATGGTCGGGGAATTCCCTTCGCTGGGGTCTGTACGGTGTTACAAAATCGGCTACAAGCAGCGCAGATTTTGCGTGCAAGTGTTGTGCGTGCATGTTGTTGCATTAATTTCTCTTCCGGTGCCCAACCCGATGGTCCGCCATTTGCGCTCTTTCTCGCGTGACGGCCTATTCGCGTTGAGCAGCTCGCGGAAGCAATAGCAGGCGCGCAGAGACGTGAAACGAAGTGGAGCGATGCAAGTGGTTGACTTCTCTGCTAGCGTGCAGTTTGAGAGACGTTGCTGCGATACTCATTTTCTTTGAGCTTAGGGGCCTGCCAAAAGCCGGGCCCTCCGCGTGTAAAACGTCTGCAACCTAAAGGGGATTTGGCATGAAGTGCTTGATCTGCTCGCGTCCGGACGTGAAGGCAATCAACTTGGAGTTGCTGCAACGGACAGGAAGGCGTAGTGGAACGGTCACGGCTCTGGCGAAGCGGCTGGGTGTGCATCGGGTGAGTTTGTGGCGTCACCGTAAAGAGCACTTGAAGATTTATGTGAGCAAGCGTCCGGTTAAGGTGGAAGAGCTGTCGTTCGAAGAGCGGGCGCGGCTGCTGAGTGGAGAAGCGGACCGGCTTGTATGCCAGATCGAGAATGGCATGCCGAAGGAACTGGGAGAGCAGGCATTAAGGGCGCTGACGCTGCGGGTGAAGCTGCTGGAGATGGAATCGCGGTTTGCGGGGCGGCCCATGACGCAGCAACGGCCGACTGCGGAGTCGTTAGAAGATCCCGAGGAAGAAGGCCGGGTGATGAAGGAATTCACCGAAGTGTGCGGGAATGAGTCGTGATCAATCTTCTGGAAAAGTATCGGGAACGGACGCGGGAGAAGTTGCTTGACGATTTTGGCGCGTTCTGCCGGCGGGCGTGGCGGGAAGTCGAGCCTACTACTCCGTTGTCGTGGAACTGGCATCACGAAATGATGGCCGAGCACTTGATGTTGGCGTACCAGCGGGAAGAGCAACGGCTGATTTTTTGTCTGCCGCCGCGCGGGCTGAAGTCAAAACTGGTTTCCGTATTTTTCCCCGCATGGGTGTGGGCGAAGAGTCCCGGCGAAAGTTTCATCCTTACGTCGTACTCCGATTCCCTTTCCGAAGAGCTGCACATGGGGCGGCGGAACCTGTTGCAGTCGGAATGGTACCAGACGACATTTCCGAACAAGGTACAGTTCGCCGCAGACCAGAACCGCAGGGAGAAATTCAAAAACACGGCGGGCGGGCAATCGGTTGCGACGTCAGTGGAAGGCGTGCTCACAGGTCTCGGTGCGGATTATCTTTTGGTCGACGACATTTTGAGTCCGCAACAATCCTACAGCGACTCGGAACGGATGAATGCGAATCGTTTCTTCGACAGCACACTCAGGTCCCGCCTGAACGAGCCGACGCGCGGCGTCATCATCATCGTCTGCCAGCGACTCCATGAAGCGGATCTGGTTGGGTATCTCGCGGAGTCGGAGTCTGGCGCGTGGACGGTTGTGAACCTGCCCATGGAGGCCGAGCAGGAGGAAGACATCACGTTTCCCATTTCCGGCCGCGTTATGCGCCGCAAGGAAGGTGACCTGCTCCATCCGCAAAGATGGCCGAAGGCGTGGGTCGATAAACACAAACGTACTGTCGGGCGCGTGGTGTGGTCGAGCCAATTTCAGCAGCGGCCATCTCCCAAAGAAGGCAATCTCGTCAAGGTCAGCGACGTGATGTATTACGGCGGCAAAGACCTTGTGACCGGTGAGCGCGACCCGGACCTGCCGGCAGAGTTCGAGCGGCGAATCATTTCCGTTGACGCGAGCTTCAAGGATAAGGCCACGTCGGACTATGTCTGCATTCTCGTGATTGGCATCATCGGCGCACGGCGCTATGTCCTGCACATCGTCAACGCGCACTTGAATCTCGACGGAACGGAAAATGAGATTCGCGCGCTGCATGCGATGTTCGGCGGGGTCTCCGCGATCTTGATTGAAGACAAGGCCAACGGCGGCGCTGTAATTTCGCATCTGCAATCGGAACTTTCCGGCGTGATTGCGGTTGAGCCGCAGGGCGGCAAGTTCGCGCGCATGATGGCCGCGGCGCCCGAGTTCGAAGCGCACAACTGGTTTTTCGACCGCGCGGGAGCCTCGACGAGCAAAGCGGTTGACCAGGTCACGGTTTTTCCTAACGCCAAGTACGATGACATTGCCGATGCCATTTCCCAGGCCGCGATTTGGTTGCAGAGCCACAGCTACGAATTGGGCGTGCTCGATTGGGCCAAGAAGGTCAAAGAAGAAATCAGAACCGGCTTGCGGAATCTTCTTGGCGAAAAAAAGCTGCGACCGCAAACGCTGGCCGTCGAACAGAAGCAAACCGAGACGCGCGTCGAGGGCGGACCACCAAGAGAGGAAAAGCCTGCCTGTCCCAACTGCAAGAGCACATCAACGGTGCGGTTGGGTGCGCCCGGGAACATCCATTGCAACCAGTGCAGGACGGATTTCGACGATGCCGGCCACATTCTCAGCCCGCAGGAGGAACTTGGCTGCAAGCCAGGGTGCGCCGGGTTTCTGCCGCAAATTGTTTCCGGCCGCACTCGGTGCGGTAATTGTGGCGCCTACCATGATCTGGCGCCAGCGGTGATCGGCATCTCTCGTCGCGACTACGCCGCGGGGGTGGGGAGATACGGGAGATTTAGATGAGCGAGAACGAAAAAGAACTGTGCCCACAATGCGGCAGTGCCCTCATTTCGGAAATCACGGGCGCCGGCAAGCGCTGCGGGCAATGTGGTTTTCAGTGGGGCGTTTCCAAAAATCCCGTCGCAGATGCCGTCGCAGAACGCAAGCGGCAAGGCGTGCATGGCGGCTGGCGACGGCCGCCTGTGCAAAAAACTTAGATTTTGCTCTTGCGCGTGGCGGGAAAACCGAAACATGATTCTCAATCATGCAAACCGTTGAAGCCGCGGACAGCATTGCTGCAATCGAGCAGGAATATGCCGCCAGTGAGCGCGCATGGACGCTTGCCAAACAGCGAACCCGCTCTTACGAGAACGCCCATCCGAAATTAAAGCCCTTCGCGTTTTTTAACGGCCGACTCGCCTTTTTGATTCGCCGTGATGCGTTGGAGCATGACCCCGATCTACGGCAACTCAAAACCTTGGAACTAGAAGCGTATCGCGCGCGCGAGCAAGCAATCCGAAAGCGCGCAGATTTACGAAGGGGGAACCCATGAAACTTGAACCGTTTGGTTGGTATGCGCCGCGAGCGCCAAAGATTGCCGCGCCGGCAGCAGTGTCAGCGGGGCTCGAGTTTTTGGTAAATAAAGCTGACGATTCCAGCTTGGAGCCCAACCAGGAAACTGTCGAAAGCTATCGGCAGGGCGATCCCGTCAGCCTGGAGAAGTTGTTCGGAATCTCAGCACCCGAGAGACGCGCCGATGTGCCTTTGTCGTATGAGGACATGACCAAAGCCATTTTTGGCAACGCGAATCCCACCATCATGGACGTTCGCACTAACCAACCGGTCGTAGCGCCCAAACAGATTAGCGCCAGCCTCGAAAAGCGCGGCAAGAACAAGAACGAAGTCTTCAACGGCTCAACAACCGAGGTCGACAGCCTCGGCAAGTGGACGTACTTTTTTTTTCAGGGACAACACATACGGTCGCGCTTGGAGCCGGGCGACGGCTCCCAGGTCCTCGAGTTCGATAGCGAAGGCGACCTTTCTGACCAGGTCACGACGAAGGCCGCCGCGGATCTCACCAAGTCCACGCGCGAGATGCCGCAGGTCGCCGAAGGATTCGAAAATTTGGTCAAAATCGACGACTAGGAGGTTAGCCGATGGCGCCGCCGACCACACTGACGATTACACTTGTTCCAAACAGTGTTGCGAACACTGTAGTAATCCCCATTTCGACAGGGTTGCAAACTTACGAGACTTCGCTGCAGGGCTCAGCGGCCGACCTCGCCGTTCGCGGAATTTTTAGGGCTGGATGTTTTACGGCAGACGGCGGCAAAACGTGGTTCGCCGCAATCCAGATACTTTCGATTACCGCATCGTGAGCTGACAATGGCAACGGCGACGGCCCTGGTTTCGAACGCGCGCACACTTAACGGGGAACTCGCAAGATGCCAAAGCGAATTGGAAGGAGTCCGGAGCAGTATTCTCTGTCGAGCCGACCCCAAAAATATTCGCCGACAATTCCGCTTGTGCCAGTCCGCGATGATGTGTCTTGGACGGTCGTTGGCGTTGGACCGCCGCTTCAAGCCAAGATTGGCGAGCGAGAAACGCGAGCAAGCGCTAGATATGCTACGTAATGGTGCGGCGCCGATAACGGTACAGAAAACACTTGGGCTCACCGATGTCACGGTGCGGAATCTCCGGCATCGCGATCTGGGCGACCACCGCAACCTGCTACATGCCCGCAAACTGACCGAGGCGCAAATTGCGGAGATACGCAAAGCAGGAACCGGAACAGTGCGACGGGTCTTCGCCGAGAAGTTCAACGTGAGCGAGCACTTGGTCGGCAAAATCCGGAATGGGCGATACGATGCACGGGAAGAAATATCTCCGGTCGAGACCACAGCAGCGAAGCGAGAAAACATCAAGCGACCTGCCATTGGCGAACTCAGACTAAAGTTCTCCCGTCCGCTGATGGAAAGTTTGATGGAGATGGCCAAACTCGCCGGCACAGAAATGCGCGAGTATGCGGCTGGCTTACTCGAAGTGCAAATCGCCGATTGGAGATCCCGACGAATCCCTGCGGATTTTTTGTACCGTGACGCCACGATGCCGCTGGCGATGCCGACCGCCGGTGGCGCGAAACCGCGTGGCAGATTTCGCGGCAAATTTAGTGCTGACGACCGAGAAAAGGTCGCCGAGCAGCGCGACAGCGGTGTCAGCATCCAGGAGCTTTCCGAAAGATGGAGCTGTTCGCCAACCACGATTCGACGCACGCTGGATTGCCAATGAAACGAGCGGAGGTATGGAGGAATGGGAATGCGGAGGAATATCACGATGGAAACCACAGATCGGCCTGAAGCCACGCGACTCACCGCGGCGCAGAAGGGAGAAATCTTGCGCCTGTATGACATGGTTCCCGTGGTGTAGGAGAAATTGGAAAATGAAAAACCGCAAACTCACCAACGCAGAGCGCGAGGAAATTCTCAGACGCACGCGTGAAGGTGGCAAAGGTAATTTCCAAAAAGAAATCGCGACAGCGATGAAGCTCAGTCCGTATCGCGTGCGGCAAGTGCAAGACGCTGCAGGCTTGCGACCGTATCGTCCGTTTGTTCTGACTACTGCACAAGAGAAAGCCATTGTCGAATTGCTCGGCGAAGGCCATGGCGAAGTTTTCATTACGAAGACGCTGCAAATCCCGGCCAGGCCGGTCCGCGAAGTCATGGTGAGGCATCGGTTTCATCAACTCAAAGGGGCTGTGGGCTACCGCTACTCCTTTTCCAAAGTGAAGCTTGGCGCCATCGCACGCGACCTGCGCCAAGCGAAACGCGCAATTGCGGACAAGTGGCAAATCCCGCTCCACTGGTTGCACCGCTTTGAGGACGCCTGCAGAGCGAAGCGAATCGAGGCCTGGCACAAACGCGACAGAAACGCCCCGACCTTCAGGCTGAGCTTGCCGAAACTGGCGGACTGAAATGGTGACCACGACACAGGAAGCCGAACTCGAACTCGCCGGCGCCCGTGCGAGGCTGGCAAGAGTCCTGAGCGAGCTGGAATTGTATCGCGGCCGGAAGGATCGCGATGACCACGAATATGCCTGGCTGCTCGTGGAGTACGACGAAGGGAGCAAAAATGTCATGCGTTGCCGCGAAGCGCTGGATTCTTAGTAAAAGGAGAGAAAAGAAAATGTCAAATTACATTCAACCGGATTATCGAGTTCCAGTCACCCCTGGCGTGACCGTCCAGGTCGAAAACGTCCTCAATCCCCTTGCCGTAACGGCGCCGATCGCGAAATTCACGCAGCCAGGAACCAGCTCCAGCGGCGTCGAAACAGTGAAATCAGTGCCGGCGTCTCAACTGGCTGACGCCCTAGGCAAAAGCAAAAAAACTTTCGCAGACGGAACGATGAGCTCAACATAAGGAGTAAACATGTCAGAAAAGATCTGCGGGAGTAAGGGTCCCTTTCAGCTCATCTCGGACGGTCTAAGATGCGGCGCGTGCGGTGATGTTTCGCCGGTTGCGGTGCCAGCCCCGTACTCGCAGCCCCCGGATCCGCCACGTCCGAGGCCCAGCGCAGCCCGAATCAGCCCAAAAAATCCGCTGGGGATGTAGCTGGAATGGTGACTGCGGAGTCAAAGCGTTTCCGCGCTGCGCCAGTGCAGAGGTTAGGTGGAATCCGTTGAGCGGAAGGGTTCGAGGGAGCCGGGCGCGATCTGTATTGTGCATAGCGTTATTCTTGGCAATGTCCAGTGAGAGCCGCTCCGAATTTTCCCATCTTTGGAGTCCCGTCACAGATAAAACTCGGAGTTCCGCCCAAAACATCCAATGGATTGCTGCTTGGAAGCAAAAGGATATAGGTATCGCAAGTCCCGTGATGGCCTCCATATTCGTCGGAATAATAAATGCAACTACTGACGTGGAATTGAACAGTTTCTCCTTCGGCAAGCGGCGGTATAGCTTTAACCCCTTGCCTTATTGGAGAAAAGAATTCTCTGCCTGGAGCCAAAGGATATTCAAGGCCTTTCATTGTGATGCTTGCTTTGCAGTTGCCTACCGGAATCTCGTCGAAAATAGGATTGCCAGTCTTATTCTCTGGGATAATCTTCATGATTCGCATATAGGGTATGACATTCAGGGCGCTCGCATTTCCCACATTCTTCATCGCGAACTGCATGTTTCCCAAATGAAGCCCAGTTTCCCGGTTACAAATGAACGGCTGGAGAAGCTGTGGGGGACGACTGTTAATTACCAATGGTGCGTGCTGTATCTGTACTGCCCACTTGTCCTGAAGAGTTTTCCAGATATTTACTATGAGAAGACACAGAGCAACAGCCGTGCCGATGCCTGTAATAACCAAACCAAGTTTCTGGATTGGACTTGCAGCCCGCCAACTTCGGCGAAAGGACTTTTTGCCCTCATTCTTGGATTTCTTGGGTTGTGTATCGGGTTTATCCTGCTTTTTGCTCTTCTCTGTCTTGGAGGCACCAAGCGTCTGATCTTCGGTAGTCTTGTGATTATTGTCGGCTCCATTACGGTCTTCCATGTGGGCTTATTCTATCTAAACAGGTAGAAGGATATTCGTCGAGGCTATAACACAACTAAGTACCGCGCAAGATACACCTGCCTCGCATCACGTTCTCGGCCGAAAATTCTCTGGTGAGGCGGGCGGCAGGTTTTCTAGGCCGGTTTCGATCCCAAGCCCTTTTGCCAGTTCAAGATACTTTGCCTTCGCTTCCGCAAATATGGCAGCGTTGGAAGAAGCATCCACGACCTGAGAAAACTCGAAAGCCCTTGCATCATCTGAGGCCAAGATGCCACGGCTTTTCAAGATGTCGAGCAGGACTTTGATGAGTTGGTTTTGTTTAGTGAACAATGTAAGTACTAGCATGTGCTCTTTGGTCGTCATAACCGCCTCCGTTGAGCGGCATTGTACCAAAGGGGTGTAGAATCCCCTCTCCTGCTCTACCACATTTCAATCCTAAACTGCGGGGACTCCTAAAACAATCTACGGGCCGTTGCTTTGAATGGCTAGTCTTCCAGCGTCACGGTCTGAGCCAATGCTTCCCTCGCCAAAGGTTTACCGGGGAGCTGGCGATTCGTTCTTGTGGCGATGATACTGGATGGCGAGAAACAAGCAGACAGTCAACCAGGTCACGAGCGGAAGGACAACAAAGAGAACAAAAACTGCAAGCAAGATGCCGCCGATGATCAGCGTGACAGCCTTCTATTCCGGGTAGAAGAACCGGTGAGTGCATTGTACGTCAACGCGCAGCGCATATTTTTGGTTTTGACCAGAAATGGCATTCCTTGCGCGGGAGTTAAAGACCCTTCACCGAATCGATAGCTTTATCCAAGTCATCTCGAAAAAAAGCCAACACAGACTGATATAGTTCATCCACGGCGGCGATGATACCGGCTCTGAGCGGGCTCAGCATCAGGGTGGCATTCGCTATCCGGACCAGTTCATTGTTGCGTACGTCGCGGACCGTAAAAAGTTGCCAGTCGGAGGAGTTAGTGAAGAAATTGGTAGACGAAACGAAGTTCAATTGTAGGGCACCTGGGATAACCGCGGTAATTGCCGATCCTGCCTTGGCCCAGCGAATCTTACCCTCTCTTGTCTTGGCCACCAGGCCGAGGACTAGAGCCAATTCGCGGGAATCGTCAGGGAGCAAGTTAGGTTTCGTGCTCATTTCTTTTCCTCTGGCGTCAATAAAGATTCTACACGCAACCGTCCCGAGATTTCACTGGTGATGTCAACTAACATTTGACACTGCGAAATCATTATCTGCATTTGTTCTATCGGGACTTCTCCCGGATTTGGGCCGACGGGCAGCGACCCGATAAATTTTTGAAGACCTATTCCAGCGCCGTCGAGCTTATCCTTTTCGAGCGAGGCTAATAGTCGATTCCGTGCTCCTCGAACTTGCCCAAAGCTGGAACCGATCATGTGCGCGAGGTCCGCTACGTCGTCCCATTCTCTGCGTCTGAGCTTACCTACAATTGCAACTACGGCGACTGTTAAATCGAGGAATTCTTGAGCAGCCATGTAAAGCATAAACTTGTGTTCAAGCGCTTTCTCTGCTTCCCTGGCCGTTTTCAACTTCTGGTAGCTAAGAATAGAAAGGCCGATGCCGATGATGCCTACCACGAGCCCCGCGATGCCAAAAATCATTTATAAAGCTCCCGCTGTCATTTTCTGCCAATCGGAACGAGGGGTTCTCATGGCGTAAGGTCTCTAGGACGCGCTCTATGCCTGGGTCCGTGTGAATGCTGGAACATAGGAAGCATGGAAGAGATTGTATGCGCTTGCCCCCATTTGTGTACATGAAGCAGTCCGTTCCGCACTGATTTCTGCATAACCTAAGGGGCAGGTTTCAAATATACTGCCCACATGCTGATGGTCATCTTCGGCGCCTCCTACGATTCATGCCCCACCCATGTTCCAGGATCAAATATGCCTGATGCTCGCGAAGATGCTCTGTAAGTTCGACATTTTCCGTAAGGGCACTAAGCCTTATCTTTCTTGAGGCTGCTGCGCTTTTTGGCGATGGAAGAACTGGATTTCTTCAAGGACCAACTCACGACGGTCTTTCCCTGCGTTTGTTAGCTGGCGGGGATTCTTCCAGAGTTCATCTAGGAGAGCACACAGCAGCGGGATCTCCAGAAACTCTGGCACGACGTGCCACCCTATCGGATAACGATGCGTCTCTGGAACCGATGGACCATTGCACCTTTGAGCCAGTCTCTTCGTTGAGCTGTCCCCATAAACGCCAGAGATCACAGTGTAGGTGCCGTCATCAAACAAAATTTGTATTGCTGACCATTTCCCATCTGGTGAAATCCGGTCTGCGCGCTCAACCATTTCCTCTCACGATTCATGCCCCTCGCAAACAAGCAAGACCTTCTAGGCGCGCCGATTTTTGCATATTCTTTTGCATAATCGCAACCCACTCCAGCCCAACAATCCTGATGTCAAGTCATTCACGCTGACGGCAAGCCGAACCTAGCCCATACGCTGTGCTAAGCTAAACCGCGACACGCTCAGGCGCCCGTAGGTTGTCGCTCTATCCATTTGAGCAATTCGCGATACCGCAGCCGCCGCGTCGTATTGGTGTCGAATTCCGAGTTGCCGTGGTTTTTAGAGCGGGAGAAAAAGACCGGGAAGAAGTGAACGCTGCTTAAATGCCATACACGGTGACATACACATCCGGCCGGCAAGAAGTTACGTTCAGCGCTGAGGATTTCCTAAGCGAAGCTATCAGTGATTTCCTCGAATCAGGGGCAAAGTCTTCAAGGCTTGCTAGCGCCATCGTTAAAGTGGCCACCGGCGTAGAACTACTCTTAAAAAATATGCTCGAAAAGGTCTGTCCGGCGCTCATATTAGACAAAGTAGATGATGCTGGCCTTCAAATTGCCAAGGTGTTCGGCATTGAGAAGCGATTGCGGCTTCCAAGCGAAGCGGAAAAGGTTGACCTTCGAACCGTTGCGTTTCCAATTTTGTTACTTCGAGCGGGCAAATTCTTCGACGTCATCGAACAATATGCTGCGGCTCTAACTAAACTTCATAAGATTCGCAACTCGCTTGTGCATCATAAAGGAACAGTTGACGTTCTCGAAGTGAACCTACTTCTGGTGAAGTCCGTGTTCCCCTTTATCGAACGAGTGAGCAAGTCCGACAAGTCACTGGAGCTTAGAATTTCTAGCACAACATGGAAAAGGATTCGTCAGTTGGAAGCGCAGAGCGTCGATGCATTAACGAGCCAGCTTGCCAAGAAAATTGCGTACTATTCTTCGCTTGCTGGCCGACTGTCTAAACAGAAGGTGTCGTTGCTTGCACAGTCGGAAACGGAGAAAGACTCAGAGCATGAAATAACTGAGGACAATTTACATTGTCCCGCCTGCGGCAATGAAACAGCATCGATATTTCAAGAAGCAGAAGCTGATTACGATGAGTCCGGACTAGTTGGAGGTTTTTTCGTTTTCAGTATGAGATGCCGGGTATGTGGGATCGAGCTAGACGAGGACGAGATTCAATGCATTATCTCTGACTTTGGGACTTACATAGATCAAAGTGCGGCCGCAGAGAAACAATACTGGGAACTGGGGATTACCCCGCCAGATTTATCGGACTACGGTTAAGCCTCGAAGTGCATGCATAGCTGCTCGTGACTTTACTTCGCCAAGCTCCAGATAGTCTGTAGTGAAAACTGTAACACTTTTCGCCGCTACAGGCCGCTACGGGTGACTAGACAAATCGCTAAGAGCTTGATTCTGTGGGATGGGTCGCTACAGGCCGCTATCCAGAAAGGCTGGATTACGGCTCATAACCCGAAGGTCGTCAGTTCAAATCTGACCCCCGCAACCATTCTTTAGTTGACAACAAACGGCCTGGGAGGCTCCTCCCCGGCCGTTTTCCTTTTCCATCCGCTCGCGTCTAAACTCCCCAAACTGCGTTGCGAAGTTGCGCCGCGCCGAAGAGCAAGCTATCAAAATCTGGCGTCTTGCTCATCAATGGGTAGTCAAAGAGAGTTCCCAGTGCTTGGGCATGGCAGGCGTCAATGGAAAGTTTTTGGCCTGAAAGATCAGGTGGATAGGAAGAGGCTCACGATCTCCGCGGCCCCGAGGGTCATTACCGGTCGCGTACGCGGAAACCTCGATGGGCAAGTTCGAATTCGTAACTTTTACTTCCAGCGTTTTGTCTTCCGAGATTAGTCGATCGATTCGAGCACCTTGGAGGTAGAGAGTTTCGAGATGATCATATCGGCTGGGAATGGCCAACCAGAGACGACGGACGTCTAAAGACTTGGAGGCTGTCAACGATTCTTTTCTTTGGAGAGTGTTACCCTGAAGGGTCCAAGTCACTTCCGAGACCAGGCCCGGGTCCACAAGAACTCCGGCTTTGTCCCCGACAACCACCCAGCGATTCCAGACTGCTGTGACGCTCTTGCCATCGGCGGCAGACTTGATGTCATCCGCGCCGTCCACGGCGGCGATAGTCCGGCCATCTTCCAATTCCAAAAACGGAACGAGACATGGATAGAGCTTCTCCACGGGAAACGCAAAGCCGGGAAATCCATCCGGCCCAGGCTCATAGTCGGAGGTCGCCGCCTTCGGTCCAGTCACAAACGGCATTACGAAATGTAGATTGCGCTGGCGAACAACCCAAACGGCAAACTTGCGGCCAGGTCCATTGCGAAAATATTGAAAACGGGCAACGTCGCCAAGGCTCGGCTGACGGGGAAAGCTCCTCACCCCTTCCCTTTCGAGAGCTTCTATGAACCTCTGATGCGAAGCGATCGCTTTTGCAAGAAAAGTTGTCGTTTGCTGCCATTCGCGTTCTTTGGTGATGTAGGAATAGTCGCCCCTGCCAAAGGCGAAAATGGAGAGCAAGTGCGTCTGGGTATTGAAATCGTTTCGCAGCCACGACCAAGCGGCAAAATAAGCGGCGGCTAACTGAGAGAGCGGTGCCGGCCGGAACTCGGGATGAACGCCGAGAAAAGAGGCGATCTCAAGAGTGTCCATATAACTGATGGCGCCAAGGCTTCGCCCCCAGGAGTAGCCGTAGCCGTCTTCGGATAGTAAATCCCACCAAAGCTTCATCTGTTCCTTTAGCGAGGGCGCAACGGCCTTCATAATGTCCTGACGGTCCGCGAGTTCCGCAGCATCGTAGATTGCTCTGGCGTACTCGTTGGAGTAGCGATCGTACCGGCCTGTGGGCAGCGCATCGTCGGCAAAGAGGGCGCCGTCAGTAAATTGTTGGGCGGCCCGATTGAGCAGGTCATCGAGAGCGGTGCGGTCGCTGTTGAGGCCAAGCTGGTAGTTGATCGCCGCGATCCGCGCAGCCACGCCGAAGTAGT
>WNFC01004061.1_pt1 | contig 16504 bp, 16 predicted proteins | sample 5400541 | NCBI WGS metagenome assembly WNFC01 (sample SAMN13153342, study PRJNA577476) | soil metagenome | isolation source: 120 cm saprolite under Douglas fir tree site 2 hole 2 replicate 1 | place: USA:California | collected 2015-04-18
TGACCGGGTCGGATGAGTCGCTGTCCGCGTCCAGCACGAGCACGGCGTCCTCGTGCGCGGCGCGCGTGAGGGCGGCGCCGGGACGCACCGGGCGGCGGTCGAACTCCGGGGGCAGGCCGGCCACGAGGCCCGCCGCCGGCGAGCCTTCCGGATAGAGCACGACGCGATTCTGCATGAAAGCAGGGTAGGGTCGCCTGCGGGCGCCTGTCAAGGAAGCGGCCGCTTTGGCTTGACCCGTCGAGCCGCGCGCCGATAGACTAGCCAACCTATGACAACCCGCATATCGACGGGTCTCGAGAGGCTGGACGAGATGCTGGGCGGCGGGCTCCTGCCCGGCACCCTCTGCGTCGCCTACGGCGCGACGGGAATCGGCAAGACGCACCTCGGGCTCCACTTCGCCCACGCGGGAGAGACCGCCGACCGGGTCCCCGGCATCTTCTTCGACATGAACGCGCGAGGGGATTCGCAGCAGCATTCCGAATACGCCTCCCGGCTGTACGGGTGGACCCTCGACCGGTGGACGCACACCGTCACGCCCATGGCCGATCCGTTTCCGTTGCCGGCGCAGATGGCGGCCCGGTACTGCGACGCGCTCCCGTGGGTCGGCAAGCTCAGGGACTACCAGGGAGCCACCCCCGACGGGGAGCTCGAGCTGGACTGGAACTGGAAGTCCGAGTACAACCACGCGATGTACACGGTCCGGCCCTTCATCTATTTCCACCTGGGGGCGGGGTGCCGGCGCGTCGTGGTGGACGGCATCGAGCCCATGGACGTGCCGGGCGACTACATCCAGCCCTTTCTCTTCGACGAGCTGTACCGCAAGGTCATCCATCGCGACAGCGAGATCCTGGGGATGGAGATCTGCCTGCCGGTGTGGAAGCACCGCGAGTTCATCGACAGCCACCGCTACGACCACGCGACCGTCACCACCGTGCTCCTGGTGACGACCGAGGAGACCCGCCTGGAAGACCTCATCGCGCGAAAAGTCGCCTCGGGAGACATCGGCGCCGTCGCCAACACCATCCTCGTGATGGGCAGCGAGCGCGTGGGCAACCGGCTCGGGCGCTTCCTCTGTGTCGTCAAGCACCGGGGCAGCGCGAAGAGCGACGAGATCGCGGAGTACCGGGTCACGGGGCGCGGCATCGAGTTCGTGTAGCCGCGCCATGGACGCGCGGGTGCTCGAGGCGGGTCGCGCGCGGGCCTTCCGTCACGCGCCGGGACTGCGCGTGAAATCGGCGCGGGCGGCGGCGGCCTTCGTGAACCAGGTCGGCGTCTGCTCCACCTTCTACCGCTTTCCCGACGGGCTCGCGTGTCTCTGGGAGGCCGTGGTAGGCCGCGAACGGCCGCGCTGGCCACGGCACTCGCACCACGACGCGGGCATCGGACGGACCTGGGAGCTCAAGGACGAGCTGCCGGCCGCGCGGCGCTGCTACTACGGCAAGCTCGTCAAGCGGCGCCCCGTCCTCGTCGCGCTCGACCTCTTCCCGGCCTTCTACGCTCTCACGCGCGGCGGCCAGCGCGCCCGCGACTATGCCACCGAATACCGGGCGGGACGCATGTCGGCGACGGCCAAGCGGCTCATGGACAGCTTCTTCCGCGAGAGCCCGCAGTACACGCGGGGCCTCCGGGCCGACACCTTCATGCTCGAGAGCGGCAAGACCCGAGAGTTCGAGCGGGGGATGGCAGAGCTCCAGCAGGGCCTCTGGATCGTCAAGACCGAGGAGCGCTACGAGCCCAGCTTTTCCTACCGTTGGGACCTCCTCGAGCGCTGGCTGCCCGATGCCGTCGCCGAGGGGCGGGGGCTCGGCCGAACTTCCGCGCTCGACCGCGTCATCGCGCGCTACCTGGACGGCGCCGTGTACTCGACGCCCATTCGCATGGCGAGCCTCTTTGGGCTCGAGACCGTCGAAACGGCGCGGGCCGTCGACCGCTTGGCCAGAGCCGGCCGCGTCCGCGCCGGCGTCTCGGTCAATGGCTGGCCGGGAACCTGGGTGGTGAGGGCCTGATGCGGCCGCCCGACGACTTCCGGTATATCGACATCCACACCCACCTCCATCCGCCGAGGCTTTCCCGCGCGATCAGGAGATGGTTCGCCGAGCGCTCGAATTGGAAGCTCGAGTACCCGACGGAGCCCGAGCTGGTCGCGGGCTTCCTCCGCGACCACGGCGTCGAGCGCTTCGTCTACTTCTCGTATGCGCACAAGGCCGGTATGGCCCGGGAGATCAACGCCTGGCTTCACGCCACCGAGCGGACGGTGCCGCAAGGCATACCGCTCGGGACCATCCACCCTGACGATCCGGACATGATGGAGGCGGTGGATGAGGCGCTCGTCGGCTACGGCTTCCAGGGCTTCAAGTTCCACATCAACGTCCAGCGCTTCTTCCCCGATGATCCGCGCGTGCTGCCCGTTTACGAGCGGCTGCTGGCCCTCGGCCGGCTCCTCCTGATCCACGTCGGCACCGCGCCCTGGCCCAACGGCTTCGACGGCTTCCCGCGCTTCGAGCGCGTCATGGAGATGTTTCCGGACCTCAAGGTCGTGGTAGCGCACATGGGCTCCTTCGAGACTCGCCAGTTCATGGGGCTCATGGAGCATTGCCCCAATCTCTACCTGGACACGACCATGGCCTTCGCGCCGGTGCGCCTCGAGCACAGGAGGATCGACACCCGCCTCAACCGCATCTCCGTCACCAACGACGACCTCCTCCGGTGGCAGGAGAGGATCGTCTTCGGCAGCGACTTTCCGATCCTGCCGTACCCGTACGAGGAGGAGATGGAAGCCTTGTGGCTGCGCGATCTGCCGCTGGCCACCTACCGGAAGATCTTCCACGACAACGCCGCGACGCTCCTGGGCTTGACGTGACCGCTCCCGCGCGAGTGAGGCTCGACGGCTTGAGCGCGGGCGCGCGGGCCGCGCTCGAGGCCCTGGCGCGGCGGCTGGGCCCCGAGCATCCGGCCTGGCTGGTCGGCGGCGCGGTGCGCGACGCCCTGTCAGGAGGCGGGGCGGGCGATCTCGACATCGCCGTGCCGACCGGTGCGGTGGCCCTCGCGCGCGATCTGGCCAACTCGCTGGGCGCGGCCTTTCACCTCCTGAGTGAGCCGCACGGCGCGGCCCGTCTCGCGGGGGGCGCCGGGCACGCGTGGCAGGGCCCGCAGGTCGACATCGCGGATTTCCGCTCGGGCGACCTCGCCGGTGACCTCGGCGGGCGCGACTTCACCGTCAACGCGCTCGCGGTCGCCGTCGAGCAGCTCGTCGCTGACGGAGAGGCCGACGTCGAGGACCCGACCGGCGGCCTCCGCGATCTGCAGGCGCGCATCGTCCGGTCTTGCGCGCCACGCTCGCTCGAGGACGATCCCGTCCGCGTGCTCCGCGCCGCGCGGCTCGGCGCCCAGCCCGGCTGGAGGCTCGATCCGGCGCTCGAGGAGGCCGCGCCCCGCGCCGCGCCCGGCCTCTCTGCGACCTCCGCCGAGCGCGCCCGGGACGAGATCCTCGGAATCCTCGCCGGCCCCGCGTCGGCGGCCGGCCTGCGCCTGCTCGACCGCTGGGGCGCGCTCGAAGTTCTCCTGCCTGAGCGCGCCGCGATGAAGGCGACGGCGCAGTCCGAGCCGCACCGCTTCGATGTCTGGGAGCACAGCCTGCGCGCCGTCGAAGGGGCCGACCTTCTGGTCGCCCGCGTCCTGGAGCTCGCTCCCTGGGGGGAGGCGCTTCTCGGGCATCTCGGTGAGCCGCTCGGTGACGGGGCCACGCGGCGCGAGGCGCTCAAGCTGGCGGCGCTGCTCCACGACGTCGCCAAGCCCGAGACCCGGAGCGTCGAGGCCGGGCGCACGCGCTTCATCGGCCACGATGCGCTTGGCGCTCATCGGGTTCTTGGCATCGCCGAGCGGCTCCGGCTGTCGGGGCGGATGACGGCTGTGCTCGAGCGCCTCGTCCGCCACCACCTGCGCCCGATGCATCTGGCCCAGTCCGGCGGCATAAGTCGTCGCGCGCGATTTCGCTTCTTCCGGGATCTGGGGGACGAGGCGCGCGATCTGTTGCTGCTCGCGATGGCGGATGCGGCGGCGCTGAGGGGCGATTCGCCGCTCGCCGTGTGGGAGGGCTCCGACGGGCGCATCGTGCGCGAGCTGATGGCGGGCCATGCTGAGGAGATCGCAGCGATGTCGGCGCCGCCCCTGCTGGACGGCCGCGAGGCGATGGCGGCTCTGGAGCTTCCCCCCGGCCCGGAGCTCGGCCGGCTGCTTCGCCTCCTTCGCGAGGCGCAAGCGGTGGGCGCCGTGACGACACGGGAGGCAGCCCTGGATTACATCAGGCGGATGCGCGACCGGCCGCTTGACACCTCGGAGCTGGCCCCCTAGAGTAGGGCCGCTCGTCGCGGCTACTGGTCCGCTATCTCAAGGAGGCAGACATGATTGGCATCCGTCTATTCGCGGTGCTTGCCGGAGCGCTTGTCGCCCTCGGGGCGCCCGCCGCCGGTTGGACGGCGCCCGAAGGTAAAGTCGTCATCGCCCAGGGCGTGGACCCCTCCACACTGGACACCATGAATCAGCAGGAGACGCCGGCCTCGGTCGTGGGCGAGCACATATACAACAAGCTCGTCGAGCGGGACCAGAGCCTGAAGATCGTGCCCGCGCTGGCCGTCGAGCTGCCCAAGCTGATCTCGCCCCTGGTCTGGGAAGTCAAGCTTCGCAAGGGAGTCAAGTTCCACAACGGGGAGGACTTCAACGCTGACTCGGCGAAATTCAGCCTGGAGCGTGCCAAGGATCCCAAGATGCGTGCCAGCTCGAATTTCAAGCTGATCCAGCGGGTGGAGATCGTGGATCCCTACACGGTACGCGTGCACACGGTGAAGCCCTGGCCGACGTTCGTCGCCTCGATGAATCACCCGCAGGCGGCCATGTACCCGCCCAAGGCCTACGCGGACAAGGACAGCCCGTACATCTCCAAGAATCCGATCGGCACCGGGCCGTACAAGTTCGTCCGCTGGTCCAAAGACGAGGAGATCGTCCTCGAGGCCAACGAGGCCTACTACCGCGGCGCTCCCAAGATCAAGACCGTGGTGTTCAGGCCCATCCCCGACGACGCCGTGCGGGTGGCGGCGCTCCAGAACGGCGAGGTCGACGTCGCCGTCAACATTCCACCGCACCTCGCGACCATCATCGCCAACCACCCGAAGCTCTATCTCAGCACGGCGCCCAGCGTCCGCACCATCCAGCTCATGTTCTACACGCACCAGTTCGACACCCAGAACAAGCTGGTCGGGCCGTACCAGGGGCCGTCGGCGGACAAGCGCGTCCGCCAGGCCATCGCCTACGCCCTCGACGTGGACGAGCTCATCAAGGGCGTGCTCGACGGCAAGGGGCAGCGCGTGGCGACCATGCTGCCCAGCATGCACTTCGGCTATGACCCCTCGCTCAAGCCCATCAACCAGGACCTGGCCAAGAGCAAGAAGCTGCTGGCGGAGGCGGGCTTCCCCAATGGACTCGAGATCGCGCTCAACGGCCCTCAGGGCCGCTACGTGCGCGACAAGGAAGTGCTCGAGGCGGTCGCCGGCCAGCTGACCAAGGCGGGCATCAAGACGACGATGCGCACCTACGAGTTCGTCAACTATCTGAACAACATGGTCTACGTGCACAAGGCGGGCCCCGTCTGGCTGATCGGCTGGGGGCAGGGGATGATGGACGCCGAGGGCATCTACGTGCCGCTCTTCCGCTCCGGCAGCCTCCTCTGCAACTACTACAACGCGGACATGGACGGGATGATCGACCAGGCGCAGACCATGATGGACGAGAAGCAGCGGCTGGCCCAGTACCACCGCATCAACAAGCTCTGGATCGACGATCAGGCGGCAGTGCCGCTCTACCAGCAGATCGATCTCTACGGTGCCAGCAAGCGGCTCAACTGGAAGGCACGGAGCGACGAGCTGATCAAGGCCTACGACATGTCGCTCAAGTAGGGTCCGGGAGCTTCGTGACCTGGACCTCGGTCCTGCTCGCAGCACTGCTCCTCCTGACGGCGCTTCCGGCCGCGGGGTGGGCCGCTCCGCAGGGGAAGGTGGTCGTCGCCCAGGGGGTCGACCCCACCACGCTCGACCCGATGAACCACCAGGAGACGCCGGCGGCTAACGTCTGCCGGAACATCTTCGATACCCTTGTCGAGCGGGATCAGGATCTCAAGATCCAGCCTGCGCTCGCGCGGGAGCTGCCGAAGCTCGTCGCCCCCACCGTGTGGGAATTCAAGCTTCGTCCGGGCGTCAAGTTCCACAACGGCGAGCCGGTGGATGCCGAGGCGGTGAAGTTCAGCCTCGAGCGGCTCGTCGACCCGAAGAACAAGATGCGGGGCTCGCCCCCGTTCGCCCCGCTTTCTCACGTGGAGATCGTGGACCCGCTCACCGTGCGCATCCACACCAAGGCGCCGTGGCCCATCCTCGACACGCTGATGAGCACCACCCAGGCGTCGATCCTCCCGCCCAAGTACTACCGCGACAAGGAGACGGCCGCCGTGTCGCGCGCCCCGGTAGGCTCGGGCCCTTTCCGCTTCGTTCGCTGGGTGAAGGACGACCGCATCGAGCTCGAGGCCAACGAGCAGTACTGGCGCGGGGCGCCCCGGATCAAGTCACTCGTCTTCCGGCCGATCCCGGATGACTCCGTGCGGGTGGCGGCGCTCCAGAACGGCGAGATCGACGTGGCGGTGAACATCCCGCCGCATCTGGCCACCATCATCGCCAACCATCCGAAGCTCTTTCTCACGACGGCGCCGAGCGTGCGCACCATCCAGCTCCTCTACTACACGCACCACTACGACGCCCAGCACAAGCTCGTCGGGCCCTACCAGGGTCCCACCGCCGACAAGCGGGTGCGATGGGCCATGAACTACGCAGTAGACGTGGACGACATCATCAAGAACGTCCTCGACGGCAAGGCCCAGCGCACGGCGCTCATGCTGACCGACCGGCACTTTGGCTTCGATCCGGCCCTGAAACCGATCAGGCAGGACCTCGCCAAGAGCAAGCAGCTCCTGGCCGAGGCGGGCTATTCGAACGGACTCGAGATCACGCTGAATTCGCCCCAGGGGCGCTACGTGCGCGACAAGGAGGTGGCCGAGGCCATCGCGGGGCAGCTGACCAAGGCCGGCATCCGCACCACGGTGCGCACTCACGAGTGGGTCCACTACTTCGGCACGCTCGCCTACAACCACCGGACGCCGCCGGTGTGGCTCATTGGCTGGGGCACGTCGACCTACGACGCCGAGACCGTGTACGTGCCGCTGTTCCGCTCGGGGCGCTTCCTCAGCAACTACTACAACGCCGACTTCGAGGGCATGATCGAGCAGGCGCAGGCGACCATGGACCCCAAGAAGCGCTTCGATCTTTACTTCAAGATCAACCGGCTCTGGGTCGAGGACGCCGCGGCCATGCCGCTGTACCAGCAGCTCGACCTCTACGGCGCGACCAAGCGCATGGTGTGGAAGGCCCGCGGCGACGAATCCATCAAAGGCTACGACATGGGCCTCAAGGACACGAACAAGGACGCGAAGTAGACGACATCGTAGATCATTGACTTGGGGAATGGCAGGGCTAGAATAGCTGCGAGCGCGGCCGTAATTCAGTGGCAGAATGCCAGCTTCCCAAGCTGGACGTCGCCGGTTCGAATCCGGTCGGCCGCTCCAAAAAATCGGGGGCTTACGGGGCACCGTCCCGTAAGCCTCCTTGATTTTCTAGAGACCAAGATCGGTCAAGCCCGGATGTGGATCGTGGCGGCCAATTCTCATTGCCGTACGAGCGATACCAGTGCCCCGAATCGTCGTGCTATTCGTAGGCGAAGCACACCGCGATGCGATTCCCTTCGAAGGCCCACAGCTCCATGATCAGGCGACAGTCGAGCTCCTTCGCCCATTTGCGCGTGGGAACGCGACGATTTCCTGCCGTCCCCTCACGAACTCCGCATCTGCGGCGAATTCTGCCGTAGCGTCTGGAGAACCCTGGATCTTGGGGTATACTCCGCCCGGTCAAGTATCTCGAAAGCACAGAACGACTTCGAGGGAGACAACGGTATGCCCAAGCCGGAGCTCGAGTTCTTCAAGCCCGATCGCATCGCCTGGGAGCCCGTGGCGGCCTCGGCCACGGGGGGAGCGGGAGGCGCCGGCGTCAGCCAGAAGATCTTGAGCAAGAGTGAGGACGGCGACGTGACCCGCCTGCTCCGGTTCGAAGCCGGTGTCGAGACGACGGAGACGATCACGCACGACTTCTGGGAAGAGGTCTGGATTCTCGAGGGTGAGCTCATCGATCTCGGGAAGAAGCAGACCTTCACCGCGGGGATGTACGCGTGCAGGCCCCCGGGCATGATCCACGGTCCGTATCGGGTGCCCAAGGGATGTGTGACCCTCGAGATGCGCTACTTCAAGAAGTGAAGCCCCGGAAGAAGTGAAGCCCCGGAAGAAGTGAAGCCCCGGAAGAAGTGAAGCCCCGGAAGAAGTGAAGTGGCTCAGGCGGGGCCGAAGCCGATGAAAGTCTGCTCGCCCGTGACGAGGGGGCGGAAGCGCACCGGCAGATCCGCACGAAGCGCGTTGAATGGGATGTCCACGACCCGACCGAGCAGCGAGACGCCCTCGTCGAGCCGCACGACCGCGACCGCGTAGGGCGCCTCGGTCCCACGCCCACGCGGCGCGACCCGGATGACGGTAAAGGACGTGATGCGCCCGACCCCCGCGAGCGGCAGCGGCGTCCAGTCCCGCTCCTGGCAGGTGGGGCAGAATTCCTTCGGGGGGATGGCGAGCTCGCCGCACTTACCGCACCGGATCCCGGTCAGGCGGCCCGCGCGCGCCTCCTCGAAGAAATGCTTGAGGGTCAGCACGCGGTCAGCCACGGCCAAAGAGGCTCACGAGCACGGTGGCGGTGTTGCCGCCCAGGGTGTGCGTCAGGCCCGTTCGCGCGCCCTCGACCTGCCGGGCGCCCGCCTCACCCCGAAGCTGGGTGGTGATCTCGGCGATCTGCGCGGCGCCGGTGGCGCCGATCGGGTGGCCCTTGGCCTTGAGACCGCCAGACGGGTTGACGGGGATCTTGCCTCCGAGGCTTGTCCAGCCCTTCTCGGCGGCCGTGCCGCCAGAGCCCGGCTCGAAGAAGCCCAAGCCCTCGGTAGCGACGATCTCGGCGATGGTGAAGCAATCGTGCAGCTCGACGACATCCACGTCGGCGGGGTTCTTTCCCGCCTCACGGTAGGCGGCGGCCGCGGCACGCTCGGTCGCCATGACCCGCGAGAGATCACGCTTCTCGTGGATAAACATCGTGTCGGAGGCCGCCTGGCTCGCGAGCACCCAGACGGCACGGGGGCGCTGGCGCGCGACCTCTTCGGCCGCCAGGACCACCGCGGCGCCGCCGTCGGTGAACGGACAGCAGTCGAGAAGCTTGAGTGGATCGGCGACGTAGGCGCTGTTGAGCACCATGTCGACCGTGATCTCCTTCCGGAACTGGGCCTTCGGGTTGAGCGCGCCGTGGCGGTGGTTCTTGACGGCCACGTGGGCCATCTGCGCCTCGGTTGTGCCGTGCTTGTCCATGTGGGCTCGGGCGACGAGCGCAAAGACTCCGGGGAAGGTCAGGCCGACGGTCTGTTCCCACGAGGCGTCGGAGCAATAGGCGAAATATTCGGTCGCCGCGTCGGTGGGGATGTTCAGCACGCGCTCGGCGCCGCCCACCATGACGACATCGGAGATGCCCGCCGCGATCTCCATGACAGCGTGGCGGAAGGCCGCGTGGCTCGTGGCGCACGCGTTCTCGAAGCGGGTCGTCGGGATGGTCGGTATGCCGAGGAGCGTTGCCGCGAGCGGGCCCATGTGCAGCTGCTTTTCGCCTTCGCCGCCGGTGACATTGCCGTAGTACAGAGCCTGGATCGCCGACGGGGCGACGTCCGCGTCGCGGATGGCGTCCCCCGCTGCCTCGGCGAAGAGCTCGCCGCTGGTGCGATCGTGCTTCCCGAATTTCGTGGTGCCCACACCGATGACGGCGACGCGACGCATTGACCCTCCTCAACAGGTAGGATGACGGCTCGACTCGGGTCATCATGATACCCCCGCGCGAGCAGAGTCAAGTGCCTCTGGCCGCAGTCCGGGGCGTCGTGATAGGGTTCGTGTTGATGAGGAGTGAGTCAGGGTGACGCTGGAAGAGGGACTGATCGCGCTCCTGGCTGCCGCAGCCGCGATCCTTCTTTTCGTTGGGTTGGCCCAGGCCCTCGATGACCCTCCTTCGCAGCCCGCGGCCCGCGCGCGGCGTCGATCGCTTGTACGGCCCGACACGACTGCCGGACCCTCGGTGCTCACAAGGCCGGCCACCCCGGAGGTCCCGCCTCGAGCGCCCTACACGGGACCTGAGCGGCGTCACTCGCGGCGTCCCGGCTCACGCCCCCGTCCCGCGCCTGCCGCCGCGCCGGTGGAGCCCCCGAGGAGTCAGCCCGATCTCCCTCTCGAGCCCCAGGCCATGCCTCCAGCCGCGGCCGAGATCCTGCCGGCAGATGCCGGGCTCGACGCGCTCGAGCGCGCCTTGGCGCTCCAGCAGGAGGGACAGTACTCGCAGGTCATCGAGGCTGCGGTGCCGCACCTCGAGGCGGCTGCGCCCACCGAAGGGGCCGAGCCTTCTTTTCTCCGGGCCGCGCTCTGGACGCTGGTGGGCGTGGCGCGCCACGCCCTGGGCGACATCGAAGGCGCCCAGGGCGCGCTCGACGCCGCGGTTCGCGTGGCGCCCGACGGTGTCTCGGAGGGATGCCCGCCGCGCCTCGCGGTCGTGGCGGCGACGGCGGCGCGCCAGCTCCTGGCGGCGGCCGACGCCATGTCAGCCACTTCCGGCGAGCGTGTCGCGGTGCTCCGCATGTCTGTCCTGTGGCTCGAGTGGCGCATCGTCGCCGCGCCGGCCACCGAGGACGTGTCGGTGCTCCTCGACCGCGCGCGCGAAGCGCTCTGGGACGGCTACGCGCTGGCGGGACGAGGCCTGATGCGACGGCGGCAGTTCACCCAGGCGCGCGAGCTTGTCCGGCAGGCCCTCGACTCGGAAGACCTGCCGGCAGCCCGCCGCGCTCCGCTCGCGGAGCTGGCCGCACGGTGCATCGTGCGGCAGATGGGGCGGCTCGTCGCGACCGCCCGAGGCACCGAGACGCCGGAGGCGGACGCCCTCGATGCCCTCGAGCGAGCGCGGGAGATCCTGGCCTCGACCTCCGTGGATGCCCTCACTCCGGGACGGTGGCACGCGGCCAACCGGCGGATTTGGAGCGGCTACATGCGGCTCGGCAGCCGCGACCTCGAGAGGTTCGAGCTCGAGGCGGCCCTGCGGCCGCTCTTCCGCGCCCTGCACCTTCGTGACCTCGACCTGGGCCTCGAGCGGAAGACGCGCGAGCTCCTCGCCCGGACCATCGAACGGATCTCCGACGGCGCAGGTGAAACCATCGGTCGCCTGCTCGAGGCGGGTGACCGCGACGCGGCCATGCAGCGGTGGCAGGATGTGCGGGGGATCATTCAGAAGGCGCGTGACCAGGGGCTGTCTCACGAGGAGCTGGCACAGGCCTTCAGCCGGGCCAGGCAGACGCTCGAGCAGATCGAAGCAGCGAAGGGATGACGGGCGGTTTGGACACGGCGCTGAGCCGTGGAGACGTACTACATCGAGGAGCCGGCCTGGCGCGGCGCTAGTGTTCCCTCGCGAAGGGCGCCGGGGCCGCGGGCTGCCCGGTTGTTCCCGAGCCGTTCCGGATGGTCTCCAGCAGCTCCAGCGGTATCTTCAGGAATGTCTCGACCACCGCGGGATCGAAGTGCGTGCCGGCGCAGCGCTGGATCTCCTGGCGGGCCGCCTCGAAGGAGATGGCGATCGAGTAGGGACGGTCGAAGGTCATGGCGTCGAAGGCGTCGGCGACCGCGAAGATGCGCGCGCTGAGGGGGATCGTTTCGCCACGGAGCCCCACCGGATAGCCCGTTCCGTCCCATCGCTCGTGATGGTGGTAGACGATGGGCACTGCACCCCGCAGGAAGGGGATGGGCTCGACGAGACGGCGGCCCAGATCGGGATGGGTGCGCATGATCTTCCATTCATCGGGTCCCAGGGGCCCCGGCTTGAGCAGGATGCCGTCGGGAATCCCGATCTTGCCGATGTCGTGGAGCAGCACACCGTGCTCGATGTCGCGCATCTGCGCTTCCGGCACGTGATGGGCGCGCGCGAGGGCAAGTGAGTAGCCGACGACCCGGCGCGAATGGGCCTGCGTGCCGATGTCCCGCGTGTCGAGGGCGGAGCCCAGGGCTTCGAGCGTCGTCCGATAGGTGTCCTCGAGCTCGTTCAACGCCGCGGCCAGGCCCCGCGTCGCCTCGTCCACGCGACGCTCCAGCAGCGTGTGGTACTCGCGCCGCTCCAGGAGCATTTGCCGCCGCTCGAGCGCCCGCTCGGCTGAAATGAGCACCCCTTCGACGTTCACGGGCTTGACAATGAAGTCGTACGCCCCGCACTTGAGGCTCTCGATCGCGGTCTGCACGTCGCCAACTCCGGTGATGACGATGATCGCGGCATCGGCGTCCACCGCTCGGGCGCGCTTCAGGAACTCGAGCCCGTTCATCACCGGCATCTTGATGTCTGTCAGCGTCAAGGGCGGGCGCTCCCGCAGGAAGGCGTCCAGCCCTTCGCGCCCGTTGGCCGCCACCCGGCACTGGTAGCCGTCGGTGATGAAGACCTCACGCAGGGCGCCGCGGACCTTGGCGTCGTCCTCGACGATGAGGACGTGCTTCAGGATCGAGGGCTCGCTCATTCGACCTTGATTTCGGAGGCCACGGGTTGAGCCACCACGACGTCCTCGTGGACGGAGACCCGGTTCTTGCCCGCGCGCTTCGCGGCGTAGAGTGCCTCGTCGGCGGCCTGGATCAGGTCGTCCGCGGTGGGCGCCACGTCCTCGGGCAGGGAGGCGATGCCGAAGCTCGCCGTCACGCGACGACGGTGGGCGAACTGGTACGAGGAGAGCACGTAGCGGATTCGGTCGGCGTAGAGCCGCGCGCCCGCTTTGGACGTTTCCACCAGGAGGACGGCGAACTCGTCGCCGCCGTAGCGGCAGATGACGTTGATGCCACGCGAGTGCCGCAGGAGGATCTCCGCCATGCCCCGAAGCGTCTCGTCGCCAGAAGCGTGCCCGAGCTCGTCGTTGACCGACTTGAAGGCGTCGAGATCGAGCAGCACGACCGAGACGGGGTGGTTGAAGCGGCGGTAGCGTGAGACCTCTTCCTCGAGACGAATCGAGAAGAAGCGGCGGTTGTAGAGGCCGGTCACCTCGTCCTTGAACGAGAACTCCTTGAGCCGGGCGTTGGTGGATTCGAGCTCCTGATAGGCGCTGTCGAGCCGCGTGGCGTAGTGATCGAGGGCCGCCGCCTGCTGTTCGATCGGCGCGAGCATGCGGGAGAAGGAGTGCAGCAGGCTGTCGGCGTCGTCCAGGCTTCCCGAGGCGGCCTGCGCCCGCTCCGGTGCGGGCTCGGGCGTTGGGGCGGCCGGCTCGGGGCGCGGGAGGGCGCGCGTCAGGTCCCAGATGAGGAGCCCGCCCACCGCCATGAGAAGCCCGGTGAACACGAGCAAAGCCTGCAGCCACGGCAGGTCCCGGACCTGGCGGGTGTGGTCGAGGAGCGGCAGCAGATAGGCGTAGAAGCTGTACCCGACCACGATGAGCGGGATGAAGGAGGTCAGCCACAGGGCGAGCATGATGGTACGCCGTGCCCCACCCGCGACCAGGGTGGGCTCGTCGGCCTTGGGTTTCGCTGCGCGTGGGGCCTGAGCCATTCTATGAGTATTCGCTGGCGCCCCGTCGGGTGTCAAGGAACCACCCGCCGTCTTGACGGCGCCGCGAGGCCTAGGATACCGTATCCGGGCATGACGACAGAGCCAAAAGTACTCATTCCTGACAAGCACATCGACTGCATCGGCCTGTTCTGCCCGATGCCCATAGTCAAGACCCGCGAGGCCATCCAGGTCATGAGTCCGGGCGAGCTTCTGGCCATGCTGTCAGACGACCCGGCCTCGGACGCCGACATGCGGAGCTGGTGTCAGATCACCGGCCACGAGCTACTCGAGGTCTCCCGGGAGGACGGCGTGTACCGCTTCCTGGTCAGGAAGAACCGGTAGCGGCGTGGAGGGCCGGGGCGCCGCTCCCGACCGGGTGTACCTCGACTACGCGGGATTCTCACCGGTTGATCCGCGCGTCCTCAACGTGATGCGGCCCTTCCTCGAGGCCGGCATCGGCAATCCTTCCGCGTCCCACTCGCTCGGCTACGAGGCCCGCGAATCGCTCGAAGCGGCTCGCGCCAAGGTAGCTCGGCTCGTGGGCGGTGGGGCACCGGGCGTCATCTTCACGTCGGGCGCCACCGAGGCCAATAATCTCGCGATCCGCGGCGTCGCGCAGCGCGGTGGCGACAAGCCTCGCCACGTCGTCACGTCGGCCATCGAGCACATCTCCGTGCTCAACGCCTGCCGCGACCTCGAGAAAGCCGGCGGCGCCGTGAGCATTCTTCCCGTCGACGCGGAGGGGCGCGTCGATCCCGAGGCGCTCCGCAAGCTCCTTCGCCCCGAGACCGTCCTCGTCTCCATCGGCGCCGCCTGCGGGGAGATCGGCACGGTCCAGCCGCTGGGCGACATCGCGCGCATCACTCGCGCGGCAGGAGTGCCGCTCCATGTGGACGCCGTCGGAGCCTTGGGGCGCGTGCCCTTCGCCGGAGAGGCCGTCGGCCTCGACCTGGTGACCGTGTCGAGCAATGACCTCTATGGTCCGCCGGGCGCGGGGGCGCTCTGGGTGAGACAGGGCATCAAGCTCATGCCGCAGATGCTGGGAGGTGGGCAAGAGGGTGGTTACCGATCCGGCACGGAGAACCTGCCGGCGCTCGTCGGGTTCGGCGTGGCGGCCGAGCTGATGCGGGCCGAGGCCGGCCACGGCGAGCCCGTGCGCTTGGCCGCACTCCGCGAACGCCTGGTGGACGGGCTGGCCGCTTCGATCCCGGAGTGTCGCCTGACGGGCTCACGAACGGCGCGGCTGCCTCACCACGCTAGCTTCGTGCTTCGTGGGGCCAAAGCCGACGGAGTGCTGCTCGACCTTGATCTCTGCGGCGTGGCGGCGTCGTCGGGCTCGGCCTGCGCGCAGCGGACCGGCACGCCGTCCCACGTGCTCCGGGCCATTGGCTGCGCGCCTCAGGAGATGGAGGGCTCGCTGTGCTTCACCCTCGGCCGCTGGACCACCCTCGCCGAGGTGGAGGCGGTGCTCGACCGGCTTCCGTCCATAGTCGCGCGCCTGCGCGCGCTCGCGCTGCCGGATCCCCGCTGATCGCCATGCGCCTGGTCCTCTTCGACATCGACGGCACCATCCTGACCGCGCGCGGCGCCGGACGCCGCGCCCTCGCCGCCGCGCTCACCGCCGTGTACGGGACGTCGGGAGACATCGAGCGGTACGACCTCCGCGGCCGGACCGATCCGCGCATCGTGTTCGACCTCATGGAGGGCGCTGGGCTGACTCGCCCGGCGGTGCGCGAACGCCTCGACGAGTGCTTCGAGGCGTACGCGCGCGGGCTCGCGGCGGAAGTCGGCGACGGTAGCGGAGTCGTCACGCTCCCCGGCATCGCCGACCTCGTCCGCCGTCTCGACGGCGCGCCCGAGGCCCTCGTGGGGCTGCTCACGGGCAACATCGAGGCGGGCGCGCGAATCAAACTCGAGCCGACGGGCCTCCGGCCCTATTTCCGCCTCGGCGCCTACGGCTCGGATCATCTCGACCGCAGGCAGCTGCCGTCGCTGGCCGCCCGGCGCGCCCACGCGCTCACCGGCAAGAGCTTTGAGCCCGAGAAGGTGGTGGTGATCGGCGACACGCCGCACGACATCGAATGCGCGCGTCACTTCGGCGCCGTCGCGGTCGCCGTCGCAACCGGATTCAGCTAAGAGGCTTTACTCCCAGAGACGACGCGACGTCGTTGCATTGCTGAGCGAGGGCGGGCGCTATGGGAATGCCGGTGACGCGACGGTGTCGCTCCGTCTCCGCCTCGGTCTGCCCCGCCGTGTAGACGCGCTCGTGTCCGTCCGCCGTCGGCATGTCCTGTAGCGCGCCCAGCATGTCGTCCATGTCGGCCGCGAACTCCTTCACGGGCCGGAAGCGCTTGATGTCGATGGCCGCGAAGCAGTGCCCGGTATTGGTGAGCTGCTGCCCGCGCAAGCCCTTCCTGTCGAGGACGTCGCCGTGAGAGTCCACGCCGCGCAGGTCGGTACGCACCATCAAGTCGGCGGTGAACCGCGCGTTCTTCGGCGACATCTTGAGCCCCTCGAGCACCGACACGACGAACTCGGCCAGGCGCTCGTGGGCGACGACGACGGGGTCTTCGGCCATCGCGGGGTCCTTTTCAGGACGGCAGTCCGGTGATCTTGATGCCGGAGTTCTTGAGCTTGTACCGGCGGTTGATGGTGGCGAGCACGGCCGTGATGCCCTCGAGAGGCCCCGCGTTCGTGAGCGGGCCCACGTCGACAGCCCGGAGCCCCATGCC
>WNFC01011361.1_pt1 | contig 16504 bp, 13 predicted proteins | sample 5400541 | NCBI WGS metagenome assembly WNFC01 (sample SAMN13153342, study PRJNA577476) | soil metagenome | isolation source: 120 cm saprolite under Douglas fir tree site 2 hole 2 replicate 1 | place: USA:California | collected 2015-04-18
TTGGGTGCACAGGAAGTTGTTGTTTCGAGCAATCCCGAAGAGATGGACACTCAGGCCGGCAAGCTCGATTTCATCCTGAATACGGTAGCCGTGCCGCACAATCTCGACGCTTATCTTGCTCTGCTTGGGCACGGCGGCACGATGGCGCTTGTCGGAATCCCTGAAAAACCCCACCCCTCGCCGTCTGTTGCGAGCCTGATTGGCCTTCGCCGCAGTCTTGCTGGCTCCCTCGTTGGGGGAATCAAGGAGACCCAAGAGATGCTCGACTTCTGCGCCGAGAATGGCGTGCTTGCCGAGATCGAGACCATCCCCATGCAGGAGATCGAAACGGCCTTCTCCAGGATGGTGAAAAACGACGTCAAGTATCGCTTCGTCGTGGATATGAAGTCGCTAAAAGCGAATGGCTAGCCTCCAAAGCTGAGCGGAATACTCTTCATCTCCGTAGTTCAGCTGAACCTCCAACCAAATCTGCAATCCGAGAGGACTTTATGAGCAAGAAGAAAGACCTAAAGCTGTTTACGCCCGTACAACTGGGATCATTGAAATTGAAGCATCGCGTTGTGATGGCGCCATTGACCCGTTCCCGCTCCGAGCAGCCAGGAGGCATTCCCGGTGACATGATGGTTCGGTACTACTCGGATCGCGCCTCGGATGGCGGTCTCATCATCGGCGAAGCGACGAATATCTCCCTGACAGCCCGCGGATGGTATGGTGCCCCCGGCCTCTATACCGATCAGCAGGTTGACGGATGGAAGCGGGTTGTGAGCGCCATCCATGGAGAGAACGGTTTTGTTTTCGCGCAGCTGTGGCATACCGGTCGAGCTTCCCACTCCGACAATCAGGACGGCAACACACCGGCCTCAGCCTCTGTGGACCCATCCTACTGGGAAGATCCCAGCCGCCTGGTCTCCGGTCCCGGTGGCTGGATTCAACCGTCGCCACATCGGGCACTAGATATCTCCGAGATTCCGGGAATCGTCGAGGACTACCGCAAAGCGGCTGCGCGCGCCAAGGCGGCGGGTTTCGACGGCGTTGAACTGCACGCCGCCAACGGTTATCTCCCAGACCAGTTTCTTCAAGATGGCAGTAACAAGCGGACGGATGCCTACGGTGGTTCCATTGAAAACCGCTCGCGATTCCTGTTGGAAGTCGTAGAAGCGATGACATCGGTTTGGGGCGGCGATCGGGTCGGAGTACGCATCGCACCCGCTGGCACGTGGAACCACATGCACGACAGCAATCCTGGCGCGCTTTGCATCTACGTCGCGCAGCAACTGAACCGATTCGGCCTTGCCTACCTGCACATCGTCGAGCCGCGCGTAAAGGGCAACACGACGATCAAGCCGGAACAGGGCCCGATCGCTGCCGAGCAACTTCGCAAAGTCTTCAAGGGGAAGATCCTCGCAGCGGGTGGCTTCGAACCCGATACCGCAGAAGCCGCCATAGAGAGCGGCGTTGCCGATGCCGTGGCCTTCGGACGTCACTTCGTGGCAAATCCCGATTTGCCGCTGCGCATCCAGGAAGGCCTTGCGCTCACATCGTATGACCGGGATACCTTCTACACCTTCGACTCGGCGGGTTATAACGACTACCCCTTCGTCAACGAATTGGCATCCCGCTAGATTTCTGAAAGAGCACTCAAGCGACATACCTGAACGCTTCTGCGTTCGGGTTGTCGCTTGTCTCGCGAACGAAAGTCGTCGTAGCTCAAGAAGTGCTTCAACGCTACGCGACAGCAAATGAAGGTCTGCAACACGAATTACGCGCACTAATTACGCATTCCTTTGAGGAATAGCCGGTATTCCCAGGCCTGCCAAATCTGATTCAGAATTCACACATCAGATAAACGTCTGGCAGGCAGGAATGCGCTGGCGGTCAGTTGATCAGCGAATCGATCGATCATTTTCAGAAAACCAAGGAGATCCATGTCTAAGTTAGCAAACAAAGTGGCACTTGTTACCGGCGGTTCCAGGGGTATTGGCGCAGCGATTACGAAGCGTCTGGCCGCCGATGGAGCAAACGTAGCCTTCACCTACGCGAAGGATGCCAGCGCGGCTTCCGCCGTGGTCAAAGCAATTGAACTCGCTGGCGGAAAGGCTGTCGCGATCCAGGCAGACGCTGCCAACGTCGAAGCTGTCAGAGATGCGGTCGAAAAGGCCGTCGCAACCTTCGGTCGGCTGGATGTGCTTGTGAACAATGCTGGCACAGCCATTCCGAAATCGTTCGAAGAGGCCACGCAGGAGGAGATGGATCGCGTAATCGACATCAATGTCCGCGGCGTATTCGCTACCACGCAGGCGGCGCTGAAGCACATGAAGGATGGTGGCCGAATCATCAACGTTGGTTCGTGCGTGGGCGAGCGTGCTGCTGCGCCTGGGCTTGTGCCCTACGCGGCCACGAAGGGAGCCGTCAAGATGTTTACCCAGGCACTCTCCAGAGAGGTCGGGAGCCGGGGCATTACGGTCAACAACGTGCAGCCGGGTCCGATCGATACGGATTTGAATCCTGCCTCGGGTGATTGGGCGGTACCGCAGAAGGCCGCCACAGCGCTCGACCGCTATGGGCGCGTTGAGGAGATCGCCGCAATGGTGGCGTTCGTCGCCGGTCCTGAATCTTCGTACATCACCGGAGCGAATCTGACCGTTGATGGCGGAATGAATGCCTAAAGCGGCACATGCATTCAGGCCATAGACGCAACCAGATATGTCTCCCTGCATATCTGGTTGCTCGTCTTCAACTGGGGGCGCACTCGTCAGTTACCTGAATCGCAAGAGGGGACAATGACTGCACTACAAAACAAAACGGCGCTTGTGACAGGCGCATCAAGAGGAATTGGCCGCGCCACTGCTTGGGCGCTTGCTGAGGCCGGGGCGCATGTGCTGGTTCACTACAGCCGCTCCGTGCAAGAAGCGGAATCTCTCGTTGCCGCGATTCAAGCGAAGGGCGGACGCGCAAATGCGATCTCGGCAGACCTGGGCACTTCGGACGGCGCGTCGCTGCTTGCTGAGCGGGTGCGCACCATCGTCGGCGATCGGTTGGATGTGCTTGTGCTTAACGCCGGAATTAGCAAGGCGGCACGCCTTGCGGACTACACGGTTGAGGATTTTGACAGCCTCTTTGACACGAACGTTCGAGGCCCGTTCTTCCTGGTACAGCAACTCCTGCCGCTTCTTGGCGAGGGTTCAAGCATTGTTGTTATCTCTTCTCTTGGAGCCCGCTCGGTGGTGGGCAAATCTGCTCTGGACAATCCTTCGATTCTTGCCTATGCCTCTACCAAAGGGGCTCTTGAGACTCTGGTCAAGAACTGGGCCGCTATTCTCGGGCCGAGCGGCATACGCGTAAATGCTGTCGCGCCGGGCGTCATTGACACGGATATGTCGAACTTCACGAAGACAGAATCGGGACGCGAAGTCGCGTTGGGCATGCAGGCATTGAAGCGGCTCGGCAAACCCGAGGATGTTGCCGACGTGGTCGCTTTTGTGGCGTCCGATGCGGCGCGTTGGATCACGGGTGCCAGTATTCCCGTCGATGGCGGATCGAAGCTCTGACAGGCAACATGAGGAACGTAATGAATAACACTTCGAGCAAAGGTAAAGAGATCGAGATTCCTGGCCCCGATCATCCAATCACGATTTCACCAGCTGAGGGCAAGGTTCGTGTCTCGGTCGCGGGAAGGATCGTTGCTGAATCGACACAAGCTCTTCGGCTGGAGGAAAAGGGATATCCGCCCGTCTACTACTTGCCGCGCCGCGATGCGGACATGTCGTTGCTCGTTCGGACCGCTCATTACACCTATTGTCCGTACAAGGGCGATTGCACGTACTACAGCATTCCCATTGGTGGAACGAAATCGGAATATGCCGTTTGGACATACGAAAAACCTTATGAGGCAGTCGCCGACATTAAGGAGTATCTGGCGTTTTATCCCACGCGGGTCGATGCGATCGAAGTCATATCCTTAGCGCAGTAGTCAGTGTGTCTGCCCGACTCTCGTCACTTTAATCCCGGTTGTCATTTGTTCGCTCCAGCGCCTTGCCTCTCCCCTCTTTACATCGGCCGGACACTCGCGTCGGGGCTTGTCTGCCGCCCTGCGGACTGCACGGTTCTGCTTCGGCTTTGGCCGTCCTGCGGGTTTCGGCTTTCAGAAAATCTTCGTGAACCCCAATACCAAATAGATTTTCTGAACCTTCCGAAAATGCACCTCTTGCCTTGGGAGGCAGGCCCCTCGCATCGCTTCGCGTGGTGTGTCCCGGTCGATTTCAGAGATCGGGATCACAAGGAGATTCCGCGATGACAACCTCAGTCCAAACACAGCGCAGCAGCTTCACGAACCAGATTGTTCACGGCGATTGCATCCAAGTTATGCGTCAGATGGCTCCCGAGAGTACCGATTTCATTCTCACCGATCCACCGTACCTGGTGAACTACCGTGACCGTTCTAACCGCACTATCCAGAATGATGCAAGTGCCGCGTGGCTCAAACCCGCGATGCGGGAAGCCTATCGCGTCCTCAAGCAAGATCGTGTTGCCATCATGTTCCACGGATGGACGCGGGTCGATGCCTTCTTTGAAGCCTGGAAGGAAGCTGGGTTCCAGCCTGTCGGGCACCTCGTTTTCCAGAAGCAGTACAGCTCGAAGAGCCGCTTCTTTCACTATCAGCACGAGCAGGCATATCTGCTGGCCAAAGGCCGTCCCCCAATGCCGAAGCAACCACTCAGCGATGTGATTGCGATGCCGTACAGTGGCAACAAACTGCATCCGACACAGAAGCCGGTAACAGCTCTGTTCCCACTGATCCGCACCTTCACCCTTCCGGGCGAGTTGGTGCTTGATCCCTTTGCGGGCAGCGGCAGCACATGCGCGGCAGCGCTACTAGCAAACCGCAGCTTCATCGGCATTGAACTTGATGACGTGTATTCATAGAGCTATCAGTAGGGGAATGGGTGCTTTGGATGTGCATCGGAGCACTCTGGCCGCTGGCAGAACCACGTCTGGCAGAAGCCGCACCACCATGCCGGCAAATCACCGAAGTCAAGACCGCACGCCCCACACGCGTTGCCCGGCATCGGTATCGGCGGCGGAGGCCCAACGGGTTTGTGCTCGTACGTCGGCGACATCAGTCCGTCCATGAACTCCTTGTTCAGCTTGTTCTCTCCCTGGTGCCACTCATGGGTGTACTGCCAGTCGGCCGGCCGCGGTGCGCGATCAGGGCACTTGTCGCAATAGTCAGTCCGAAACCGGTCGTACGTCTCATCCAGCGACATGCTGGTCCGTGTGTACTTGTGCAGGGTGCAGTGCAAGACCTTCGGACCCATCGTAGAGAGTTGCAGCTGCTGGGCCAGGAGCGAGTGGAAGATTGTGTGCCCCTGTCGGCCGAGCGTAACAAACATATGCCTGCAATCACGCAGAGCCCTGGTTGGGTCGAGATCGTCGATACCGACATTTACCATCTGCGAGAACGGATTGTTCTCGTCAGAAAGGTCAACGCCGAGGGAGTAAGCCATGTTCCGGTAGATCTGCTGTTCCGTCGCTACGGGCACCGGGTCGTCCGCCGGGATGTCACTTCCCAAAGTAGCGGGCTGGTCGGCGATCCTCTCCTGCGCCCATGCGCGGATCTTTTCGTCTGGAATCTGTGCCGCCTCGGCCGTTGCCCAGGTAACGCACTCCGCAGTACGGTCACGTGACAGCATTGCTGCATAGGCCGTGGCGTGAGCACGCTCGTTGTCCATCTCATACTTGGCGGAAATCTCCGCGGCGAGCTTGCACACACGGAATATCGTGCGGCGGATTGCTGCACCGGCGTCCTTGAGTCCTTCAAACTCCAAGCGGTTAATCAGCGTTGCGCCTCCCTCGGCGATCCGCAGGAAGGCGAGAGGCAAAGCCGCTTGGAAGGACGTATTCTCGCTCAGACGGACCAGCCGCAGAAACTGTGTGAGCTTTCGCTCAACCCGATTCGCAGTCTCTGCGCGCTGCAGGCGCAGCCGAGCGCGCCACCAGAGGTCGCCCGTCGACTCGTGGGCTTTCCAGTTCTGGTATAACCCCCAATCTTCCCGTGTCAGCGAGAAAAAGTCCGCGGTTACTTGTACGACCAGCGCGTAGTACTTGAGCGCGGGTGGCCCTTTGCGTGTCAGCTTCCGCAGCTTCTCTGCAGTCTCCAACAACACATCCGCGTGGCGTTGGCCGAATCTTTCTTCCTCCGTGAGGGAGAGGCGTTCGTTCTTCTCCTCAACAAGCAGCGCGAAGAACTTCGATTCGACGCTGGACAATGGTGAATCGATAACGGCCTGGATTGCCGTCCGTGCAGCATCGAAGTCGCCTGTTTCGGTGAGCGCCTGGGCTTGCATCATTTCCAGAGCATCAGCCTTGTCTCTGAGCTCTTTCTTCAGCCGTTCGCTGTCAGCCACCGACGTCGTCGCAGCGATGAATTCCCGGGTGCTTGTCTGCTCCAGATTTCTCGCAGCCAGCACGGTAAGCAGGTTTGTCACGGTGTCCAGCAGCTTGTCCTGACTCGCTGGAAGCTCATGGGCGGTCGGCACTCGGACTGTGCAGCTCTGTTCTTCGCGCTTCGTGGCGAGGGTCGCCAGAAGCGTCACATCCATTTGAGGTGCGGACCAGAAGAGCTTACCTTGGGGCACATCTGCCTGGATGAGGATAGAGGGTGTCTCTAGTTCAAGCGCTAGATAGCGGGCATTGGGCACCTCCAGCGAAACCGACATGAAGTCGCCATTCGCGGAGAAGCCAGGGGCCTCGGTACTCTTCAACTGCACGCTGAACAGAATGCCTGTCGTCTTCTGGTCGCGAAAGACTGGCCGGCCTCAGCAGCGCCAATGGCATCGAGGAATGCCTCCATGACGTCCGCGACCTGTCTTTGGCGGAGGATCCGGTTTTCGCGATCTTCAGACTCGCCCAGTTCGAAGTTGGCGACCTTCACCGGACCGTTCTGCCGGTAACCTTCCGTCTGATCATTGCTGGCGAAGTGCTTTCGTAGGAGCCGAACACAGAGCAGCACAACGTCGCCGTACTTGCCACCCATCTGGCCCCGGAAAGCCGTCGCTGCAGCCTCCCAACCACCCGAACCGTGCTCGATGCAGTAGACAAGGTCGTGAGCGTCCTTTCGCTCCGCTCGATGGTCGAACGCCAGAGCTTTGAGACATACAAAGCTAACAATGTTCGCGTATCGAATGGTTTCAGTCGTGAGTCCATCGCCGCCCAGCAGTTCGGCAGTCACGTCGATGGAGTCGTGGAGATCGAACACCATGGACGAATGTGGGACGTTCAGTGCGGAGATATTGCCGTCCGTCGGGAGCGGTTTCACCTTGCCGCCCATGATGTCTGGACGGTCAGCGAGCAACTCAAGGATGACCGTACTGCCGTCCTCCATCTTGATCCACCAGCGCCAGTTCAGGTTTTGCCCTTTGTCGTTGGCGGCGTTCTTGAAGCCGATCTTGCGCAGATTCTCCTCAAGCGTCCGGTAGGCGTCCGTGTCTTCGAGAATCACGACGTCGATCACGATGTCGAGGTCCAGGGTGCCCGCGTGCGGTGGAACGACTGGGGGCCGATCGCGCACCAGATAGCGAGGAGTCATGCCGCCGACGAGAAAGATCGATTCCTTCCAAGGCCCAAGATTGCGAAGAATGGTCACCAGCACCCGTTCGCAGTCGCGGGTGACTTGGTCGCTGTAGCCGTCGATCCTGCCGGGCTTATCCATCAAAATCCGATCCTCTCGTGTCGAAGGTGCTCCGCGAGCTCTTTGGACCGTCCCTCGCCGTCAAGCAGGTCGAGATACGCGAGGATCGGGCTTTCGACCTGCACGCCACGGATCTCCTGGCTAAAGAGCATGTCCCGTATCGAATCGCTCTCGATCAGACCCAGATTGCTGCCTTCCTCAACTTCGCGCGCTTTCAACTCGCCTACGATCAGGGCCAGTGGTGCATTCGGGAAGATTCGGCACTTAACCTGCGAGATGTTCGAGAGAAATGGGCTATAGAGCTGGGCTGCCCATTCGTGCGTAATCACATAGGAGGTGCTGAGCTTCCTGCACACGTCATCGATCCGCCTCATCAGCTCCTCCGGCTTGACCAGCGGAACGTAGTAGCGATGGATGTTCGGCTTTGGAAGGAGCACTGTCTGCTTCGCCCATTCATCCAGAAGGGTGCCCGGCTGCGAGAGCTTCCGGGTTTTGTTCGGTCCCTTGCCTTGTTCGACCGCGAGATCGCGTTTTTGCAGTTCGGAAAACGCCACAGAGACTGTCGATGGTGAAACAGACGCTAATGCCGCCAGCTCGTTCGCGCTGAACCATCTCGCGGGATGCATGAGCAGAGCGTGGATCACCGCTGACCGGTTGCCGGAAAAGAGCGGCCGATCTGCTTTCTGCGAAGCTTTTGTCGCAGGTTTATCGATCAAGACGAAGAGATTGTCATCGGCTAGGAAGAGGCTTCCGCCGCGCTCCCAATACCCGATTCGCTCGGTTTGGAGCAGTTCCTTCGCGCCGTCTGAGATTGTGCTGGCCGCGATCATCGGAATCACATGGACCGAACTGCTGACCGAGGCCGGCTGCCGCGAGGCAGACTTCAGTTGCCAAAACGCAGCTCGGACGTCCCTCGGGAATACCGAGTTCTTCGTCTGGACCATAAGCCGGACCGGCTGGCCATTGATCGATGCGTCGACGACGAAATCGACACCGGAGTCCATGGCTTCGCTCGCTTGCTCGGAGACAGCCTCCACGTTCGGCATCCCTTGGAGGGCCGACACGACCATGTCCGCCAATTCTCGTTCGCGTAGTAATTCTACCGGCATAAGCAATATTCCCTGCACAGCGAATATACCAATTTTCTAAAATATTGCATAGATTGATGATTATTCGCTGAACAATGCGATACCCATATTAACAGCAAAACTATGTTAATCAGCAACATAGCAGGGAAACGGCCAGTTTGCCCGCATCACGATTCTGATAGGAGAATATAAGGCGAACATGGGACAATGGAGGCATATGACTATGAGTTCGAACCCGAGCGCGACTCCGGATTCCGACTTGGTTCGGCTCGTCCGTTCGCGGTTCGGAGGCCTCTACCAACAGGGTGCAGGGCTCCTGAAAGCGTTCGCGGAAGCGTGCCCCACCGACTTCTCTTTTCTGCTCCCTTCGGACATTCGCGTACGGACGAATTCGGCGTTCGCGGGCATGGCCGAATGGGACGAACTCGCCGAACACATCGCCTGTTGCAAACGGTGCCATGTCTGAGAGTCGCGACAAAGTCGGAGCAGCGAGTCAGGTCGAGGACTCCGGCCCGCGCAAGATCGTGCACGTGGATATGGATGCTTTCTACGCATCGGTCGAGCAGCGCGACGATCCCTCGCTCAAAGGAAAGCCCGTTGTGGTGGCCTGGAAGGGCAAGCGCTCCGTTGTGTGCGCGGCCTCGTACGAAGCAAGGCGATACGGGATCCGATCAGCAATTCCGGCGGTACACGCGGAACGTCTCTGCCCGAATGCGATCTTCCTGCCTCCAGACTTTCCGCGCTACAAAGCCGTCTCTCAAGCCGTCCGCGAAATCTTCCAGCGCCACACGGATCTGATCGAGCCGCTCTCGCTTGATGAGGCCTACCTCGACGTCACCACGAACAAGACAGCACTTCCCACCGCGACCCTGGTCGCCAAGGCGATACGCCTGCAGATTTGGGAGGAGTTGAACCTAACGGCTTCGGCAGGTGTCGCGCAGAATAAGTTCTTGGCAAAGATCGCCTCGGACTGGAAGAAGCCCAACGGACTGTTCGTAATCCAGCCCCATGAGGTCCAGACCTTTCTGCAACCACTGCCAGTCGGTCGTATCCCCGGCGTCGGGAAGGTCACAGAAATGCGCATGGCGCAGATAGGGATCAAGACCGTTGGCGACGTCCTTGGGATGGAACTGGAAACGCTTGAAGCGCACTTTGGTCGATGGGGGATGCGGCTCTATCAACTTGCCCGCGGTATCGATCACAATCCGGTGATCCCGAACCGCATTCGCAAGCAAATCTCCGCGGAAGACACGTTCCCTGACGACATTCCTCTCGTCGCGTGCGAGCCGCATATACGAAAGCTGGCAGAGAAAGTATGGGCCACGTCACGCGAGAACATCCGCGGAGCACGTACGGTGGGGCTCAAGCTCAAGACGAAGGAGTTCGACTCCCTTACGCGAAGCCTGACGCTACCCGCCCCCCCGGCGTCCTGTGACGAGTTCACTCGTGTCGCCATCGGTTTGTGCGACAGAATCCAGCTCGGATCGGAGCAGTTGTATCGGCTCGTAGGCGTTGGTCTCAGCAACTTCCTGGTTGAAAGCGAAAGCCCATCCCCTCTGTTCTCCGAAGAGATCACCGAAACGGTCTCAGTCTCTAGTGGATCTTGACGACCGCGAAAGCACTCATTTCAGACGAACGCGCCATCGGAGAACCGCAGGAAGCAATCGAGCTTCAGGTGATGGTGACCGCTTATGATGTGGTTCAGGTAAGCAGTATTCGCATCGTGTGACCGCGCGATGCAATCTCTTAGCAGCTCGGCGTTCTCAAGACTTACCCCCGTGAGACCCGCTCGAACTTCCGCTACCTCGTCCAGCTGCGCTCGCGTGAAGTAGCTGTGCATCTTGCCAAGCAGACCCACAACAACATCTGATGGCTGAATCCCAGGCTCAGTCTTCGAATCCACGAACCTGAAGTTCGTTGCCGGGACTCCACCCCTTGTGAGGTTCATTGCCTGAATTTGTTCCCGGATCGTGTCTTCCATGTCCAAGATGTGGTCAGCATTGTTGAACAACGCTATTCGGCTGATGTAGAAGGTGCTGAACTCACCGATCAGACGAAGTGGCATGTTGTCCTCAATGAAGACAAGTCCGTCGACCTCTAACCCCTTTCGGAGGAGCTGTTCCAAGATAGCCGCGTGGGGTTCCCGCAGCCGCACGCGACTGCGTTGGACCATCGCGATCAATTCACTCAAGAAAGGAGCTCTGCCCTCGGCTAAAAGGCTGGGATACGAATAGCGATGGAAGAGATCGATTGTGGCATCGAATTCGGCTCTGAGGATCTCGGTTAGGTCGCTCTTGAGAACAGCATGCCCATGAATCAGCATCGGATCGCCGATCTTGTGCACGAGGGAATCAACGATATCGACAACCGACCAGAAAAAAGGGTCCAACGCCTGATAGTGGATCAGCAGATCGTTGTCTGAGATCCATCTGAGCAGAGTCGTCAGCTTGGTCGAGCGCAGGATATCCGGGAAGACTCCGGACGCGACATGTTTGAGCTTGATCTCGCTGGCTGTCTTCTGAATCCATATCGCCTCGCGTAGTGGGGAGAGATCGATGAGGCGTGGGTGGCCAGAATGGACGATGCCTCCCAGAACAAACACATTCAGGTCGGCGACGTTCAGGCCACCCTCTTCGATATGAAGCTTACGAATGTTGTTCGTCTCGTCGTAATGAAAGGTCGCCGGCGCGTCGGTCCCACTGAGGCCGTGGAATCGCACGAGCTGCTTCCGCATTTCTTCCAAATCGATCAACTCGTCCGCTCCTTCGCAGGAGCTGTTGCACGTCGCATCAGCGACAGCGATTCGGGAACCTGCGCACCAAGTGTAAAGCCCCGGTCAGGCCTCTTGGCAATTGTTCGGAGATAACGGGTGGAGGAGCCAGAAATCGAAACTTCGGAGTTACGGTGAAAATGACGGAGCGGCGAGATTAAGCCCCCCGCAGCCGTCCAGCCAATTATGATGTTGGTCAATCGCTCCTCTCTAAACGCCTTCCATGTCAATCAAGACCAACTGGCTGTCCCCACCACGTTCGATCAAAGGCCAAGACCAACTTGGCAGCCAGGCACCCTGCGAGATGACGTACTCGCAACTGTTGCCCGGCATCACGAACGTCACAGAACGAGCTCGATACTTTTCGTTCTATACCTGGGTCGCTTGGTCATTTGACCATCGGTTGAAGGATCTAGACTCGACTGAATACGTCGAGTACTACCGAAGGGCAGATTGCCTCTACACCTTGATTGCCGCTCAGGATGCGAAACAGCTCGGGCGGCTAAGGCCGGCAGAGAGGATGATTGGCCGACTCAAACTTCTTCCCGCATTGGAGCGACTCCAAGTTGACGGCACCCTGCAGTTGTCCGAATACGCAACGCAGGAAGACAACGGACGACGTTACTTCAAGAACACAATGGGTGGCTTGGGGCAATACTATGCAGGTCCCTTGCTGGAGCTCGGACTATGCAAACGAGCATCTTCCGGCCCATGGATCAAGTATTCGACGTCCTCTGGTGTCGCCATGGCCGAGTCCATCGAGAAGGCGCTTCCAGCCGCTGCATTCTGGGATGCGGTGAAGCAGGATGTGGTCACCGTCCAGACCCTTACAGCCTTACGCGACTTTGCTCCTCACCGCATTACGCTTGGAAGCGCGGAACATCAGCAACTCCTCGATATCTTTCTTGAAAAACAGAATGTTCCAACCCAACCGGAAGATGGGATCGCCAGCGCCGAACGGCGCCGCACTCTCGGACTCATCCTGCACTTAGCTCGCGCGATCTCTGCCGGCGACACCTCGCTCTCCGAATGGAGTTTCCGTCCCTCGGTCTACTCCCGGACTCTCCCGGGTGGCAAAGCACGGTCCGTGCCCTCTGTATTCGAAGAAATTCAGGTTCTCTGGTCGCTCTACGAACGCAACGACTTGCTCTCGATCGCCTGCCAGACGATCTTCGCCGCATGCCTGGTCGGGCTGGAGATCGAGGCCGGAGTCGGCCGATATTACGACTCCGTCGAGACGTTCGCCCGACACGTTGTCGTCACTTCCGCGATGGAGGACGAGTGGAACACCCTCGCAGCGTCAACGTTCGGTGAGTTGGTTCACGACGTCAACCTTTCCGGACCCACGATTGCGCAATTTGACGATCCGAGGCACGAGTTTCAGCTCGAACTCCAACTGGTCGATGATTGGCATCAGCGGTCGGGTTCTCCAGAAGAATTTATTGCTCGCGCGTTGCATCTGCTTGCAACACTCGCAGCACGTGAGGAGTCGTTTCCTGCGGGGTATGGAGACCTGGCAATTCAGGCCGCCGATCTCGGTGGGTATCCGATCAATCTGGAGAGCTTTCGGAAGCGGACTTCGAGATGGTTTCCGATGAGCCTGGCTTCGGTCGCAAACGACCTGATCTCGTGGGTTCTTAACACCCATCTCTCGGTGGCCCTACGCAAACTCTCCTATACGCGCACAAGCAGCTTCCACCTGCGCCCCACGGAATGCGGCCTTCAAGTCGTTGGAGAGATCCCAGCACCTGCGAGGACCTTGCCAAGGCTGACCCAGGCGATCCGAATCCTGGAGGATCTGGGCATGCTTCAAGAGGTCGGGAGCGACTATCTGGTAAAGGTCACGCCATTGGGTGAACAATTGCTGGAGGAGATACTTGCTTAGCGAGATTTCCATCAGCGATTTGGTCGAGAGCAAGGGCTTTGAAGCCTCTCTCATAACCACATTCAATGCAAGCCTCCCGTTTTACGAAGAACTCATCCTTCGACGCCTTCGTGCGAACGGGTGCCGGCACAATGTTGTCCTGATGGATAGCGCGCAGTGCGCCGCTTCCTGGGAGAGCGAGGCGGCGCGACCAAGGCAGGCCGGATATGAATACACGCTGATTCCCGTTCGGTCGAAGGGCGCATTCCATCCGAAGGTATCGATTTTTGCGGGCCCCAAGAAGTTCGCCCTACTGGTAGGAAGTCACAATCTCACCGTTGCGGGACTGGGCTTCAATCGCGAGATCACGAATCTGATCGAAGCACTGGGCAAGAAACATGAATTTGGAGTCGTGCTTTCCGAGGCTTGGAATTCCATTTCGTCGTGGTTAGAGCACGCGCGCAATTACTGTCCTGAGGACCTCATTTCCTCCGCGCTTCGGCTTCAGGATCACATCAAGCCGTTCCTCAATACCTCCGGACAAGAGACGACCACGCGCTTTTTGGCCCAAGCCGGGAATTCGTCCTCGCTCTTCGAACAGCTCAGACAACAAGTCACTTTTCCTGTTCGAAGGATCATCGTGACCGGTGCTTTCTTCGACCAACAGCTTGGATTCCTTCGGTCACTGCGGCAGGTGTGGCAATCAGCTGAAATTGTCGTGGGGATCGACCCGAAAACTGTTGTGTTACCTCGCCTAATGAGTGACCCAAGGATGCGGTTCGTCGATGCCAGGGCAGCATGGCCCGACGATGGTGATAAATATCTTCACGCGAAGGCTCTCTATATAGAAGGCGATGGCACAAGCTCTATATTCCTAAGCGGCAGCGCAAATCCAAGTGCTCCAGGTTGGGGTATCCGGCCGAATGAGGCGAATACCGAGGCGATGATCCTGCTTCAAGGCTCTGCTGCCAGAACCGCGGTGGAGCAAACAGGACTTGATCTTCTCTTCGCACTCCAGCCAATCAAGCCCGAGGAGCTAGCAGCAACTGTGGCGCGGGCAGCGTATGCATCGAACGCCGAGGCCTCCCCCGGACTAGCAATCCTCATCGGCAGTGCCGACTATTCAGCGAACGCGATCTCAGTGAGAGTCCCTGGGGAGACTGAGATCGTTCGGGTGCAGGCCGTCGATGAGTGGGATGAAGATCTTGAGATCACTCCTACCGTCACTGTTGCGGGCGATTCAGTGACGATCAGAATCCTTGAGCATCTATCGGATATCCGGTCGTTGATCTTGTATGGCAATGACGGTCCGATCGCTAGGATTCTTGTCCATCATTCAAGGGTGGTCAACGCCCATTCGGCCTCTAGTCGGCAACAAGCTATTCGGGCGTCACTTGGAGAGATCAGCAGCCCCGGTACCGATGTTGCGTGGCTCATCGAGCAGGTGCAGCAAGTGATCTTCGCCGCAGACGTATCGGATCATGTGGGGATGAAGGTAGGCCACAGTGCACCCCGCGGCGTGCATGCCCCGGACCGTCCAGACACCCTTGGGGCTGATGCTGCTGAGTTTGGACAGCGCAAGAAGAAGCGCAGGCTCATCGAAAGCGGCGACCTGGGATATCTGCTGGACACCCTGATCCGCCAACTGCATATTCCCACTCCATCTTCTCCTCATCATGTTTCGGAGCCCACTTCGATCGATGACGGCGATGAAGCTGAAAATTTCAGCGACCCGCCCGAAGACCAAGGGATGGATGACACGGAGATCGCCCAAGCAGTTGCGCGAAAGTCGCGTTCCTTAATCAGGAAGATGATCGAAAGAGAGCGACAGGCTGGAGCCGACAAGACCTACGTCCCAACGATGCTGGTACAACTGGTGGCTGTTCTAGCCATCCTGAAGGAGCTAAGGCATCTTGAAAGGCAAGGGCATTGGAGAAAGTGCGCCCTCCAGCTCGTAGATAGCGTCGCTCTGCAGTCCCTTCTACAGGAGTCGATGTTTTATCTGTTCTCTTCGTCCCATCGTCTGTGGTCCTCGATCGAGGCAGAAGGGGGTGAGCGCTTCGAAGAACTCGATACCTTGAACCTGCTTCTGACCTGGCTGGCTTGGGAGGTTGGCTATACCTTCACGCTTTCCATTCCGAAGGCGTGGGAAATGGATCGGGAAGACCGCGACTGGCTCCTAGCGGGCAACGGATACCTTGCGAAGCTTTTACCGCGAGTCGGCGTCGAAAGCCAATGGAGCACGCTGCAGACCGCAATCCTCCGAACCATCCGACCTCTTCCGACTGACAAGAAGGAAGCCGATATGTGGCTCCAGACCAACACGGTCTGTGGAGACGCGTTGCTGGACGAATTCACCAACACCGATGGCCACACAGAGAAGCGCTTTTCGATCGGGGGTTTTGCTTATGTCCCACGCATTATGGACCCGTGGTCTGTAGTGCTCGACTTCGACGAAAAGAAGGTTGCGCTTTGGGATTTCGAATTTAAATCCGGAGGAGCATTGGGCCAAAGGAGTTTCCTCCAATCGGCTGTAATCCCTGCGTCGGCAATCAGCAATTAGCAAACACGCATCTCCGTGCTTCTCCAGCCGGTGAAGTGCAGAGTCGACGGTCGAACGGCCTCCGAGATCCAGGAAATCTCGGGGGGGGAGAATGCCCACCCTCCCCCTGTCCCTCGAATGCGATATAACGCCTTATCTTCAAATGTTTGGCTCATCCTGAGTCACCCGATCTGCAAGAAAAAATGCCACTATTTTCTTGCAAATACAAGCCAGGCGGCACACAGCCGTGCATCTGCAAACTCAATGTGGGTTCATTTGAGTTGATAAGCGTGCGCCTTGAACGCACAAAAGAGGCCTCGATTCAAACCGCAGCATCAAGCTGACACTGCGATTTAGAACTCGTGAGAGGATGCGGCAGTAGTGCGACAGCCTGTTGCACTATTGCGACGTACTGGAAGAGTTTTGGGCTGCTCCCCCACGGTTCAGCCCGTCCCTGCTCGGTTAGGATTTTGGTAGCAAATTGGTAGCATTTAGCGGCGATTGGGCCGTTTTGGCCGACTGTACCGACTCATAAGTCCTTTACCGTCAACAA
>WNFC01006653.1_pt1 | contig 16501 bp, 13 predicted proteins | sample 5400541 | NCBI WGS metagenome assembly WNFC01 (sample SAMN13153342, study PRJNA577476) | soil metagenome | isolation source: 120 cm saprolite under Douglas fir tree site 2 hole 2 replicate 1 | place: USA:California | collected 2015-04-18
CTTTCGGTGGGCGTGGCGGCGACCACCGTGAGCCTCCTGATCGGCGTCACCTACGGCGCCATCGCTGGCTATTTCGGCGGCCGCATCGACGGCCTCATGATGCGCCTGGTCGACGTTCTCTATTCGCTGCCGTTCCTGTTCTTCGTGATCCTGCTGATGGTGTTCTTTGGCCGCCACATCGTGCTCATCTTTGTCGCGATCGGAGCCGTCGAATGGCTCACCATGGCGCGCATCGTGCGCGGCCAGACCTTGTCGATCAAGCGCCGCGAATTCATCGAGGCGGCCCTTGCGGGCGGCGTCTCCACTGCAAAGATCATTCGCCGCCACATCATCCCGAACAGCGTCGGCCCGGTGATCGTATACGTGACCCTCACCATCCCGCAGGTCATCCTGATCGAGAGCTTTCTTTCCTTTCTCGGCCTCGGCGTGCAGGAGCCCTATACGAGCTGGGGCGTACTCATTGCCGATGGGGCGGCCGAGATGGAGACCGCGCCCTGGATGCTGGTGTTTCCCGCCATTTTCCTCGCCGCCACGTTGTTCTGCTTCAACTTCATCGGCGACGGGCTGCGCGACGCGCTCGACCCCAAGGACCGTTGAAAGGACCGTTGAAAGGACCGTTGAGAGTACTGTTGAACATGGCGGCGCTGCTGGAGGTTACAAATCTCAACACCCGTTTCGACACGCCGGATGGCGAGGTCAAGGCCGTCAACGACGTTTCCTTCGCGATCGCCGAGGGCGAAACCGTCGGCGTGGTCGGCGAATCCGGATCCGGCAAGAGCCAGGCGTTCCTGACCGTGATGGGGCTTCTGGCAGCGAATGGCCGCGCGACCGGCAGCGCCCGCTTCCGCGGCACCGAGCTCTTAGGCGCCGCGCCGGGTGAACTGAACCGCATCCGCGGCAGCCGCATTGCCATGATATTCCAGGACGCCATGACGTCGCTCAATCCGTACCTGCGGATCAGCCGGCAGATGACGGAGGTTCTGGTGACCCATCGCGGCATGAACGAGAGCGAGGCCCGCAAGGCCGCAATTGGGATGCTCGACCGGGTGCGAATCCCTGAGGCGAAACGCCGCTTCGACATGTATCCGCATGAATTTTCCGGCGGCATGCGCCAACGCGTCATGATTGCCATGGCGCTGTTGTGCGAGCCCGACCTGTTGATCGCCGACGAGCCGACCACGGCGCTCGACGTCACCATCCAGGCGCAGATTCTCGACCTCATGCGCGATCTCAAGCGCGGCGGCAGAACCGCGATCGTGATGATCACCCACGCCATGGGCGTGGTGGCGGGGCTGTGCGACCGCGTGCTGGTGATGTACGGCGGCCGCATCGTCGAGGAGGCGCCGGTGCGCGACATCTTCTACGACCCGCAGCATCCCTATACGCACGGCCTGTTGCGCTCGACGCCGCGGCTCGACGAGGCGATCACCGCCTCGACCTCGGGCTGGACCGCACCGCATGACGGCGGCCCAGCTCATCGAGGTGCGCGACCTCAAGGTGCATTTCCGGGTCAAGACCGGCGCGCTGATGTCGCGCGAGGTGGTGCTTAAGGCCGTGGACGGCGTCAGCTTCACGCTGGCGCCGGGCGAGACGCTGGGCGTGGTCGGCGAATCCGGCTGCGGTAAGTCGACGCTCGGCCGCGCCGTGCTTCAGCTCATCCCGCCCACCGCCGGCGAGGTCATCTGGCTTGGCCGTCCGATCCAGGGGCTGAGCACGGCCGAGATGCGCCCGCTGCGCCGTGACATGCAGATCGTGTTCCAGGATCCGCTGGCCGCCCTCGATCCGCGCATGACGGTCGGCGAGATCGTCGGCGAGCCCTTCGACACCTTCATGCCGTCGCTGCCGAAAGCCGAACGCAAGGCACGCGTGCAGGAGATCATCGCAAAGGTGGGCTTAAGCCCGCACATGGTGAACCGCTACCCGCACGAATTCTCCGGCGGGCAATGCCAGCGCATCGGCATCGCGCGCGCCATGATCCTCAATCCCAAGCTTATCGTCTGCGACGAGCCGGTCTCGGCGCTCGACGTCTCGATCCAGGCCCAGATCGTCAATCTGCTGATGCGGCTGCAGCGCGAGTTCAATCTGTCGCTGATCCTGATCTCCCACGATCTCAGCGTGGTGAGGCGGATCAGCCACCGCGTGCTGGTGCTCTATCTCGGCCGCGCGATGGAGATCGGGAACAGCGACGAGCTCTATCGGAGCGCGCGCCATCCCTATACCCAGGCGCTGATTTCTGCAGTGCCGATACCCGACCCCGACCGCGAGGCGAACAAGCCACGCGTGGTGCTCACCGGCGACCTGCCATCGCCCTTCGAGCCGCCGAGCGGCTGCCTGTTCCGCACCCGCTGCCCCAGGGCGACGGCGCTCTGCGCCGAGGCGGCACCGCCGGAAGATCACGTGAGCGAAAGCCACCGCGTGTTCTGCCACCACTGGCGCGAATGGTGATGGCCGAACCGCTGGCGTGGCAATCCGGCCCGGGGGGAGGCTGCCACCGCGAGACGGTGAAGCCGCTCCCCGTGAACGCCATCGCGGCGCGCCAACAGCAGACGATCAAAGCCCTCATCCAGCGGCGCGCCTTCCAATCAAGGGTCGATGGGTGCATCTCCCACGGAAAACTGTTTAGACCGCCACAGAAGAAACTCGGCAGCCTGATCTTGGCCGTGCATAGACTCCGCGACAAGCTGAGCAAGTCCGCGCCTGTGATCGTTCGTCCCCGTCAGTCCGTTGTCCAGCGGTGGGGTCGCATGTGTGAACGTTTCAAGCGCTTCTTTGAGCTCATCCTTCGCTGATATTGGGAATGGGAACGGACCATCGTCACCAAAGAGAGCCTTGCCACGATCGCCAAGGTAGCGGCTGAGCAGGTCGACAATGTAACCGGTACGTAAATCATGATCCGGGGTTAGGACTTGGACGAAGGTAAAAGGAATCTTGGGACGTTTTTCCGACGTCAAATCAATAGCATTATCCTCCTCCAAGTTGGAGTCTGCCGTCGCTTGCGCGGATTTTTCGAGGCTCACCAAGTCAGCGAAAAGCAGGAAGGCCAACGCTACCATCCGCACTCGCACCGTCAAGTCATCCTCATTTGCAGAGCCTTCTAAGCCGGAAACAGCGTTATGTGCGGCAACGGCGTCGCAACAGACCTCCTCGGCAAACTTGCTGCCGTATTGCTGTTCAACCAAGGAAAGCATCGAAGTGGCATTGCCGCCAAACATGGCTTGTTCCACCTCGCGAAATCGATCTCCGCCCCTGTATTTGAAATAGTGCACAAGCTCATGGTGGGAGGGCAGATATGTCATCAGTCTGGCAATGTCGCGAGCCTTTTCACCCCATTTGGGATCACTACGGGCAGCACCGAACATGGGCGCCACCAGATCCTGTTCATAGAGGATTGTTTCAAGAAGCATAGCGCGACCGATGAGGCGGTTTCTCGTGCGCAAAACGCACTCGGCGAAAAACTTCTTATAATTATGCCGTAAGGCGGCGAGACGAACATCTTTGCGAGCCTCCGCACCTCCGCCCTGCCGCCAGGTAAAGGTCAGCGCAAGGTTGTAGGCGTGCGAGGAGAGAAACGTGTTCGATATTATAAAATTGATGCCGTTGATCCGTCGAAAGGCCATTCCGATGCAGTGATCGTATAGGCTTACATAGTAGAATTTTTGATCGGCCAGCTCGTCCTCCAGCCTGCCCGCGGCCACCTCACCAACCCGAAAGAAGCGAGCTTTGGCGGGGGTGATGCTGCTCAACCGAGCGACTGCCTTATTCAACACGGCGTCCGACATATCGTGCATGTTAACGAGACTTCTGCGTCGACTTCAGAGCATCTCGAAATCCAGGCGAATTAAGAATCTTCTCTGCCTCCTCAGCAGAGGAGGCCTCCAATCGGAACTCTGCCTTGTTTACGACGAGCTTCAAGCCGGTGACGGCAGATTTGCGCTGACTGAGGACACCCATTATCGCCTTCAGCACGTCCCTGCCGTATTTCAGAAAAATAGCGATTTCTGTGCCTCCAACGAAATTGTCCGAGGCAGAGATATCGTCAGGCGGTACGATACGCTCGAGATCCTGTCTCAGCTTGGGATCATTGGTACGAAAAATAAAAGCGAATTCGAAATCTTCCAGATCGCCGCTCATGCTTCGGCTTCCTTCAAAAAAATCTGCTCCCATGAATATCACTTTCAAGGCACGGCCTCAACGGGCTGGCGTGCGCCTTGCCAGGTTTAAGCCGCCCGCCATGCTCCCTACTCCTCACTGATTCGCCGCCTGCCACGCACGCCGCTTCGGCGGACCAGACGATCGCTCGGTGCAAAACTGGTCCCTGGCGTCAGAAGCGACGATTCGACGACGACCCAACGGCAGCGATGATGAGCACACGCTGCATCAATACGTAATTCGACGTATTGATGGGTGAAGCCATTGACCGGACCATTCCGCGCAGATTTGGTTTCGCGCCACTGCATGGCGCGCTTATCAGCGTCGGAGGCGATGGATTGTCGTCTGAAGAACTACCGCTTGAGCTGCGGCCCTCTACTCCACGTAGGCATCTCGCTATCGGCGCAGCACTAGCGGCGGCGGTTGCCCTCGCAATTGCCGTGGCGGAGGCAGCGGATTCGTATCTTTGGATAGCGATCGGCAGCGCGCTTGGCGGTATGGCTCGCCATTGGTGCAACGCCGTGGCGACTGAATGGCTTGGCCCTTCGTTCCCCTGGGGTACGCTGTTCATCAACGTCACCGGATCTCTGATAATCGGATTTTTCTTTGCACTCACCGACTCAAGCGGCCGATTTGACGTCTCTACCAATGCAAAATTGTTCGTAATGACCGGGATCTGCGGCGGCTACACGACTTTTTCCGCCTTCAGCCTGCAATCGCTCACTCTTTTCCAGGAAGGAGCGTGGCTTCGCGGCGGCGGCTACGTCGCCGCGTCGGTTGGGCTCTGCCTGCTCGCGGTGTGGGCCGGGTATGCGTTGGGCGCGGCAATCTGCTGGGCATTCAGATAGCCTCTCCCTACCCTCCCCCGTGAGCGAGGAGGGTAGGGAGGAGGCGCGGGCGCCATCTCGCGGCATCAATGCGACAGCATCCAGGGACGGCGGGTCGGGAAGCTTTTCGCTGCACTCTTGTGGCGCAGCTTTGAATTCGACGTCGCGCAGCATCCGCAGCCGGCGCCATGTGCCGCCTTCAGAGATGACCGCACGCCCGGAGCATTGGCGCTACGTTCGTTCGCTGCATGGGCGCGCCGCGATTGCGGTGACATGTCGAGGCATTGCGGGGCCGTCAGCAGGACGCGTGGCGCGCGCGCCCCGCATTGCGGACAAGCGGACGGCAACTCATATTCCGACATCGCTCGCGTCCTGGTGAACGGGCCGCAGTTGTTGCACAGGTACTCGTAAACCGGCATGGCGGACTCCCATTTCTAGAACGCGTTCCGACTCACCGTCATGCCCGTCCCCGGACTTGATCCGGGGATTGTCGGGGGGCATCCATGTCTTTCTGACGGCACCTCAACAAGCAAGACGTGGATGGCCGGGACAAGCCCGGCCATGACTCCGGAAAAATGGTTATTTGTCAGGCGACATCGGTATATCCACCCCGCCGGTGACGTGCTTGATCGGGCCCGCCGCACTCGGCATGACATCGAAATCGAAAATGTCGGTCGGCAGCCACAAGGTCGCGCAGGCATTGGGAATGTCGACGACGCCCGAGATATGCCCCTGCACAGGCGCCGTGCCGAGGATGGCATAAGCCTGCGCCTTCGAGTAGCCGAACTTGGTGAGGTACTCGATCGCGTTGAGGCAGGCCTGGCGATAGGCGATGTGGACATCGAGATAGTGTTGCTTGCCCCATTCGTCGACCGAGATGCCCTCGAAGATCAGGTAGTTGTTGTAGGTCGGCGTGATCGGCGACGGCTTGAAGATCGGGTTCTTGATGCCGTATTTCGCCATCCCGTCCTTGATGATGTCGACCTTGAGGTGGAGCCAGCCGGCCATCTCGATGGCGCCGCAGAAGGTGATCTCGCCGTCGCCCTGACTGAAATGCAGGTCCCCCATGGAAAGGCCGGCGCCCTTCACATAGACCGGGAAGTAGATTTTCGAGCCCCGCGACAGGTCTTTGATGTCGCAATTGCCGCCGTGTTCGCGCGGCGGCACCGTGCGGGCGCCTTCGGCCGCAACTTTCGCCCGGACATCGCCCTTGGCGGTGCCGCAATGGGCGGTGGCGCCGAACGGCGGCGCGGCCAGCGGCGGCACCCGGTTCGGGTCGGTGGCGATGAAATCGAGCTCGCGCTTGTTCCAGGTGTCGAGCAGCTTCTGGTCCGGCAGGCAGCCGATCAGGCCCGGATGGATGAGGCCCGCAAAGCGCACGCTCGGCACATGGCGCGAATGGGTGTAGAGGCCGGAAATGTCCCAGATCGATTTTTGCGCCAGCGGGAAATGATCGGTAAGGAAGCCGCCGCCGTTCTGCTTGGAGAAGAAGCCGTTGAAGCCCCACAGGCTCTCCGGCAGCGCGCCCACATCGAGCAGGTCGACGACCAGGAGATCGCCGGGCTCGACGCCGGTCACCCCAATGGGTCCTGAGAGGAAATGCACGATGGTGAGATCGATGTCGCGCACGTCGTCGGCAGATTCGTTGTTCTTGATGAAGCCGCCGGTCCAGTCATAAGTCTGCACGATGAAATCATCTCCCGGCTTCACCCATGCGATGATCGGGATGTCGGGATGCCAGCGGTTGTGGATCGCCTCGTTCTTGTACGGGGATTGCGAAAGGTCGATTTCTATCAGTGTCTTTGCCATTACCACCTCCTTTTAGCTCTTGTGGCCCTTCGCGAGGTTTCTGTTGGGGCGCGTGCTTTGGTACTTCGTCCCCCACCCTACCCTCCCCCGCGAGCGGGGGAGGGTAGGGTGGGGGGCTTGCGGCGTGCGCGGCACGCTTGACCGCGTGGCCGCGAAATCGGGGTGGGTCAGACGGCGAGGAATTGCGCGATGGCGGTCTCGTCGACGCGGTCCCGGGTATCGCTGTGGACGATGCGTCCGTTCTCCATCACCAGGATGCGGTCGGCGATTTCGAGAATGAAGCTCAGCACCTGCTCGCACACCACGATACACAGATTGCGCATTTGGCGGATCTCCTTGAGGAGCTTGGCGATCTCCTTGATGACCGACGGCTGGATGCCTTCGGTCGGCTCGTCGAGCAGGAGGATTTTCGGGTCGCTGACGAGAGCGCGCGCGATCGCAAGCTGCTGCTGCTGGCCGCCCGACAGGTTGCCGCCGCGGCGTTTCTCGAACTCCCACAGCACCGGGAACAGGCTGAAGATCTCGTCCGGAATATCGCTCCTGCCGGTGACCACGAGCCCGGTCTCGATGTTCTCGCGCACCGTCATGGTGCCGAAGATTTGACGGCCCTGGGGCACGTAAGAGAGCCCGCGCTTGACCCGCGCGTGGCTCGGCAGCGCGGTGACGTCGGCGCCGTCGACAAGCACCTGACCGGAGCGCGCCGGCATCACGCCGATCAGCGACTTCATCAGCGTCGACTTGCCCATGCCGTTGCGGCCCACCACGGCGACGATCTCGCCCGGCGTGACCGTAAAATTGACGCCGTGGAGCACCTGGCTCTGGCCATAGGCCACGCTGAGATTGCGGACGTCGAGCACGATCAGATCTCCTTGGTCGCCAGTTGGTCATTGCCGGGCTTGACCCGGCAATCCATCCTCTTCTGCGAAGGGGATGGACCCGCGGGTCAAGCCCGCGGGTGACGCCTGGTGGTGGATCAACGTCATCAGGGCATGCCCTAATGTCCGAGATAGACTTCCTTGACCTGCGGATTGTCCTGGATCGCCGTCATGCTGCCCTCGGCCAGGACTTTGCCCTGGTGCAGCACCGTGACCCGATCCGCGATGCTCGCGACGAACTTCATGTCGTGCTCGATCACGATCACGGAGCGGCCCTTGGACACGCGCTCCAGCAATTCCGCGGTGCGCGTGCGCTCGGAGACGCTCATGCCGGCGACCGGCTCGTCGAGCATCAGGAGCTCCGGGTCCTGCATCAGCAGCATGCCGATCTCGAGCCATTGCTTCTGGCCGTGGCTCAAGGCCTCGGCGAGGCGGTCGAGATGAGAATCGAGAAAGACCATAGAGGCGACCTCGCGCACCCGCTCGATCACCTCGCCGGTGCGTTTCCAGAACAGGGCGCCGGCGACATTGCGGCCTCGCGGCACCGAGATTTCCAGGTTCTCGAACACGGTGAGATCTTCGTAGATCGATGGCGTCTGGAACTTGCGGCCGATGCCGCGGCGCACGATCTCGTGCTCCTTGAGCCCGGTGATCTCCTGGTCCTTGAACTTGATGGAGCCGCTCGACACCTGGGTGCGGCCGCAGATGAGGTCGAGCACCGTTGTCTTGCCCGCGCCATTGGGCCCGATGATCACCCGCAGCTCGTTCTTGTCGACGTAGAGATTGAGATCGTTGACGGCCTTGAACCCGTCGAAGGAGACGGTGACGCTTTCCAGCGCGAGCAGGAAGTCGGTCGAGTTCGACATCGCCTCGCTCCCTATTCGGCCGGACTCGCGGCCGGCGACGGGCTCGCCGGCCGTGCGCCACCGAGCCTGCCGATGAACGGCGCGATCTGGTCGGTGACGAGGCCGGCGAGGCCGCGCGGGAACGCCAGCACCACCAGGATGAACAGCCCGCCCATGGCAAACAGCCATAGCTGCGGAAAGCTTTCGGAGAACAGCGTCTTCGCCCAGTTGACGACGAGAGTTCCGACGACGGCGCCGACCAGCGAATGGCGGCCTCCCACCGCGCAGAAGATCACCATCTCGATCGACGGCACGATGCCCACGAAGGACGGCGACATGAAGCCGACCTGCAGGGTGAACATTGCGCCACCGACCGCGGCGATCGCCGAGGCGAGGCAGAAGACGAACACCTGGAAGTTAGCGACGTCATAGCCGGAGAACCGCACCCGGTCCTCCTTGTCGCGCACCGCGACCAGGATGCGGCCAAGCTTGCTGGCGATGACGAAGCGCGCCAGCAGCATCGAGCCGATCAGCAGTGCGCAGCACACGAAATAGAGGATGTACTTGGCGTTGTCGGTACGAATGTCCCAGCCGAGCAGCGTCCGCAGGTCGGTGATGCCGTTGATGCCGCCGGTGTAACCCTGGCGCCCCACGATCAGGATGGTGAGCACAGCTGCCAGCGCCTGGGTGATGATGGCAAAGTAGACGCCGCCGACCCGCCGCTTGAACATCGCTATGCTGAGGATCAGAGCCGCAAGCGTCGGGACCACGATCACGGCAAGGAGCGCGAACGGCAGCGACTTGAACGGAATCCAGAACAGCGGCAGCTCGGTGAGCTGGTTCCAGTCCATGAAGTCCGGGATGCCGGGCGTCGACTGGATCTTGGTGTTCGCGACGCTTGACGCCTCAAGCTTGAGAAACATCGCCATGCAGTAGCCGCCTAAACCGAAGAACACGCCCTGCCCCAGGCTGAGGATTCCCGTATAGCCCCAGCACAGCACCAGGCCGACGGCGACAAAGGCGTAAGTCAGGTACTTGCCCACCAGGTTGAGGCGGAAGTTGTCGAGCAGCAGCGGCAGCACCACCATGATCGTGACGGCGATCAGAAGGAAGCCGACGAGCTCGATATTGCGGTTGTTCTTGAGAGCCGCCGACATGGATCACCTTCTGACCTTGAGGACGAACAGCCCCTGCGGACGCAACATGAGGAGCCCGATGACGATGAGGAGCGTGAGCACCTTGGCCATCGATCCGGACATGAAGAACTCGAGCGTCGATTGCGACTGCGAGATCGTGAGCGCCGACGCGATTGTGCCGAGCAGGCTCTGGGCGCCGCCGAACACCACCACCAGGAAGGTGTCGACGATGTAGAGCTGGCCTGCGGTCGGCCCGGTCGAGCCGATCATGGTGAACGCGGAGCCGGCGATGCCGGCGATGCCGCAGCCAAGCCCGAAGGTGAGCCGATCGATGCGCCGCGTGTCGATGCCGACGGCGCCGCTCATGGTGCGGTTCGCCACCACAGCGCGCACCTGCAGGCCCCAGCGCGAGCGGAACATCAAGAGCGCAACCACCGCGGTGATAACGAGCGTCAGACCCATCACAAACAGCCCGTTGATCTGCACATCGATGGTGTCGGTGACCGGCAATGCGCCCATCATCCAGGGCGGCAGCTCGACGCCGACCTCGCGCGCCCCGAAGATCGAGCGGAACGCCTGCTGCAGGATGAGGCTGAGCCCCCAGGTTGCGAGCAACGTGTCGAGCGGGCGAGCATAGAGGTGGCGTATCAGCAGCCATTCGACCGCGAGCCCAAGCGCGCCCGAGACGATGAACGCCACCACCATTGCGATGAAGAAGTAGCCCACATAGAGGCCGGGCGCGTAGGTCTGGCACAGGTGGGAGCACAGATACGTCATGTAGGCGCCGAGGATCATGAACTCGCCGTGCGCCATGTTGATCACGCCCATCTGCCCGAAGATGATCGCGAGACCCAATGCCATCAAAAGAAACACGGAGAAGAGAATCAGTCCGGCGAAGCCCTGCATCGCCAGAATCGAACCCAATTCGCCGAATGTATATCCACCGAGCATTTGCGGCTCCTGCGCTGTGGGCAGTCTTCTCCCTCTCCCCGCAAGCGGGGAGAGGTTAAGACTCGCGCTTACTGATAGCCCTTGGGGAAGGGATCGGGCTCCATCAGGTTGGCGGTCTCGTAGACGAGATCGTACTGGCCATCGGTGCGCGCGCGCCCGACCCGGGTCTTGCTCCACAGATGATGGTTTTCGTGAATGCGCACGTAGCCCTCCGGCGCGCCCTTGAATTCGACGCCGGGCGAAGCGGCAGCAACTTTGTCGATATCGAAAGAGCCGGCCTTCTCGACAGTGAGCTTCCACAGCCACGGCCCCAGATAGGCCGCCTGGGTCACGTCACCGATCACGGTCTTGTCGCCCCACATCTTGTGGAACGCCGACACGAAGGCCTTGTTGTTCGGGTTATTCAGGGACTGGAAGTACTTCATGCACGCGTAGGCGCCGACGATGTTCTCGCCGCCGATGCCGTCGATCTCGTCCTCGGTGACCGAGATGGTCATCAGGGTCTGCTTGTTGAGGTCGACGCCGGCCGCCTTGAGCTGCTTGTAGAAGGCGACGTTGGAGCCGCCGACGATGATGGCGTAGATCACGTCCGGCTTCGACAGCTTCATCTTGTTGATGACGGAATTGAACTGGGTGCTGCCGAGCGGGAAGTATTCCTCGCCGAGCACCTTGAGCTTGAGGACATTCTCGATGTGCTTGCGGGCTATCTTGTTCGAGGTCCGCGGCCAGATGTAGTCGGAGCCGAGCAGATAGAAAGTCTTTGCGCCCTTCTCCTTCTGCACCCAGTCGAGGCCGGCAATAATCTGCTGGGTCGCCTCCTGACCGGTGTAAATGACATTTTTCGACTGCTCGAGGCCCTCATAGAAGGTCGGGTAGTACAGCATGCCGTTGTATTGCTCGAAGACCGGCAGCACGGCCTTGCGGGAGGCCGAGGTCCAGCAACCCATGACCGATGCGACCTTGTCGTTGACAAGCAGCTTCTTGGCCTTCTCGGCGAAAGTCGGCCAGTCGCTGGCGCCGTCTTCCTGGATGAACTTGATCTTGCGGCCGAGCACGCCGCCCTGGGCATTGATTTGCTCGATGGCGAGCTTCTCGGCTTCGACCGATCCGGTTTCCGAGATCGCCATGGTGCCGGTGACCGAATGCAGAATGCCCACCGTGACCTCGCTGTCGGTTACGGCGAGCCCTGTGGTGTTGACTTTTGCGCTCGGAAACTGTTGCGCAAGGACCTCGCGCGGCAGCAGCGCGGCTGCCGACAGTGCGGCTGTGCCAAGCAGCAGCTTGCGGCGGAACGGGGATTCCAGATCCTCGGTGTGATGCTCGAAAGACATTTGGCGCCTCGATAAAGCTTCGTTGATCTTTTTAAGGAGGCGAGCGGTTCGCGCTCCATGGCTGAATAAGACGCGATCATGCTGCGGTGCAGCATACGTCAATTGACGTATGTCCCTACGCAATTCGCCCCATCAAGATGCCGCAAGCCCCAAAGGAATGGGCGGCGGCGTGGTTCGCCTAAACACGGGTGTTGGCATTTGTCTGAATCTTACGGCATTTTGCCTATTTTGCAGCGTGCCTTGCCGTGACTTTCGGCACGCGCTCCGCTTCTGTTCGCATTAAATTCCGCACGGGACCAAGAGGCCCAAGAGCTATGACTGGCCCTGAAAGGCCGCTATTGCAATGCAGCATCGCATGATCGCCGCGGTCGGCCTGATACCGCGGCACCGGTCCGAAATGCCCCCTCCCTACCCTCCCCCGCTTGCGGGGGAGGGTAGGGAGGGGGCCGAGGAAACTGCCGAAGCGAGCGAAGTGACAGGAGCGGCGGCATGACTGCTCACCAACGTGTCGTTCGCGTGCGCAGGAACTACAACAAATGGGTCGCCAACCAGACCCTGGAAGACTATGCGCTGCGCTTCACGGCGAAGAGCGCGCGCAAATGGTCGAGCTTGCGCGTCGCCAACACCGCAATCGGAGCAATCTCGTTTCTGGCGCTCGAAGCGATCGGCGGCGCCATCACGGTGAACTACGGGGTCGCCAATGCGGTAAGTGCCATCCTGGTGGTCGGAGGGCTCATCTTCCTGACCGGGCTTCCGATCGCCTACTACGCGGCGACCTACGGCGTCGACATCGATCTCCTGACCCGCGGCGCCGGTTTCGGCTATATCGGATCCACGGTCACGTCGTTGATATATGCCTCATTCACGTTCTTATTCTTCGCCATCGAAGCCGCGATCATGTCGCTCGCGCTGGAGCTGTGGTTCGGCCTGCCGCTGTTCGCCGGCTACGTGGTCAGCTCGGTGGTGGTGATTCCGCTGGTCACCCACGGCATCACTTTCATCAGCCGGCTGCAACTGTGGACCCAGCCGATCTGGATCATCCTTCACGTCCTGCCGTTCGCCGCCATTGCGATCTTTGATGCCAGCTCGTTCGAGGGCTGGGCCCATTACGGCGGGCGGGCCGGCGAGGACGGGCTTTCGCCGAACCTCGTGCTGTTCGGCGCCGCCTCGACGGTGGTGTTCTCTCTGATCGCGCAGATCGGCGAGCAGGTCGACTTCCTCCGCTTCCTGCCTGCGGAACCCCACCCTGCCGTCCCCGATCAGCGCAGGGCTATCGCATGTGGCACGGCACCTCTTCTCCCTCTCCCCGCTTGCCATAAGGGCGTTTACGCCCGTCTTCGACGGGCTATGGAGAGGGTCGGGGTGAGGGGGCTTTTCCGCAAGCTCAGACTTGCGACTCAGAGCCTGTGGAGAGGCCCCCTCACCCGGAATTTGCGCGAAGAGCGCGCAAATTCCGACCTCTCCCCGCAAGCGGGGAGAGGTAAAGGCTTGGCTTGGTGGACCGCCTATCTCGCCGCCGGCCCCGGTTGGATCATTCCCGGATTGCTGAAGCTTCTGGCCGGTTCGTTCCTCGCTTATCTCGCAATCCGCCATCTGGTGCCGGTCGACAAGGCGACCGAGCCCACCCAGATGTATCTGGTTGCGTTCGGGAACGTATTCTCGTCGCCGCAGGTCGCGCTCGCCTTCACCTGTACGTTCGTCATCATTTCCCAGGTCAAGATCAACGTCACCAACGCCTATGCGGGCTCGATCGCGTGGTCGAATTTCTTTTCGCGGCTGACCCACAGCCATCCCGGGCGCGTGGTGTGGCTCGTCTTCAATGTCGCGATCGCGCTTCTTCTCATGGAGCTTGGCGTCTTCAAGGCGCTGGAACACATCCTCGGCCTCTATTCGCTGGTCGCGGTGGCCTGGGTCGGTGCGCTGGTGGCACATCCTCGGCCTCTATTCGCTGGTGGCGGTGGCCTGGGTCGGTGCGCTGGTGGCGGACCTCGTCGTCAACAAGCCGCTGGGGCTAAGCCCGCCGTTCATCGAGTTCAAGCGCGCGCATCTCTATGATGTCAATCCGGTCGGGGTCGGCGCGATGATTCTGGCGACGATCACCGGCATCGTCGCGTATGCGGGCGTCTTCGGCACCATCATGCAGGCGTTGGCGAGCTTCGTCGCGCTGGGCGTCGCTTTCATAACGGCGCCCGCGATCGCGGCAGCAACGCGCGGTAAGTTCTATCTCGCCCGCACGCCGCGCAAATTGCCCGACGGGCAGAGCATGGTGCGCTGCTGCATCTGCGAGCACCCCTTCGAAGCCGAGGACATGGCGCAGTGCCCGGCCTATTCGGGGCCGATCTGCTCGCTGTGCTGCTCGCTCGAAACCAGATGCCGCGATGCTTGCAAACCCGACGCGCGAATCTCCAGGCAGGTCGGCGCCGTCGTCGACCGCACCCTGCCGGCGTGGGCGGTCAAATTGCTCAATAACGATGTCAGTCAATATGTCGGGGTGCTGTCGCTGTTTGCTGCCATCATCGGATCGGTGCTCGCCTTCGTCTACTTCCAGGTTTCGTTTGAGTCGGATCTGCAAAGGCAGCTCCTGCGTTCGACCTTGTGGACGGTGTTCTTTATCCTCGGCATCATCGCCGGTATCGCGGCGTGGCTGTTCGTGCTGGTGCACGAGAGTCGCCGCGTCGCCGAGGAGGAGTCCCGCCGCCAGACCGAACTCTTGATGCAGGAGATCGAGGCCCACAAGCGCACCGACATCAAACTCCAACAGGCTAAGGAGAAAGCCGAGGCGGCGAGCAAGGCCAAGAGCCGCTATGTGGAGGGGCTGAGCCACGAGCTGCGTACGCCCCTCAACGCGGTCGCCGGCTATGCCCAGATCCTCGAACGCGATCCTGAGATTCCGGTGCGCCGCCTCGATGCCATCAGGATCGTGCGCCGCAATGCTGAATACCTGTCGGGCCTCATCGATGGGCTCCTCGACATATCCAAGATCGAAGCCGGCCGCTTCCATCTCAATCGCAACGAGGTGCGGCTGCGCGAGTTCCTCCTGCAGCTCGTCGACATGTTCCGCCTGCAGGCCAGCGCCAAAGGCATCGAATTCAAGTTCAGCGCATCCGACAAACTGCCGCCGTCAGTCTATACCGACGAGAACCGGCTGCGTCAGATTCTCATCAATCTGTTGTCCAACGCCATCAAATTCACCGATGCCGGACACGTCACCATGCGGGTCGACTACCGCAATCAGGTCGCTCGCTTCGAAGTCGAAGATACCGGCATCGGCATCCATCCGGACGACCTCAATCGCATCTTCCAGCCGCTCGAGCGCGCCCAGCGCGGGCCGGTCAACGCCAGGACCGGGACCGGATTGGGGCTCACCATCACCAGGATGCTGGCAGAGACCATGGGCGGCGAAATCACGGTGAAGAGCGAGATCGGCCGTGGCAGCCGCTTCCAGGTCAAGTTGATGCTTGCCGAGGTCGCACGGCCGCGCAACGCGCCGCCGCTGGAGCATCGCGTGTGCGGCTACGACGGACCGCGCCAGACCGTCCTGGTGGTCGATGACGACGGGGTGCACCGCGACCTTGTCCGCGAACTCCTCGAGCCGCTCGGCTTCAACGTGATGGCGGCAGCGAGCGGCGCGGCCTGCCTTGCGCTCGTCGCCGAGCGTCCGCCGAACCTGATCCTGCTCGATATCTCGATGCCCGACATGGACGGATGGGCCGTCGCGCGGGCGCTGCGGCAGATGCCTCGTGAACGGCCCGCCATCATCATGCTGTCAGCGATCGCCATGGAGGAGGAGCGCGCGGCCGAGCCCGACCGCTTCTTCGACGATTACATGATCAAGCCGATCGATTTGCGGCAGATGCTGGAGAAGTTTCATACCCTGCTCGACATCGAATGGACCGCGCGCGACGAAATCGCGAAAGAGCCGTCTGCACCGGCGCCCCCCGCACCCGCCAAGAGCCTTACCAGCCTTACCAAGAGCCTTGCCCCGGACGCCATCGACGCGCTGATCCGGCTCGGCCAAATCGGCCACTTCCGCGGCATCAGCGCCACGCTCGACGAAATCGAGGCCGCCTCCCCGGAATGCGCCGCCTGCGTGGCGGAACTGCGTGCGATCGCCAATTCGTTCAATCTGACCCGGTTTCTGACGGTCCTCGACGCGCAACGGAGGACTTGATGCGCCCCAGGGAGGCCGGAGATATCGTGCTCGTGGTCGACGATTCGCCCGACACCCTGCGCATGCTCACCGATGCGCTGGAGGAGGCCGGGATGACGGTGCTGGTCGCGCTCGAAGGCGCGCAGGCTCTGGCGATCGTCGGCAAGATCACCCCGGACGTCATCCTGATGGATGCGGTCATGCCGAGCATCGACGGCTTCGAGACCACCCGCCGTCTCAAGCGCAACAAGACACTCGCCCACGTGCCGGTCATCTTCATGACCGGGCTCACCGAAACCCAGGACATCGTCAAAGGATTGGAGGCCGGTGGTGTCGACTATGTGACGAAGCCGATCGTTCCAGATGAATTGCTGGCGCGCATCCGCGTCCATCTTGCCAATGCGCGCTTGGCCCACTCGGCGCGCGCA
>WNFC01016717.1_pt1 | contig 16500 bp, 14 predicted proteins | sample 5400541 | NCBI WGS metagenome assembly WNFC01 (sample SAMN13153342, study PRJNA577476) | soil metagenome | isolation source: 120 cm saprolite under Douglas fir tree site 2 hole 2 replicate 1 | place: USA:California | collected 2015-04-18
TCGGCCAGCAGGGCTCCGCGCTGCAGGCGGCCGTGGAACAGCGCCGCGATGACCTGCACGTGCTCCGCGTGCTGCAGCTCGTGCTGGGCGAGGTGGCGGACGAGGAAGTCCGCCGGCAGGCCATCGATCACCGGCGCCGACTGCGTGCGCAGCCGCTCCCGGACCCTCTCCAGGACCTCCGCGAGCCAGGCCCGCAGCTCTTCCGGCGCCGGAAGCTCCACGCGAGCGGTCTTCGTCGTTTGCGTCGGATCGAAGAATCCCCCGAACCGCTCGCCCGCCCCTTCGCCCGGCAGCAGCCATCGCGCTTGCATCGCCGCGACGTGGCCCAGGTGCCAACCCACCGGGCTGTAGGCGGGCGACGGGCGCTCGGCCCACCGCTCGGCCGGCAGGCGGGCCATCGCCTTGAGCAGGAACGCGCGCGCCTCCACGAGCTGGGCGGCCGGCCCCTCTCCTCTCGCACCCTGCGGAATGGTCACGACAAGGCCTCCACTCGCGGTTCGCTCCCCCTCCGCGCCACCGCGAGGTGGCCCGCCGGGACCTCCCGGAAGCGTGCGATGCCCTGCGCGTCTGGCCAGAGAGGTTCCGACGCCATGCACCAACCTAGCTCGCGACCGCCGGACGGACCACCCGCGGAATACAGACTCGCGGGCGCCAGGCCGATCGCATGCCGTGCCCCGACCAGCACCTCGCCGTCGCTGGCCAGGAGCGTCGCCACGGCCGTGGAGCTCGTTTGCGAACAGATGCGCTGCAAGCGCTGCAGCGCGGACCGCACGGCGTCCGGCAGCGAGGCCGCGCCCCGATCGAGCGCGTCGAGCACCAGCGCGAACAGCCCCTCCGAGTCGCTGCCGCCCTGCACCGCTTGGTACGCCGCGTCTCCGAGCCCCTCGCGAAGCAGGCGCGCGGGCCCGCTCTGCCAGCCCGTGACGAACCCGTTGTGGAGGAAGGCGACGCGTCCCCGCGCGAACGGCTGCACGCAGCCCAGCTCGTAAGGGATCCCCGGCGTCGCGCTGCGCACCGCCGCGAGCGCGGCCGTGGCGTGCAGCCGGTCGCATACCAGCGGTAGATTCGGATCCGCCCAGATGGGCTGCGGGCTCCTGTACAGCGCCGGCTCGGGACGGCCGTCGCCGAGCCAGAGCGCCGCGCCCCAGCCGTCGGCGTTCACCGTGCCGCTCGTCATCTCGCGCGGCCGGTAGCTCTGCGCGTAGAGCGAGTGCGGCGGCTTTTGCACGAGCTCCGCCGGGGTCAGCGGCGGCCCGATGTATCCCACCATTCGGCACATGCCAGGCAAGGCTGCCCCGAGGAGCGGGCGGGCGCAAGTCACTCGGGCGGAGCCGGCCGGAGCCAGGAGACCGCGATCGCCACCGCCAGGATGCCCCCGATGATCGCCAGGGACGTGCCGGTGGGCAGGTGCACCCACCGGTAGAACAGCATTTTCAGCCCTACGAACAAGAGGATGGCGGCCAGCCCGGGCTTGAGGTACCGCACCCGCGCCAGGGCGCCGCGCACCACGAAGTAGAGCGCCCGGAGCCCGAGGAGCGCGCAGACGTTGCTGGAGAAGACCAGGAAGGAGTCGTCGGTCACCGCGAACACGGCCGGGATCGAGTCCAGCGCGAAGACGAGGTCCGCGGTCTCCGCGGCGACCAGCGCGAGGAGCAGCGGAGTCGCGTACAGCCGCCCCTCCTTGCGGACGAGGAATTGGGGTCCTTCGATGGCGTCGATCATCGGCATGTGCTTGCGCACGAACCGGACCACCGGGTTGTCCGCCGGGGAGCGCTCCTCCTCGTCGCGGTGGAGCGCGATCTTGGCCGCCGTGTAGACGAGGATGGCGCCGAAGATCGCGATGACCCAGCGGAAGCGGTGGACCAGCGCCACCCCGGCGAGGATCAGCCCGCCCCGCAGGATCAGGGCCCCCAGCACCCCCCAGAACAGCACCCGGTGCTGGTACTCCGGCGGGATGGCGAAGCTCTGGAAGAGCAGCACGAACACGAAGAGGTTGTCGACCGAGAGGGACTTCTCCAGCAGGTAGCCGGCGAAGAACTCCAGGCCCGCCTCGTCGCCGTACCGCAACCAGAGCCAGGCGCCGAACGCCAGCGAGAGCACGATCCAGAAGACGCTCCAGCCGATCGCCTCGCGGAAGCGCTCCCCGTGGCCGCGCCGCGAGGAGAGGTAGAGATCCAGGCCGAGCAGCACCAGCACGCCGGCGAGGAAGCCCACCCACAGCTCGGGCGAGTCGATGTTCACCGCTCCGGCGTCGGCGTGCTGTGGATTCACGCGCGCTCACCCCGACCGCGAGGAGTGGAGCGGCTCTTCTGGCGGAGGACGAGGCGCACCGGGACGTGGAGCTGGAAACGTTCGCGGAACCGGTTCACCAGGAACCTCCGGTAGGCCTCGTCCACGGCTTGAGGCCGGTTGCACTGGATGGCGATGCTGATCGGCCGGACTCCGACCTGCACCGCGTAGGAGAAGCGCACCGGGTATCCGCGCCAGAGTGGAGCGGGATGCTCGTCCTGCGTGCGCTGCACCCAGTCGTTCAGCTCGGGCGTCTTGAGGCGCGTCGCCGCCTGGTCGTGCAGCTCGGCGGCGAGGTCGAGGATGCGCTGCACGCGCGTCCCTTCCAGCGCGCTGACGAACACGAGCGGGGCGTAGCCGACGTGCTGCAAGTGCCGGGCGGCTACCACGTCGGCGCGCTCCACCGCGCGGAGCGCGCGCTGGGCGCTGAACACCTCCACTTTGTCGGTCACCTGCCGCTTCTTGCGCAGACCCGCGGTGTCCACCAGGACGAAGGTGCGCCCTCCGTGACGGGTCGACTCCTCCACGGCATCGCGGGTGGTGCCGGGCATGGCGGCAGCGACGAAGCGCTCCTCCCCGAGCAGCCGGTTGAGCAGCGTGGACTTGCCCACGTTGGGACGTCCGACGACTGCCAGGCGCACGGGCCCGCCGGGACGCGCCTCGGGCCCTTCCTCCGGCTGCGCGTCTTCCTCCTCCGAGCGCGGCGGCAGCTCCTCGACCGCGGCGTCGAGCAGCTCCGACACGCCGCGGCCGTGCTCGGCGCTCAAGGGGAAGACGTCGAAGCCGAGCGAGTGCAGCTCGCCCAGGTCCAGGGCCTCGGCGCGGCGGGTGGAATCGACCTTGTTGGCGGCGAGCAGCACGGGCTTGCCGCCCTTGCGGAGCAGCGCCGCCAGCTCCCGGTCGGCGCCGGCGAGCCCCTGCTCCGCGTCGACCACCAGCACGAGCACGTCGGCCTCGCGGATCGCGGCGTCGGCCTGCTCGCGGACGGCGCGCACGAGCTGCTCCTCGGCCTTGGGCGTGAACCCGCCCGTGTCCACCACCCGGAAGCGGCGGCCGGCGTGATCGGCCTCGGCGTACTGCCGGTCGCGCGTCACTCCCGGCGTGTCCTCCACGATGGCGAGCCGCCGGCCCACGATGCGGTTGAAGAGCCTCGATTTGCCCACGTTGGGCCGTCCCACCAGGGCCACGAGCGGGAGCATCCGCTTACGCGCTCACCACCGCGAGCCGCGTGCGCGGAGCGGGCGGCGCCGGGTGAGGGGTGGCGTCGATCACCGCGACCTGGGCTCCGACCAGCGCGACGAGCCCGGCCCGCTCGACGCGGACGCGGACCAGGTCGCCCACCGCCGAGGCCCCGGCGAAATGGACGGTCCAGTTCTCCCGGGATCGGCCGAAACGCTCCCCGTGGACCCCCGGCTGCGTGCGGGCGCTCTCCACCAGCACCTCCACCTCGCCGCCCGTGCGCGACCGGTGGCGCGCCAGCGTGCGCGCCTGCTGGAGCCGCTGCACCTCCTCGAGGCGGCGGGTGGCGACCGGGCGCGGGACCTCCAGCCACTCCGGGCTGCGCTGCGCCGCCGCGCGCTCCCGGGAAAGCCGCAGCGCAGCCGCGGTGTGCGGGCGCTCGCTGAACACGAAGCTGAAGAGGTTGTCGTAGGGGACGCGGCGCAAGAGCGCGAGCGTCCGCCCGTGCTCTTCCTCCGTCTCGCCAGGGAAGCCGCAGATGATGTCGCTCGTCAGCGCGACCTGTGGGCAGGCGGCGAGCAGGCCCGCCACGCGGTCCTCGTACTCGGCGACCGTGTAGCGCCGCCGCATGCGCTCGAGCACCGTATCCGCGCCGTGCTGCACCGGCAGGTGGAAGTGAGGCATGAGCTTCTCCACCTCGCGGAAGCAGCCGACCAGCTCCGGCGAGAGGTCCATCGGATGGCTGGTGGTGAAGCGGATGCGCCGCAGGTCCGGCACCGCGGCGACGCGGCGGATGAGCTGCGCGAAGCTGCACCCGCCCGAGTAGGAATTCACGTTCTGCCCGATCAGGGTGACCTCGCGGACGCCCACCGCGGCCAGCGCCGCGACCTCGCGCAAGATGTCGCCGTAGGGCCGGGACACCTCGCGCCCGCGCGTGTGCGGCACCACGCAGAAGCTGCAGACGTTGTCGCAGCCCTTCGTGGCAGTGACGAACGCGGTGGCCTTGCCTCGCGCGCCCTCCGGGTCGGCCTGCGGAAACACGTACTCCTCGGACGGGACCCAGCCGGTCTCGACCCCTCCCTGCTCCGCCAGCTCGGCGATGCGCGCGATCTGGTCCGGGCCGAGCACGAAGTCGACGTACGGAGCCCGCTCGAGGAGCCCCTCCTTCTCTTGCTGCGCCACGCAGCCGGCCACCCCGATGCGCGCGCCCCGCTGGGCCTTCACCATCCGGTAGCGGCCCAACGCGGAGTAGAGCTTGTCCTCGGCCTTCTCGCGGATGGCGCAGGTGTTGAGGAGCACCAGGTCCGCGCTCTCGGCGGCCTCCGCCGGGAGCCAGCCGGCCCGGAGGAGGGACTCGCCCATGCGGGCGGAGTCGTGCTCGTTCATCTGGCAGCCGAAGGTGTGGATGAAGTAGCGCTTCTTCACGGCCGGAGGGGATATGTCAGAGGCACTTTGACCCGTCAATGCAATCAGGCAGCGGTTGACGCGGCGCCCGTTCCTGGGCCACGCTCCGCCCCCGCTCGGGAGCAGCGCCCGTCCGCCCGGAGGAGCCAAATGCGTTTTCTTCTCGCCGCCACGGCCTGCATCGCACTCGCTGCCCGCGCCGAAGGCATCGACCGCGACAGCCTGCTCAGCGAGGCGCCCGCCGTCCCGGCCAAGGGGACGGTGCGGGTCAGCGGCATCACCACCGGCACCAGCGACGAGATGGGCGTGAACGGCACCAAGGGGCAGGCCAACATCTCCGGGACCATCCAGTGGGCTCCGGTGGAGAACCTGGCCGGCGACGTCGGGATGTACTGGCAGGTCGGCGCGAACGGGCCGTCGGCGCGGGTGCGGTACCAGATCCTCTCGCAGTCGCGCGCAGGGCTGGACCTGTCGGCCGGCGCCCGCTTCAAGACGGTGGGCTTCCATCCGGACCAGGGCGAGGTCGAGTTCCTGCTGCTCGCCGGGCGCCGGTTCGGGAACGTGGAGCTGGTGCTCAACGCGGTGTTCGGCGTCGAGACCGGCGGCGAGAACGGCAAGGACGTCGAGGGCAAGGCATTCGCGGGCTACCGATTCAGCGAGGACCTGCGCGCCGGCCTCGACGGCCGCCTGCAAGCCAAGGTCGAGGACGAGGGCGCCACCCCCGTCGGCGCTCCCCCGAAGACCGGCCGCGACTACGACCTGACCGCGGGGCCGGCGGTGTCGTGGATCGTGGCCCGCAACCTGGGCACCCTCCTGCACAACTTCCAGGTACAGGGCCTGGTCGGGGTCGCACAGCCGAAGCGCACCGACACGACCTCCGCGGTCGGCATCGTGTCGGCCAGCATCGACTTCTAGCGCACGAGTTTCGCCGCGGCGCGCTCAACGATGCGGCGGCGCTCGTCGTCGATCCCGCGCCGCGCCGCCGAGACGGATTGGACCAGCTCGGGATCGGCGCTGCGCGGCGAGCCGGCTTGAAACGGCGGCGCCGGGTCGTACTCCATCCCGAGCTGGATGGCCTGCGCCACCTTCTCTCCGCGCAGCTCGGCGGCCAGGCGCAGGCCGAAGTCGATCCCGGCGGTCACGCCGCCGCCGGTCGCGCGGTTGCGGTCGATGACCACGCGCTCCTGGACCGGCGTGGCGCCGAACGCCGCCAGCAGATCGAGGCTGAGCCAGTGCGTGGTCGCGCGGTACCCGCGCAGGAGCCCGGCCGCGCCCAGTACCAGCGCCCCGGTACACACGGACGTGACCCAGGCCGCGCGCTCCGCCTGCGCCCGCAAGAACCGGAGCAGCGCCTCGTCTTCCATCGCGGCGTTCACGCCGGGGCCTCCGGGCACGCAGAGGACGTCGAGCTGGGGCGCATCGGAAGGCCCCACGTCGGGAGTCAGCCGCAGCCCGGTGTCGCTGCGCGCCTCGCCGCGGCCGACGAGCAGCACCTGCGCGTCGGGGAGCCGCGCGAACACCTCGTACGGCCCGGTCAGGTCGAGCTGGGTGAGGCGGGGAAAGAGCAAGAAGCCGATGCGCGTCGTCATCGCTCCTCCCCATAGCCGGCGCGGCGCAGGCCGCGCGAGGTCTGGGTCCAGTCCTTCTCCACCTTGACGTGCAATTGCAAGAACACCTTGCAGCCGAGGAGCTTCTCGATCTGCTGGCGCGCCTTGGTGCCGATCTCCTTGAGGCGCGCGCCGCCGCGACCGATCAGGATCGCCTTCTGGCTGTCGCGCTCGACCAGCACCGTCGCCGAGATGCGGGTGAGCCCGCGCGGCCCGACGGCGCGCTCGGACTCGTCGAACTCCTCGACCACCACCGCCGCGCTGTAGGGGACCTCCTGCTCGGTCTGGTGCAGGATCTGCTCGCGGACGAGCTCGGCGGACAGGTCACGCTCGGGCACGTCGGTCCACTGGTCCTCGGGGAACAGCGGCGGCCCTTCGGGCAGATGGCGCGCCACCGCGTCGAGCAGCCCCTCCACGTTCTCGCCCGTGAGCGCCGAGAGCGGGTACACCTCGGTCCAGTCGTGCTCGCGCCGCCAGCGGTCGATGAGCGGCAAGAGCTGCGCCCGCGGCAGCGCGTCGATCTTGTTGATCACCAGCAGCGTGGGCTTCCTCGCCGCCTTCACCTGCTCGAGGGCCTTGCGCATGGCCGCGTCGATGCCCGGGCTCCCCGCCTCGATGAGGAACAGCGCCGCGTCCGCCTCGTCCAGCGTCTGCAACGCCTGTTGCACCATCCGCGCGTTCAGGCCTCCGCGCGCGGCGTGGAGGCCGGGGGTGTCGAGCAGGGCCACCTGGGCCCCGGGCAGCGTGACCACGCCCAGGATGCGCGAGCGCGTGGTCTGCGGCTTGGGCGAGACGATGGCCAGCTTCTGCCCGAGCAATCGGTTGAGCAGCGTGCTCTTGCCGACGTTCGGGCGGCCGACGACTTCTCGCTGCGCACGATCTCCACGTGCTGCAGCGCCACTTGCGCGTTCCCGGCGCGGGCGATCTTGGGCACCAGCTCGAACCCCTTCACCACCTCGCCGAAGATGGTGTGGCGGTTGTTGAGGTGCGGCGTCGGCACCTCGGTGATGAAGAACTGCGAGCCGTTGGTGTTCGGTCCCGCATTCGCCATCGCCAGCAGGCCCGGCTTGTCGAAGTGGCGCCCGCTCTGGAACTCGTCCTTGAAGCGGTAGCCGGGATCCCCGGTGCCGGTGCCCAGCGGATCCCCGCCCTGGATCATGAAGTTGGGGATGACGCGGTGGAAGACCGTCCCGTCGTACAGCTTCGCGTGGGTCTTGGCGCGCGTGCGCGGGTCGGTCCACTCCTTGGCGCCGGTCGCGAGGCCGACGAAGTTGGCGACGGTCTCCGGGGCGTCCTTCTCCAGGAGCCGGACGGTGATGTTGCCCTGGCTGGTCTGGAAGATGGCGTAGAGGTCGCCCTTCCCCTGCGGCATGCCGCTGCTCGGATTGGCCATGGTGGTGTCCTGTGCTTTCCCTTCGGGTTGACCCACCGGCTTCACCGCCGCGGCGGTGGGCTGCTTCGGTTTCGGGGCGTTCGTCTCGGCTCTCGCGCCGTCCTTGCAACCTGCGAGGGCGAGGATGGCGAGCAGGGGCAGGAAGGTTCGCATGCGCGTGTCGACTCCTGGCAAGGGCGCGGAGACTAAAACACCGGCAGGCCCGCGTCGAGCGCCGCCTTCGCGGCGGCCTGCTCGGCTTCCTTCTTGGTCCGCCCCGAGCCGCGGCCGAGGGTCGAGCCCTGGAACTGCACCTCGACCTCGAAGGTGCGCGCGTGCTGCGGACCGGGGGCGTCGAGCACCTGGTACACCGGCCCGGCGCGGTGCGCGCCTTGCAGCCTCTCCTGCAGCTCGGTCTTGTAATCGCGTCCGAGCAGGCCCGAGGTGGCCGCGTCGAACAGCGGAGCGAGCAGGCGGTCCAGCACCTCGAGCGCGCTCTGCAGGCCGCGCGACAGGTACACGGCAGCCACCACCGCCTCCAGCGCGTCGGCGAGCAGGCTCTGCTTCTCGCGTCCGCCGGTGCGCTCCTCCCCGCGGCCCAGGAGCAGGAGCTCCCCCAGGCCCAGCTCGCGCGCCACCTGCGCCAGCGACTCGGCCTTGACGATGCTCGCGCGCAGCCGGGTCAGGTCGCCCTCCGCCGCGAGCGGGTGCCGCTCGAAGCACCGCATGGAGACCGCCAGCCCGAGGACCGCGTCGCCGAGGAACTCGAGACGCTCGTTCGATTCCATCACCTCGCCGGCGAGGCGGCGCTCGTGCACGAAGCTGCCGTGCCGCAACGCCTCGAGGGCCACCTCCTGCCGCAGGGCGCCCTCGGGCAGGCCGAGCCGGGAGGTGAGCAGCGCCACTCGCTCGGGATCGGTCAGCTCGGCCATCCGGGGCGAGCCTATCCTCGCGCCGCCTCGTCCGCCACGCTGTACGGGTCCAGGTCGCGCCGCGCGATGCGCAGCGCCAGCTCGTCGATGTGCGCTCCCTGCGCGGAGAGCCGCTCCACCGCGGCGCGCAGCATGCGGTCGCGCAGGATCTCGATCAGCTCGTAGCGCGCCCGCTGGGTCTCGCGCTGCAGCAGGCCCGGGCCGGCCTTGAGCAGGTGGTAGTGCGCCTCGATGCCGTCCCACAGCGCGCCGATGCCTTCTCCCTGCGAGGCGACGCACTTCACGATCGCCACTTCGCGGTCCTTCGCCGCCAACTCCATCATCTGGCGCAGGTCGCGGACGGTGCGGTCGGCGCCCTCGCGGTCGGCCTTGTTCACGCAGAAGAGGTCCGCCACCTCCAGGATGCCGGCCTTGATCGCCTGGATGTCGTCGCCCAGCCCCGGCACCACCACCACCACCGTGGTGTGCGCCAGCCGGCAGATCTCCACCTCGTCCTGGCCGACGCCGACGGTCTCGACGATCACCACGTCCTTCCCCATCGCGTCGAGCACGCGCACGCAGTCGCCGGTGGCGCGCGACAGGCCGCCGAGCTGCCCCCGGGTGGCCAGCGAGCGGATGAACACGCCCGGGTCGAGCGCGTGGTCTTGCATGCGGATGCGGTCGCCGAGGATCGCGCCGCCGGTGAAGGGGCTGGTCGGATCCACGGCGATCACGCCGACGGTCTTCCCCAGCCGGCGGAGGTGCGCGATCAGCCGGTCCACCAGCGTGCTCTTGCCCGCGCCCGGGTTACCGGTGATGCCGATGAGCTGCGCCCGCCCGGTCGAGGGGAACAGGGCGCGCAGCTCCGCCTCCGCGGCGGGCTGCGCGTCGTCGATCAGGCGCATGAGACGGGCGGCCGCCCGCACGTCGCCCTGCAGGACGCGGTCGGCGAGGGCGCCCATCAGGCCTTCAAGAGGTCCCGCGCGATCACGAGCCGCTGCACCTCGCTCGTGCCCTCGCCGATGGTGCACAGCTTCACGTCGCGGTAGATGCGCTCCACCAGGAACTCCCGGGTGAAGCCGTACCCGCCGTGGATCTGCACGCCGTGGGCGGCGGCGCGGCAGGCGGCCTCGCTGGCGAAGAGCTTGCCCATCGAAGCCTCGGTCGTGTAGGGCCTCCCCGCGTCGCAGAGCGCCGCCGCGCGGTGCACGAGGAGGCGCGCGGCGTCCAGCTCGGTGGCCATGTCGGCCATCATCCAGCGCAGGGCCTGGAAGTCCGCGATCGGCTTGCCGAAGGCCTTGCGCTCCTTCGAATACGCGATGGATTCCTCCAGCGCACCGCGCCCGAGCCCGACGCTGAGCGCCCCGATGGTGATCCTGCCCTTGTCGAGGATCTGGAGCGTGTCGACGAACCCGTGGTCCACCTGGCCCACGCGGCTCTCGTCGGGGACGAACACGTCCTCGAGGATCAGCTCGGCGGTGTCGCTGGACCGCATGCCCAGCTTCCCGTGCAGCGGGCGCTGCGAGAAACCCTTCATCCCGCGGTCGAGGGCGAAAGCGGTGATGCCCTTCTGCCGCTTCCCGGGGCTGGTGAGGGCGAGCACCACGAAGACGTCGCCCACCGAGCCCTGGGTGATGAACATCTTCGCGCCGTTCAGCACCCAGCCCGCCCCCTTGCGGACGGCGGTGGTGCGCAGCCCCGCCGCGTCCGACCCGCTGCCGGGCTCGGTGAGGCCCCAGGCGGCGAGCTTCTTCCCGGAGGCGATGTCGGGGATGTAGCGCCGGCGCAGCTCGTCGGACCCGAACCGCAGGATGTGCGACGTGCCGAGCCCGTTGTGCGACGCGACGGTCAGCGCGAGCGACCCGTCCCAGCGGGCGATCTCTTCCACCACCAAGGCGATGCTGACCGTGTCGAGCTGGGAGCCGCCCAGCTCTTCGGGCACCGCCATCCCCAGGAGGCCCAGCTCGCCGAGCTGATCGACCACTTCGCGCGGGAACCGCTCGTCGCGGTCCCATTCCGCCGCGTGCGGCTTCACCTCGCGCACGCAGAAGTCCCGCACCATTCCGACCAGCTTGCGCTGGCTCTCCGTCGGCTCGAAATCCATCATCTCTCCTGAATTCTCCGTACCGCCTGTCGCCCCGCAAATCCACCCCAATCCATCTGCCCTCCACCCGACACCCTGTTGGCCGGGATGCGTCTACAAGCCGAACGCGGAGACGCGGAGGCGCGGAGAAATCGTTGTCGCCTCGGGATCGGTGCACGGGTGCCCGAGCGCCAGATCCAGAAAACCTCCGCGCCTCCGCGTTCGTCTCTTAGGCTAGACCGGGGTGATGGGGCGGCGTTTTGGGGGGCGGGGGCGGGAGCGGTGGGAGGCGGCGGCGAAGCGGGCCATGATCTCGGAGCGGAGGCGGTCCCCCGGCACCACCGCTTCCAGAACCTGCTCCGAGGCGAGCTTCAGGATGTCGATGTCCGCCTTGTACTCGTCGCGGAGCTTCTGCACGTAGGCCGCGCGCTCGGACTCGGGCTTCTCCTGGATCTTGTTGTAGTAGACGGCGTTCACGGCCGCCTCCGGGCCCATCACGGCGATCATCGCCTGCGGCAGGGCGATGGTGGCGTCCGGCTCGAACCCCGGCCCGCAGAAGGCGTAGAGCCCGGCTCCGTACGCCTTGCGGACCACCACGCACAGCTTGGGCACGGTCGCCTCGCTCACCGCCATGATCATCTTCGCCCCGGCGCGGATGATGCCCTCGCGCTCCACCTTGGTGCCGATCATGAAGCCCGGCACGTCGGCGAGGTACAGGAGCGGCACGCCGAACGCGTCGCACAGCCAGATGAAGCGGGCCGCCTTGTCCGCGCTGTCGACGAAGAGCACGCCCCCCTTGTGCTTCGGCTGGCTGGCCACGATGCCTACCGGCTTGCCGTCGATGCGGGCGAAGCAGGTGATCACCTCCGGCGCGAACAGCTTCTTGATCTCGAAGACGCTGTCCGCGTCCACCAGCTCGCGGATGAGCGCGAACATGTCGAAGAACTTGTTCTGGTCGGGCGGGATCAGCTCCTCGATGCGCTTGCCCGACGAGGCAGGCGGAACCGGCTTGGCCACCGGCAGCGGCGACTCGAAGTTCTCCGGAAGATAGGAGAGGTAGCGCTTGCCGGCCTCGATCGCCTCCTCTTCCGTCTTCACCAGCACGTCGCCGCAGCCCGAGACGGTGCAGTGCATGCGCGCGCCGCCCAGCTCCTCCAGCGTGACCTTCTCGCCGATCACCATCTCGGCCATGCGCGGCGAGCCCAGGTACATGGAAGCGTTCCCCTCGACCATCACCACGACGTCGCAGAAGGCGGGGATGTACGCGCCTCCCGCGGCGCTCGGTCCGAACAGCAGGCAGACCTGCGGCACCAGGCCGCTCAGCTGGCACTGCAGGTGGAAGATGCGCCCCGCCCCGCGCCGGCCCGGGAACATCTCCAGCTGGTCGGTGATCCGCGCGCCGGCGGAGTCGACCAGGTAGACCATCGGGCAGCGCAGCTTCAGCGCCTGCTCCTGGATGCGGACGATCTTCTCCACCGTGCGGCGGCCCCAGGAGCCGGCCTTCACCGTCGAGTCGTTGGCCATCAGCGCGACCAGCCGGCCGCCGATCTTCCCCAGGCCGGTGATCACGCCGTCGGCGGGCAACTCCGGGTCGGTGGCGTTCGCCAGCGATCCGTCCTCGACGAAGCTGCCCTCGTCGAGGAGCAGGCGCACGCGCTCGCGGGCGAAGAGCTTCCCTTGCTCGGCGTTCTTCTGGTGGTACTTGGGCGCCCCACCCTTCTCGATGCGCTGGAGCTCCGCCTTGATCTTCGCGTCCGAGGACATGGCGCGCGCCTTGTAGCAGAGCGCGCCGCTCTAGTCGCGTCCGGGATCGAACAGCGGGATCTGCACCACGTCGCCGCGGTAGCGGATCTCGCGCAGCTCGACGATGCGGAAGCGCTCCACCGGGCGCTGCATGCCGGCCTGCACGTCGTATTCGATCCAGCGGGTGCCGATCTCGTCGTCGGTGCGGTACCACAGGTACAGGGCGTCGGGAGTCATCTCGACGTCGGAGGCCCAGTCGTACGGCGAGTTGCGGTCGAAGGCGGTCTCGGGACGGTCCGGATTGAACCAGGGCGCCTGGTAGAGCCAGGCTACGTTTCCATCGTGGTACCGGATGGCCAGCGCCCTGCAGTTCCCCTCCGCCCGCCCGTGGCATTCGACGGCGGCCATGTGCGACCCGTCGCAGAGGATCTCCCGGCCTTGCACCACCGGTTTGCAGGCCCCGAACCGGTGCACCCGTCCGGGCCGGGAGGAGACGCAGCTCGAGAGCACCGCGAACGCCCCCAGGATGAGAATCCCGCAGGCACGCATGCGCGCACCATAGCACGTCGGGCTGGCGGCGGAACGTCCGCCCGCCCGCGGCGCGCCGCGCTGCAACCTTGAGAACACCGTGCGCTGCGGTACGATCGCGCGGCATGCCCAAGAGGAAGCCGCGCGAGGGCGGCGATACGGCCGTCGCGACCGAGAAGAAGACCCGCACGGCCCGGCCGCGCCTGTGGCGCGTCCTCCTCCACAACGACGACTTCACCACCATGGAGTTCGTGGTGAAGGTCCTCACGGAAGTGTTCAACAAGACGCCGGCCGAGGCCACCGACCTGATGCTGCAGGTGCATCGTCGTGGCGCGTGCGTAGCGGGAGTGTACACTCACGAGGTGGCGGAGACGAAGGTGGCGGCGGTGGAGCAGCTGGCACGGCAGGCAGAATTTCCCTTCCTCTGTACGATGGAGCGGGAGGACTAGCCGCCGCCGACAGGGCGGCGCTACGCTGATTGTCTGGTGGAGGCGGGACGAAGAGAATGGCGCTGAGCATCACGAAGGAGTTGGAGTCGACGCTGGGGCTGGCCTTCGCCGAGGCCAAGGCACGGCGCCACGAGCACGTCACCCTGGAGCACCTGCTCTACGCGCTGCTCCGCGACCCGGTCGCGGCCCGCATCCTGCGTGCCTGCGGAGCCAGGCTGCCGGAGCTTCGGCGCGAGCTGGAGCAGCACCTCGACGAGTCCCAGCCGTCCCTGCCCCGCGGCGCCGACCGCGAGCCCGAGCACACCCAGGCGTTCAAGCGGGTGCTGGAGCGTGCCGCGCTGCAGGTCCAGTCGAGCGGCAAGGAGCAGATCGACGGCGGCAACGTGCTGGTCGCCTTCTACCGGGAGCGCGATTCGCACGCCGTCTACCTGCTGGAGCGCCAGGGGATCACCCGCCTGGATCTGCTGCGCTACATCTCCCACGGCGCGCTCAAGGTCCGGGACCCCTCCGCGATGCGGCAGTTCGAGGACGGCGAGCCGGGGAGCGATCGCGAGCAGCACGCGCACGACGACGAGGACGAGGAAGCGCCCGCCGACGATCCATTGGGCGCCTACTGCGTCGACCTGGTCGCCCGCGCCGCGGCCGGCAAGATCGACCCCTTGGTCGGCCGGGTCGCCGAGCTGGAGCGCACCATCCAGATCCTCTGCCGGCGCCGCAAGAACAACCCCATCTTCGTGGGCGAGTCGGGCGTGGGAAAGACCGCCATTGCCGAGGGCCTCGCCCTGCGGCTGGCGGAGAACGGCGTCCCGGCCGTGCTCAAGGGCGCTCCCCTGTACGCGCTCGACCTGGGCGCGCTGCTCGCCGGCACCAAGTTCCGCGGCCAGTTCGAGGAGCGCCTCAAGGGCGTGGTGAAGGCGCTCGCCCAGAAGCCCGGCGCCATCCTCTTCATCGACGAGATCCACATGCTGGTCGGCGCCGGCGCGACCAGCGGCGGCTCGATGGACGCCTCGAACCTGCTCAAGCCCGCGCTCGCGGACGGGTCCTTGCGCTGCATCGGCTCCACGACCTTCCACGAGTTCAAGGCGAGCTTCGACCGGGACAAGGCGCTAGCCCGGCGCTTCCAGAAGATCGAGATCCTCGAGCCCTCGCATGACGAGTCGGTGCAGATCCTCCAGGGCCTGAAGTCCCGCTACGAGGAGCACCACGGGGTGAAGTTCAGCGAAGAGGCGCTGAAGGCGGCGGTCGACCTGTCCGCCAAGCACCTCGTCGACCGGCACCTGCCGGACAAGGCGATCGACGTGCTCGACGAGGCGGGCTCGCTCCAGCGCATGCAGCCGCAGGACAAGCGGGTGGCGGTGATCGGTGTGCCCGAGATCGAGCAGGTGGTGGCCAAGATCGCGCGCATCCCGCCGCGCAGCGTGTCGGCGGACGACAAGACCGCGCTGAAGAGCCTCGCGCCCGAGCTGAAGAAGGTCGTCTACGGCCAGGACGCAGCCATCGAGGCCCTCGCTTCGGCCATCCTCCTCTCGCGTAGCGGCCTGGGCAGCCCCACCAAGCCCATCGGCAGCTTCCTCTTCAGCGGGCCCACCGGGGTGGGCAAGACCGAGCTGGCCCGGCAGCTCGCCCGGACCCTGGGCGTGCCGCTGATCCGCTTCGACATGTCGGAGTACATGGAGAAGCACACGGTCATCCGCTTCGACATGTCGGAGTACATGGAGAAGCACACGGTCAGCCGGCTGATCGGCGCGCCTCCCGGCTACGTCGGGTTCGACCAGGGCGGGCTGCTCACCGACGCGATCCGCAAGTCGCCGCACGCGGTGCTGCTGCTCGACGAGATCGAGAAGGCGCACCACGACCTGTTCGACCTGCTCCTCCAGGTCATGGACCACGCCACGCTCACCGACAACAATGGCCGGGCCGCCGACTTCCGCCACGTGGTGCTGATCTTCACCACCAACGCCGGCGCGCGGGAGATGAGCTCCGCCCGGATGGGCTTCGGCGCGGGCGGGCGGCCCGACCTGGTGGTCGGCACCGGCGCGGGCGACTCGCAGGTCAGCGTGGACGGCGGGCGCGGAACGGGCGGCGCCAAGGCGGCGATCGAGCGGACCTTCAGCCCCGAGTTCCGCAACCGGCTGGACGGCTGGATCGCGTTCAGCGGCCTGCCGCGCGACGTGATCCTCCGGGTGGTCGACAAGCAGGCCGAGGAGCTGCGCGCGCAGCTCCGGGAGAAGAACGTCGAGCTGCAGCTCTCCGAGCCGGCGCGGAACTGGCTGGCCGACCACGGGTTCTCGCCCCAGTTCGGCGCCCGCCCGATGGCGCGGCTGCTGCAGCAGGTAGTCAAGAAGCCGCTCGCGGAGCGCATCCTCTTCGGCGACCTGCAAAGCGGCGGAACGGTGGTGGCCGACGTGCAGGACGACCGCATCGAGCTGCGGCTGCTGGGCGCTCAGGCCTAGCGCCCTTTCCAGCGGGGCGGGCGCTTCTCGGCGAAGGCGGCCAGCCCTTCCAGGCGGTCCTCGCTGCGCAGCGCCTTGTCGTAGTGCGCGCGCTCCCGCTCCAGGGCGGCGTCCAGCGCCAGGTCCCAGGCGTCCTCCAGCGAGGCCTTCGCAGCCGCGACGGCGACGGGTGCATTGGCGGCGATCTCGTTCCCGACGGCCACGGCGGCGGAGACCGAGTCGCCCGCGGCGCTGATGCGGTTCGCGAGTCCGATCTGCAGCGCCTCCTCGGCGTCCACCCGGCGCGCGGTCAGCACCAGGTCGCGCGCCCGCCCCAGCCCGATGAGCCGGGCGAGCCGCACCGTGCCGCCCCCGCCCGGGATGATCCCGATGCGCACCTCGGTGAGCCCCATCTGCGCGGCGGGATCGAGCACGCGCAGGTCGCAGGCCAGGGCCAGCTCGCAGCCGCCGCCCAGCGCCAGCCCGTTCACCGCGGCGATCCA
>WNFC01022208.1_pt1 | contig 16500 bp, 20 predicted proteins | sample 5400541 | NCBI WGS metagenome assembly WNFC01 (sample SAMN13153342, study PRJNA577476) | soil metagenome | isolation source: 120 cm saprolite under Douglas fir tree site 2 hole 2 replicate 1 | place: USA:California | collected 2015-04-18
ACGTATGAGCAGATGTATGGACCCATTCTCCCTGACCCGGAGCCGCTCTGGAAGCCGTTACCGCCGCCCCGACGACGACGGTTCTGGCAGCGGTGGTTGCTGCGGGAGGACCCGTCATGACCGCGCTCGATCTCGTCCAACAGCTCGGCGTCTGGGGCCAGCAGCACCCACGAGCGATCCTGGGCAGCCTGGTCGCTGTGCCGGTCTTGGCGGGTCTGACAGGGTTGGTGCGGCGCCAGCGCCGGGAGGCCTCGCAGGTGATGGGATCGGCACGCTGGGCGACGCCGCGGGAGGTCAAGCGCGCCGGGCTCTGTGCCACCCACGGCGTGGTGGTGGGCCGCCTGGGACGGCAGATCCTGCGTGACGATAGCGAGAACCATCTGCTCCTCACGGCGCCCACGCGTCGGGGCAAAGGGGTGGGCGTTATTATCCCAACGCTCCTCACCTGGCAGGGCAGTGCGCTGATTCTTGACCCGAAAGATGGTGAGAATCTCGATGTCACGGGCAGGTGGCGCGGCCAGCATGGGCGGGTTGCCGCGTTTACGCCCTGTCGAGCGCCGCAGACCTGCATCAATGTCCTGGATACCATTCGACTCCACACGCAGCAGGAGTTCGGGGATGCGCAACTGATTGCCCAGAGTCTGGTGGCGCCGGAGAAGCTGGCGCGCGAATCGGCGACCGCCCTCCATTTCAGAGAACTCGCGGCGCTGCTGCTCACGGCGACCATCCTGCATCTGTGCTACACGGCACGGCGTAAGTCGCTAACCGGGGTGTGGGAGTTCCTGACGCAGCAGCGCACGAGCCTGGCCGACTGCCTGAAAACGATGGCGGGCACGGCGCATAGTTCACACGGAGTGCATCAGGCCATTGCCTCAATGACCACGGCGATCGCGAATATCTCGGGGGACCGGGAACTGAGCAGTGTGTGGACGACCGCCATTCGGCCCCTGGTACTGTACAGCGATCCCCTGGTGGCCTCGAGTACGGACAGCTCGACGCTGGCGCTGGAGGACCTTCAGTATGGGCAGGAGCCACTCTCACTCTATCTGATTGCCCCGTCACCCATGGCCCTGGAACGGCTCCATCCGCTGTACCGGGTGATTCTCGACGTTGCCATGACGCGCCTGATGGAACACCCTGTGCGGACCTGGCAGCATCGGCTGCTCTTCTGCGGGGATGAACTGCCGTGGTATGGCTATACGCGGGCGATTGATAAAGGCATCGCAGTCATAGCGGGGTACGGCATCAAGGGGCTGCTGGTGACCCAGGACCTGCCCGCGTTAGAGGAGGTGTACGGGCAGCATACGGCGCTCTGGGGGAATACCGATCTGAAAATCTTCCATGCCCCGACCAACGATCTCACAGCCAAGCGGATCAGTGAGAATCTCATGGGGCGGGGCACCATCGAGCATCCCGTCGAGTCGCGGCAGGCCGGGCTGTTGGGGCGGCGCTCAGTGTCGTTTCAGCATGTGGCGCGGCCGCTGCTCACGACGGATGAGGTGATGGAGCTGGACCCCCGCCTAGAGATTGTCCGCCTGAGCGGGGTCAAGCCCATTCTGTGCGAAAAAGTAGACTATCGGACAGATCGTGACTTTCGCGGGAGGTGGTAATGCAGCAAACAACACGGAGACAAGCAATGAAACGTGGCATCGCAGTGGCGGTGGGTGGCGTGGTCCTCTTCAGTGCCCAGGCGAGCTTTGCGGGCGCCCTGGGCATCCCCCTGGACGGCTTTCTGACGCAGTTCCAGACGTGGGTCGTGGGTCTCGGGCTCATTATGGGGCTGGTGGGCCTGGTCGGGTATGTCGGCAGTTTGTTCGACAACCCGTTCTCGCATGTGTTGGCCGGGAGCATCGGCTTTTTTACGAAAGCGGGACTGCTCGGCGGTGGCGTGGCCCTGATGACCTTGCTCGGGTTGGTTGGCGGGGGCACGCTATGACGGAGCCGCAGGGGCGCATTGACGGCTACGAATCTCCAATCCACCGGGCCGTCTGGGAACGCATACTGACCTTCGGCGCACCGCGGCTCTGGGCAACCGTGTGGATCTGCCTCTGCCTCTATGCCGCGCTCTGGTTCCTGGTGGCCCTGAGCGTCCGGTGGGCGCTGCTGCCGCTGGTTGCCTGGGCGATCGGGCAGGGGCTGCTGGTGGTGTTGACCGCGTGGGATAGCCATTGGATGGACCTGGGAGAGGCCCAGATCCGGCGGCGCTACCGGGCTTTCTATGAGGCAGGGTAACCTATGGCCGTCTATGCCGAATATCGACCACAGTCGCGCCGGATGCCGGCCCATATGAGCGACGTCGTGCCCTGGCGTGCGGTGCTGGCGCCGGGCGTGGTGCTCCAGAAGGATCGCCATGGGCTGCAACGCACCTATGCGATGCGGGGGCCGGATGTGATGGGGGAGACCCCGGAGGTGCAGGGCGCCCTCATGCTCCAAGCCAATGAGGTGCTGAAACGGCTCGGGGGCCGGTGGATACTCCAGAGCGAGGCGCAGCGACGCCGGGTGGCCACCCTGCCCGAGAGTCGCTGGGGGCATCCGGTGGCGGCCCTGATCGACCAGGAACGCCGCCAGAGCCTGCTGACGGCGCCCGGCAGCCTGGAAACCGCCTACTTTCTGACGCTGACGTGGTATCCCCCCTCGCGCAGCACGCAGCGGGGGCTCAGGTGGCTCATCAGTGGGCCTGGGCGCCCTCGCGGCGTCGAGCACGCCGAGGACCAGCAGGTATCCCTCCAGGACTTCGTGACGCAGGCCGATTATCTCATGGACCTGCTCAAGGGGATGCTGGCGGTCTGCCGTCCGCTCACCACGGCGGAAACGCTCACCTACCTGCACAATTGCGTGTCGGAGCGCTGGCACGACGTCGCGCCGTTGGCCGTGCTCGCGGATATTGATGTGCAGCTCTGCGATACGCCCTGGCTCGGCGGGTGGTATCCCCAACTCGGCGCCTGGCACGTGCGGACGTGTTCCGTGCTCGCGTACCCGGCCATGTCCTCAGTGGGCGTGGTGCGGGCGCTGGATGCCGCGGACGTGGAATATCGCTGGTGTACGCGGTGGATCGGGCTCGACAAGCACATCCAGGCGGGCATCTTGCGCAAGACCCAGGGGGCCTGGGTGGGGCAGGAGCGCTCATTCTTTGCGCGAATGGCGGAAACGATGACCCACGAGCCGACGCGGGTCCTCAACACGGACGCCACGAACAAGGCAGAAGAGGCGGATGCCGCCCGGCAAGAGATTGGGGCAGACATCGTGGCGTATGGCGAATTTACCAGCACGGTCACGGTGTGGGACTGCGACCCGGACCAGGTGGAGGCGAAGCTCCAGGTCGTGATGCAGGCCTTCGACCGCCACGGGTTTGTGACCACGGCAGAACGCCACCAGGCCACGGCGGCCTGGTTGTCGAGTCATCCGGGGAACAGGCTCGATAATGTCCGGCGCACGCCGCAGCATTCGCTCACGCTGGCGCACCTCTGCCCTGGGCTCACGGCCGCCTGGCCGGGTCCGGAGCGTGATGCGTATCTGGATGGCGGCGCCTGGTTCTATGCGCATACCGAGGGGCAGACGCTCTTTCGCGTGGTGAACCATGTGCGCGACGTAGGGCATTTTCTCGTCCTGGGCGCGACGGGCAGCGGCAAGAGCACCCTGGGCAATTTCCTGCGGGCACAGTGGCTCCAGTATCTCCGTGCCCAGGCGAAGCTGTTTGACCTCGACGGGCACGGGCGCCTGCTCACCTATCTGCTAGGTGGCACCTGGTATGACTTGGGCAGCCCGGCGCTCCGGTTTCAACCACTCCGGCATGTGGACGACCCACTCCGGCGTGGCCTTGCGGTGCAGTGGCTCCTGGACACCCTTGAGGAATATCGGATCCCAACGACGGCGGCGGTGCAGGCCTATCTCGGCAGCAACCTGACGAAACTGGCGCACCTGCCCCCGCACGCCCGCACGTTGAGCCAACTCATCACGCTCATGGCCGATGGGTCGCGGGAGACCGAACTGAAAGCCAAGGCGGGCCGGATCGATGCGCAAGGCATCAGCCATCCCGACCTTGACCTGAAAGCGCTTATCACGCTCCAGACCGAGGTCCGCACGGTGCTGAAGCGCTTTACCGAGGCGGGCGAGTATGGGGGCATCTTTGATGGCACCGAGGACGCCTTTGACGAGAACCCGATTCAGACCTTCGAGCTCCGGGCGCTCCTCCAGCGTCCCAGGCTCCTTGGACCCGTGCTGCGCTATGTGCTCATGCAGCTCGAACTCCAGATGACCACCGATGCCCCCATGCTGCTGCTGATCGATGACGCGGCCATTCCGTGGGCGGTGCCGAAGATGGAAGACACGACCAAAGAGTGGCTGATGACGACGCGGAAAAAGTCCGTGAGTCTCGGCTTCATGACCCACAGTCTCAGCCAGGTCTTTGCCAGTCCGCTGGGCGCCCTGCTGGAAGAAGGGTGTCCCACCCGTTTTTACCTGCCGATGCCCGCCGCGCTGGAGCCGAACATTGCGGCGATTTATGCGCGCATGGGCCTGACGTCCACCGCGATCCGCACGATGGCGACGGCCCGGCCGCAGCGCGATGTCTACTACGCCTGTGCGGAGTTGGGCCAACGGCTGTTTGCGTTGCCGCTCGGACCGCTGGCGCTGGCGTGTCTGGCGCAGAACCGGGCGGAGGATCATGCCCTGATGGACACCCTACTGGCCCGCGAAGGCCCGGAGGGCTTTGCTGCCGCCTGGCTGCGGGCGCGTGGCTATGACAAGGAGGCGACCTGTGTTGAAGGTGAAGCTGACCAGCGACGACCAACTATTACTGCTACCAATCGAGCATGAGGGGGGCACACGGCGGCGCCCACGGGAGGACTATACCATCACGAGCATGTGTGGCGGGCTGCTCACCGCCGTGGTCCTCTTGATGGTCTTTGCGGCGGTCCTGCGGGGACGCTGGGACAGCGTGGTGGCCATCCCCGTCCTGTGCTGTCTGGCGCGCTGGGGACTGCCCTGGCTGCTGCGCCGGGCCTGGCGCGGGATCCGGACGTGGTGGCATGGCCTGGTCCTAGTGCTGGTGCTCGGGGTCGCCCTGAGCGGCTGTGAGACGATGGAACGGGAAGTCGCCAAGCTCCATGGCATCAAGGTCGATCCGTTGCCGGGGCCGTGTGCGCCAGAGAGTGTGCAGGCCGGACAGTGTGTCAAGGTCAAACAGGAAAACAGGCAGTAACCATTCCACGCGAGGAAGCTCCTATGAAGCCTCTCCTATGTCGTGTCCTGTGTGCAGGGTGGACGCTCTTCCTGGTATGCCCTCGACTCGTCCAGGCCCAGCTCCCGGTGACGGACGTCGGCAACTTACTTCAGAATACCATCCAAGCGGCCCAGGCCGTCCTCATGGTTGCCAACCAGGTCCTAGAGCTGACCGGCTTGGATGAGATTGTGCTGGGGGACGATCTCGGAGCGGACCTGGGGCAACTCCAGGAGCTGGGGCAGGATGCCCAGGGCTTAGAGGCAGACCTGGCCAACATCCAACTGCAAATCACGCTGCTCTTTGACCTCCAGACTGCCCCCAACAGCAGTACAGCGCTTCAGGCACGGCTGGCCGCGATACGCCAGTTGACCTGGAAGGCGTATGTCGATGCGTTACGCACAGAAAGCCTGCTCCAAAGCAGTGTAAGCGCGCTGCGGCATATGGTACGCATCATCGAAGGGCTTGGGGCGTTTCTCGGCAATCAGCAGGGCAACCAAACCTTGGCCCAGATGGACGCCAAACTGACAGTCGAACTCATCAAACTCCGGACGCAGACGGCGGCCTTTCACCGCGCCCAGGCGCTGGATCGCCTGGAAGAACCCCTCGCGGTCGAGAGCCTCAGCAACATCCACAAGGCCATCATGGAGGACTATCCGTAACAATGGATGCCCAACTGCTCAACGACATCACCTCCGCATTCGTCACCGCGATCGAGACAGGGACCGCCACCCTGTTGCAGTATTCCCTGCCATTGCTGGCCATCTTTGCGGTGATCGCTTTTTACTTCCAACTCGGCCCCCAACTCGCCAGTGGAAGCGTCGGCGCGGGGGATGCGCTCGCCAGCGTCCTGGGGCTGGTGCTGAAGATCGGTATCTTCGAATGGCTCCTCCTGCATCTTCCCGACCTCGCCGACGCCGCCTTCACCACATTCGTGCAGTGGGGCGCCAGTGCCGGCGGAGACTTTACGGGTGCGCGTTTTCTCAACCCCGGCGAAGTGGCGAATACCGGGTTCCGGTTGGCCCGGCCCATCCGCGACTTCACCGATGCGTTTGTGAAGTGGCTCGCGGTCTGGGACTGGCCGACGTTGTTGCTCTACAGCCTCTCGTACTACCTCATTGTCCTGAGCTTCGGCTTCATCGCTCTCCACCTCATGATGACCATCATTGAGTTCCACCTGGCCGTCATGGTGGGAGCGGTGCTGATGCCCTGGGGCGTGCTGAGTGCCACGGCGTTTCTGGCCGAGTTCAGCATCGGATGGATCACGGGCGGGCTGGTGCGCGTCCTGATTACCGCCGGCATCGTCGGCATCGCCACGCCGCTGTTTGCGCAGGTGCGGCTCGCATCCTCCAGCGGGCAGGACCCGACGTTTTACTCGGCCCTGTTGGCCGGGATCGTGAGCGGGATCTTCGCCATTCTGGCCTGGGTGGTGCCGGCGCGGGCGGCGGCGATTGCGGGGCGGGGCGTGTCCCTGGCGCTCGACGGGGGGACGGTGGTCGCGGGGGCCGCCAGTGGGGCGCGGTTTGCCACGGTGGCCCGGGGGGCCATCGCCGGCGGCGTGCGCGGCGTCTCCACGCTGGTGCAGGGTGTCCGCGCGGGGTATAGGAGGTCCTAATGCAGAGAGAACCCTTTGACGCTGAGATCGGCAGTCCGAATGGCCAGGGACTGCCCGCCGTGCCCCCGGACGAATGGCAGCGCGTGGAGCAGGCGTACCGCGAAATCCAGCGCCGGGATAGCAGCGCGGAGCACCAGTCATGGCGCTGGGCACAATGGGCCTGGGGCATCTTGGGGGTCTGGCTCGTGACCTTTGGGGTCATGGTCTGGCAATCCGTCGACCATCGCAAGGTGCAGGCCTTTGTGCAGGTGGTGCAGGTGGATGAGAAGGGCCAGCTCGTGCAGGTGGGCATCCATGCTCGGTGAGTGGGTGCGCCGGGTGCGGTGGCGTGCCGCCGATGCCACCCTGGCCAAGGCGCAATGGGCCTGGGTCTACCGCCACACGTGCGGACAGGCCCGACGCCTCCTGCAGGCCAGCGAGGAGCAGGACAAGCCCTTTGAGGAGAAAAAAAAGAAGCTCGTCAGCGTGGACCTGAAGAGCATCACCAAAACGCCGGTGCCGGAGAGCTACCAGATCCTGTGGTCCGAGACCAGTATCGACGCCAGCAATCCGACGGTCAAGACGGCGCTGTGGACCGGGACGTTCAGCGTGGGGCGGTACCGACCGCCGACCATGGCCGATACCCTCGACAACCGCCTAGGGCTGTGTGTCACGGCCTTTGACCTGTCCCAACAACCATAGGAGCCTGTGTATGCGTTGGTTCGTGTTGCCGCTGGTCTGTGTCGTGCTGCTTCCCGGGTGTACGCCGCACGTCGAGGCGCCGCCAGGACTCCCACCGCCCGAGGATCTCTCGACCTGGAGCGTCCCTGAACTGGTGCAACCTCCCAAACCTGACCCGCTCAGTGGTCCACCAGGCGAGGCCAAACCGACCGCAGCGGAGAAAGTGTATGCCTTTACGCCTGGAACGCCCTATCAGGTCCAGGTGCTCGTAGGCTGGCCGCTCGACGTGGTCTTGGAACGTGGGGAGCAGGTACGCAATATTGTCGGCGGGGATCGCAGCCCAGGGGACAGAGCGCCAGCCCCCAAGCCTGCCTTGGCACCAGACGACGTCCGCGCGACCGTGCCGAGTGAGACGCCGCTCCCCGAGACGCCGGGCGCACGGCGGTGGGACGTCCGCGAAGGGGCCGATGGCAATGGCGAGACGTTGCGCTCACACATCTTCATCGCCGCGAGTGAGGCGGGCATGCACACCGGGCTGGTGGTGACCACCACGCGGCGCACGTACTATCTCACCTGCCAGAGCGTCAAGACGTCGCCGATTCGTGCCCTCCGCTGGACGTATACCACGAGTCCGCCGGAGCCGATCGCGACACCGAAGGAGCCAGGGATCCTGCCAGACCCGACGGCGCCTGCCAGATACCATGTGGGCTACCAGGTCGAGAGCAACAGACGCCCGCGAGACTGGATGCCGCGCGGGGTCGTCGATGATGGGAAGAAGCTCTACATCCTCTACCCTGAAGTGGCGCTGTTCGGGAGTGTGCCTGTGACGCGGATGATCGGGCCGAACGGCCCCCAGCTCTTGAATGCGCGACAATACCTCAATATCGTGATCGTCGATCAACTCCCTGCTCGCGTGGAATTGCGGATGGGCACAGGAGAGACAGCCGAGGTGGTGACGATCACGCGGGGCGCCTTGCGGACCATCGAGTGTCCGGGCGACGAGGCCTGCCCCGTGTGGCCCCAGGCCGCCACGACGCTCGCGAGGAGGCAGCCATGACCAACGCGACATTCCGCCAGCCCGCCACGCTACTCCCGGTGACCCGCCTGCGGCTCGGTCGCGTCGTGCTCCTGCTCCTGGTGAGTGCCACGGTCGTCTTTGGCGGGGTCGTGTGGCTCTTGCGAAGCAAAGGCCATGCCCTCGTCACGCCGATCACCGACAGCGCTGCCTGGCCCGCCTGGATGCGCCAAGCCCAGACGTACCCGGCGCCTGAGGCCAAACCTGCCCCACCGGCTGCTGCCCAGGCCCCCGATCTTACGGCCATCGAGCTGGCGAAGCTTCGGGCGCAGATGCTGCAACAGCAACAGGAAATTGAGGACCTCAAGCGGCGCGGCCTGGTCAAACCGACGCCGCCCGCGCGACCACAGGCCCCGCCCCTGAAGCGCGAGCCGCCGCCAATGCTCTATGTCAGCCATGACGTGAAAGACGCGCCACCCACGCCCAAAGCCAAGGAATACACCCTAGCGCCCGGCGCCACGAAGCTGCCGTGCGAGATCGAGACCGCGATCAATAGCGATGTGGAGGGATATTTCACCGCCAAAGTCTCGACCAATGTCTATGACACGGCCACTGGACGTCACCTGCTGGTCCCGCAGGGCTCCACCATCCTGGGGCATGACCAGAGCAGTACGCTACTCTATGGCAATGAACGCCTGCCCACCATCAGTCTCACCCTGGCGCTGCCCGATGCGCGCTCCGTGGACCTGGGGCACGCGCCTGTCACGGATCAGCTCGGCATCGCGGGGCTGACGGGCAAAGTAGACCAGCATTTCTGGCGGCTCTTTGGCGCGGTGTTTATCGGCGGGGCCTTACGCGGCGGGACCCAGATGCTCCAAATCGGTGCGGCGCAGGCTGGTCCTGCTGGGCAGATCGCGAGCGGCATCGGCTCGACGGGCAATCAAGCCACGCAACAGCGTCTGGGCCGCGCCCTCGATACGCGGCCCACGATCACGGTAGACAGCGGCCAGCTCTGTCACGTCCTGCTGACCAAGCCGCTCACGCTCCCCGCCATGTGGCAGTAACCAGCGTCAGCACCAGACGGCCAGGGCACCCGTCTCTGGGCAGTGCCCCGCGCCAGGCCGACCGTGCGGCACGGGCTCCTCCGGACCACCCTCTCACGAGGCGGTTCCTCAGATCTCGCCCTGCCCTGGCGGGCCGCATGCGCCGCGGCGAGGGGCCGGTGCCAGCGAGCAGCGGGGACCGGCACACGGGGAGAGGTCACGAGGGTTGGCAGCGCGAAGAGGCGCCGCCGTGCAGGAGGCTGGGAGCAGGAAGCGAGCGGAGCATTGGGAGAAAACGGGAAAGGAGGCCCTCCAGCCGCGCACACCGGAACATTTACGGTTAAGATACCTTCCTGCCACACACACGCTCTAGCATGTACCTGGAGACGTCAGGCACCGCAGCAGTGCTGGCGGGCGCTTCGGCGCCCCACCAAGGCCACCAAGGGTGACATAGCGCTCGTTATCAGAACCTGCGATACGGTGCGTCTTCGCGTGGCAGGGACATGCGATGACGAGCGGAGGTTGTAAGATCCTATATTTTTTAGTTATATGAAAATTTATAATAAATAACTTGAAAATAACTAATTATATCCTATATACTAGGGACCTTAAAGGACCCTTGCAAGGCGAGGGGCACCCGCCAAGATGATTCCCTCGCCTCTGTCGCAACCTCCGACCAAGGAAGGAGACGACGGTGCGCACCCTAGCACTGCCGATGCTCCCCGTCAAGCAGGCCCGGACCATCGCCTACGGCCTCGCCCTTGCCTGCACGACCCTCGCGCCGCTGCCCAGTCCCGCCTTTACCTATGATACGCAAGCTGGCCCGGTGATCGCCCAGCACCAGAGCACGGGCACGCCCCTGGTGTGGCATGAGACCCCGATTGCCATGCAGCTCGCTCTGGGCGATGCGGGCCACAGACTCCTCAATAGCACGACCAGCTGGAACGACAACGCCGCGAGCGCCATGGCGGCGTGGAACGCCGTCGTAGCGATTTTTGTGCAGCAATCCGCGGCGGTTAATATTGTGCGCTGGACTCGTCCGGACGAGCCCTTGGGGAGCGAGGCGGGGCAGACCCGCAAAGAGTTTGGCTCGATCCAGGAGAGCTTTGGGATTGTACACGCCACGGTGCTCCTGAACCCGGATCTCTGTTGGGATGCGTATGATGGTCCGCTACGCGTCGGATGGTGCAACGGCACACAAGCCATTATCTACGATGTACAACGCGTCGTCCTCCACGAGCTGGGACATGTGCTCGGGCTTGAGCATCCGGACGACGGCGGGCAAGTGGTGAGCGCGATCATGAACCATAGCGTGAGTGACCTGGACGCGCTGACGCCTGACGATGAGGCGGGCCTCCACTTTCTCTATCCTGCGGGTGCACCGGCGCCGAGCGTCGCGCCGCAGGCCGTCACACAGGCGCACCAGGGCGCTGGTGGGGGGGGCGGTGGCTGTGCTATGGGGACGGGTGCCAGCCCTGACCTGTTCCTCTGCGTGCTGGTGCCTCTGGTGGTGGTGGTGGAAACGCTCCGACATGCGGTCAGAGGATAGGCCAGAGAGCAGGCTTGCTACCTATTGTCGATTGACGGTGAGCTGCACCTGGGGTGTTCTCAAAGAGTGAGAAGTATAGAAAACGCTCGTGTATGGGCATCAGCGTATAGCCTGCACGATCAAGCCCCGCCTGGTTAACATATACCAGCTTATCAGCAGTCAAACCATGGCGGGAAGCGTTGGGGCATACACCTTCCTGAGTCCCCACCTCTCTTGCCTCCTTACGAAATCTTAAGACAACCCCGGCGCTTTTTGACACTATCATGATCTCCCATCTCCTATATTCTCCTCATAGAGAGGAGACGCGTATGCTACACGTACACTGGAGATGGTACAGCGCCCTGACCGTAGCGATAGTATGTGTTGTGTTGTTCCGTCTCTCGCCGGCAGTGGCTGGTCCAGGGATAGGACGGTGGCACGGGACGATGGGGTCCTTGAGTCACGTGAGTCGGCCGGTTGCCGTGGACGCGCCCAAGGCGGGAAAGGGCAGTGGGGAGCCCAGCGTATCAGCCATGGCCTTCTTCTTCCTCAGCGGCATGCTCCTCGGCGGGGGCGGTGGGTTCTTCCTCGGCCGTGTTCTGCTGCCATGGCGGGAGCACCGCCAGCACCGCCAGCGCGAGATCGACGAGCTGATCACGCAATTTCACGCGCTCTTCCGCGAGAGGAGGTATGGAAAAAATCCCTCATTTGTGCACCAAACAGCCCCTCTACGGCCTTGCTGGAGTTGCGGCGTGCACAAACCTGTTGCACAATAGCCAGCCATGGCAATGGGTTTGTGCAACAGGAGGGCACATGATATTGGGCTATGCACGGGTCTCGAAAGGTGAGACCCAGGACACCCGGGTGCAAGAGACGGCCTTGCGCGCAGCGGGGGTCGAACGGATCTTCACGGAGCAGGCCTCGGGTGGGCGCTGGGACCGCCCGCACCTCCACCGTCTTCTCGATCACTTGCGCCCGGGGGATGTGGTCGTCGTCTGGAAGCTTGATCGCCTCTCCCGCTCTCTGAAGGATCTGCTGCATATCATGGAGCGCATCGAGCAGGCCGGAGCCGGCTTTCGGAGCCTGACCGAAGCCATCGACACGACGACCCCCGCCGGACGCATGCTCATGCAGATGGTGGGGAGCTTTGCGGAGTTCGAACGGGCGATGATTCGCGAACGGACGCAGGCCGGGTTGGCGGTCGCGCGTGCCCAGGGGCGGATTGGGGGCCGTCGGCCCACGCTGGGTCCGCCACAGCAGGCCGCCATTGTCGCTATGGTCACATCAGGGCGGCAAACGCAGGCGGCAGCCGCGCGGCTCTTCCATGTCCATCCGGCGACTGTCAGTCGGCTCCTGGCCATGCAGCAGCCGGCAGACGCCACGCCATTGAACACCACTTGTGACGAGTGAACTCCTCTTTGGAAAATGACACTGGAGACAGCGTATGGGTATCCCATTGATCTCCAAGAACTCTCTCTTGAAACCACCTCTCCCACGAGAGCGCATTGTGATGAGTTTTCGGAGACATAATCCAGGGTTGTCGGCTACGTCTCCGTCTCTGCAGGGATGCCATCAAGCGCCCAAAATTCCGTGCCAGTGAACAACAAAATTTACATGCGGGCTATTCTTCCCTCTCAACATGAGACAAAACGAGGCGCGACCGCAGACACCTGGTTGCTACCGAGGTGGACACGCTGTAAGCTGCCACCAAGGTCGTCGTAACCAGGCTGATGGAGGCACCGTGCTACCCCTGCCTGGGCCGTGACCCTGGGAGATACGGGGTGAGCCCCTTCGCATAGGCCGCCTCTTGGAGGTCACGGGGCATGGACCGGGCATCCACGATAAACCCATTGACCATGATCATCCAGGCCATGGCATTGTCTTCCATTTTGCTGGGACGGTACCACCGCGGGTCCATCTGGCCCATGTCTAACGCGTCCCGCACGGCTTTCGCCTTCGCGGCCCCTGTGCTTTGACTGACGCCAAAGGCTGCACAGAGGTCGGCCGCACGCATCGAGGGGGTCTGACTTTTGTCAAACAGAAAATTCACAAACCCCACGGCATAGACAATCCCGCATGCCCAGGTCTGCACCCGCCCCGTCGCGAGCGGGGACGGACGTTGACGGCACAAGGCCGCCGTAGCTTGCCGCGCCAAGTGCGCATATTCCTCGTCCAGATGGGTGGTGCAGACCGTCTCCGTCAGCGCCACGATCGCGTTAAAGATGTCCTGCATCTGTTTCGGCACTTTTTCTGATGGGCTGATTCTGGCCATGATGGCTTCCTGTTGAGTCGCGCTCGGTATTTTTACGGCCTGACGCCGTCTCGTATGCACCATAGTAGCATATTGCCACCACATGTACGAAACGGGACGGTCTGCCCTAGGACTTCCCCATCTGCTGCCACGCTCTCGTCGAGCCTGGTTCACCCGTCACGTGCCGACATGGATTCTGGACCAATTTTGACCCTGATTTATGACACAGATAAGCTATTGTTTTTGCAGGGGTGAACATCTGCGTCATAATTCTTGAGATACTGTTGGCGAACCCTGAAATAAGTTTTTATTGTACTATTAAAAGGTCCTTAGTAGACTCGACTAAAATAAACAACAAGACGTGCATGGTAGGAGTGTATGTCCGCTCAGACGTCTGCCACGAGGCCTGTTTTTGGCTAATTTGATACAACAATTATTTCTGTAGTATAAAACATGTCAAAGCGGTGCAGTGCAGCATGGGTTGCTGTGCGGAGGGGACGCGAGAACCTCAGCAGCACTTCAGGCGGCGGTCGTGTACCTGCTGCGTGCGGATAAATCCCCCAGGCTCACCCGTCGACCGTCACAGGGGCAAAAAGGCCTAAAAGAGAGGGCTCTCATGGCCTCCCAGCGGCCCTCTGAGCCCTGGTGACCCGGCGCGGCGCTTATCGCCTTCTTGGCCCTCCTCGCTGGCATACCACGCGCGGGCGGCGTGCCACGCCTCAAAGTGGGCCTGCGGCTGGAGCTTCAACGTCCGCGCCGCTTGCTTGGCCTGCGTACACAACGGGCGCGCGGCACACCCCCCGCAGTCGTGCTGCGCACAGCGCACCTGGATACAGGGGCTGCCGGTGGCGTCGAGGCGTGCAGTCCAACTTGCCGAGGTCCGCCCCTGCGGGCAGTGGACCTGCTGGTGCTCCCAATCGACAAAGAAATCGGCCCCCGTGTACGCCCCGGCGACTTTGGCTTGCCAGGTGGGATGGGGGCGCGCCGGGCCGCGCAAGGTGATGCCGTGGTCTTCCTGACTGCGCACGAGCAGTGCGGCGTCAATGTACGCGGCGTCGACCCAATGCTCCCCGGGCGCCACGTCCTTGTCCACCAACGCCTGGTGGATATCTGCGGTCCACATCGCTTCGTGGACCGCCGCCGTCGTCGTGTGGACATGCGTGAGCAGGTGCGGCGTGGTGGGCTCGCAAGTCTCGCTCACATGGACCGTAGAGCCGACCCAGGATGTGGTGCGTTTGTGGTGGGAGCGCGCTTCGGGATCATACGGGGATTGGCTCTCCTCAGCGGGCCGGGGTCATTCTTCCTTCGTCTTGAACCGGACGCGTGGCGCCGTGGGGTGCCCCGCACTCGTCGTCTGTGCCGTGCGGCGTTCGTAGTGATGGTGCCCCGTCTGGCGCAGGGTGGCCAGGCTCGGTACCTCCCGGAGGGCCGGTGGGGCGTCCGCGGCCGCCACCGCATCCAACAGGGCACAACCATCTTCCCCGACCGTCTGGGTATAAGCCTCGCGTTGGGCCTGCTCGCGGGGCAGCCGCGTATCCTCAATCCGTTTGCCATAGCGCTCGTACCACTCGAGGGGGACGAGTCCTTGTCACCATGCCGGGGCGATCGTGGCGATGTCAGTGAGGGCCGCCCGCAGCGTCTCGGCGACGAGTTCCAGCCGCGTGAGCCCACGGATGGCCGCCAAGACAGGCGTGGCGTCGGTGCGCTGCTGGCCCCGCGCCTTGAGGAGGCCCAGAGCACGGCAGCGCTCCAGCAGCGTGTCGAGGAGGAGCGCTTCGGCGCTGCCCGCCAGCAGGCGGTCCCGGAATGCGCTCAGGACGGAAAAGTCGAAACCCGGATCCGTCAGGTCGAGACTCAGCAGATACTTCCAGTCGATGCGCGCGCGGACCGCCTCCGCCGCCTGACGATCGGCCAGGTGCTCCCGAAACGGCATGATCGTCACCAACGCGAGACGCCACGGGGGCAAGCCCGGTTGGCCCCCCACCGGGAACAAGGCGGTAAAGTCCTCGTCCTGCAAGATGGTCCCGAGGGCATCCCGCAACGTCACGTAGGGATGGCCTTTGGGAAAGGCCGCTCGGGCAAGACGGGCGGTTTCTTCCGGGACAGGCTCGATGAGGTGCGGGTGGAGCGACATGACAGACGTCCTTGGGCTGATGGGGTGAAGACACGACAGACATCGCGGTCTGTATTATGCCATACCCCGCTCCCCAGGAGCACCCTGCGAGTGAGGAAGTCGCTTCAGATATTTTTTACTACATAAATAGTTTTCGTAGTAAATTGATAGAAAAAGCCTCTCGTCAGACCCCTGCTGAAGGCCCCGACTTCCGTCTCATCCCCCGTCAAAATGTTCATCCTGGTCGCTACTTTTTAGAACTTATCATTGGATTATTAAGAACTAAAAATAGGGGTTCGCCAACAGTATCTCTTGATTTATGGCACACCGCTCACTGAACGAATATGCGGTGCCATCGCACGCTTACGTCCATCGTCCACCGCCACACCAAAAACCCACTCCAAAGCTGAGCCCGCGCAGAAGACCGTGCCCAGGCGTAAAAGCAAACCACGTCGCCGATCCCTCCACAGGCAGGAAGGTCGCCCCCAAAGTCATGATAATCGTCATTTGGAGCACGGTTTTCAGAGAAAATCCGCGATAGGGCGCGTGAAGCCCGCGACTGGCTACCCCTCGGAGAATCAGGCCAAAGAGCAGTCCACACACGGTCATGATGCCACCCTGCAGAAGCCATGTGCGCATCTGCTTCTCCCATCACCGCCGATGGCGGAGCCATGAAGGAGCGTCGAGGGTACGCCTGAGTCGCTTCATTCCGTCAAGCGCGTCGCCGAGTGCCAGACTCTGGGTGTCTGGGTGCCAGACAGGATTTTCCTGCATGTTTCCTTTCCCCATGAGGCCGTGTTCCCTCAACTGTAGCACTGGTTTTTCTATGGTTCATAACAAATTTTTACTACACGCGAAGAAGGGTGGTGTCCCTCGATAGCGTGTATGGCGGCACACGCAGCTTCGACGCGCATCTCGCCTATGGCGGAGTCCAGCGCGGCATTCCGCAGCGATTGTCCACCAGGTGGAAGGGCACGTTTTCGGCTCGACAGGGCAGAGCGTCTTGCGAGGTACGAGGAACGCGCAGCGAAGTCGAATGACACCATCGCGAGCCGGG
>WNFC01009196.1_pt1 | contig 16495 bp, 6 predicted proteins | sample 5400541 | NCBI WGS metagenome assembly WNFC01 (sample SAMN13153342, study PRJNA577476) | soil metagenome | isolation source: 120 cm saprolite under Douglas fir tree site 2 hole 2 replicate 1 | place: USA:California | collected 2015-04-18
ATGTACATCAACTCGCCAGGCGGCGTCGTGACGTCCGGGCTTGCGATCTACGACACGATGCAATTCGTCCGCCCGGCGGTCTCCACTCTATGCGTCGGCCAAGCGGCCTCCATGGCATCGCTGCTGCTGGCTGCCGGCCAGAAGGACATGCGGTTCGCGCTCCCGAACTCGCGCATCATGCTGCATCAGCCGTCCGGCGGCTTCCAGGGCCAAGCGACCGACATCATGCTTCATGCCCAGGAGATCTTGAATCTCAAGAAACGTCTCAACGAGATCTACGTGAAGCACACCGGCCAGCCGCTCAAGAAGATCGAGGACGCGCTCGAGCGCGATTACTTCCTGACTGGGGAAATGGCAATGGAGTGGGGCATTGTCGACAAGGTGATCAATAAGCGGCCGGAAGACCCGGCAGCGCTCAAGGTCGTCTAGCAATTCGATCGCAATTGCATTGTTCGCCGAACCCTCAGCCGAATTGAAGATCGAGAGCAGACATATGTTGTGGAGCGGCCGGCCTTCCAGATCACTCCGGAGGCAGTGAGCTATCCCTTCATCTATTCCGCAGACAATCGCATCGACCTCGGCCGGAATGCTCGAGCGCCATTATCCTGATCCTGCCCGATCGCTTCGGCTCATGAGCTCGAGGCTTCAAGCAATCAGCAGACTCGATGCTGTCCCCCCAAACCAAGGTCATCGAGCTCCGGTTCATATCAGCAGCGGTTCAACCGGATGCGGGGCGGATCTTTCATTTTCTGACCGCTCTGGTGGGGTTTCCCGAAAGCGGTATCCCACACCATAGAGGGTTCAAGTCGCCAAAATAGCGGCCGAACGCCTTGTGGCCTTCCACGTCGAGCGGCTGATCGCGAAAGAACAGGACCTGATGCTCCACCAGCGCCTGGTGCAACTCCTCGACCTGGCGGTTGCTGAGCGGCTTGGCGAGCGTCAAGCCGTCGACCTCGGCGCCAATGCGCGGCGTAACCGGTGTGACGTTGATGGTTTCGTAGCCCATGGCGTGACCTCTCGAGTGCGGGAAAATATATAAGTTTTCGCGGACAGCCGCCACCGCCGCAGTCATCACGGCGCTTTCTCGGCGGTCTGTACTCGTCAATAAAGGACGGGGCAGTGCTTCGTTTATCTCAGGCTCAACAGCAGAAGCGAACCAGCCTACCAAACACATGTATCCGATTATGGATAAGCTGCATTTTGACCGCACTGACTATTCGGTTGTTGTGAAGAATAGGGCTCCCCCTCGGAGCTTGTGGAGGTGGGAGATTTATCGCGCTGGGAGATCAAGCCCCATAGAGCGTCATCGGTAGTGTCCGTGTGCATTTGCCCAAAACGTCCGCATCGATATGATCGCCGCGTAACGCCTGCTTTCCGGCGTCAATGTCTATTCGTGCTCTCGGCCGAGAAGATTGCTGGGAAGTTCGAATGGTACTTTCCAAATGTTTTGGGCGTACTCGCCGATGGTGCGATCGGAGGAAAACCACGCCATTCGTGCGATGTTGAGCATGCTCACGCGCGTCCAATCGAATGTCGACAGCCACAGCCTTTCTACGCTTCTCTGCGCCGCAAAATAGGCATCGAAATCCGTTGTGACCATGTAGTAGTCGGAATGCCGCAGCGCGTTCATAAGCGCAGCGAATCGGTCGGCATCGTCGGGTGAAAAGACACCGGTCTCGATCGCCTCGATGGCCTCGGCGAGCTTGGGAGACGCTGCAATGACTGAACTTGCTTGCAAGGCTGCGCGCCGCCGCTCCTCGACCTCCTCGGCCCGCAAGCCGAAGATGAACATGTTCTCTGCGCCGACGTGGTCGCGAATCTCGATATTCGCTCCGTCTAACGTGCCGATCGTGAGCGCACCGTTCAAGGCAAGCTTCATGTTGCCAGTGCCGGAAGCTTCCATTCCCGCCGTCGAAATCTGCTCGGATAGGTCGGCAGCGGGAATGATCTTCTCCGCCAAACTGACGTTATAATCCGGCAGGAAGACGACCCGCAGGAGATCGCGAACGAGGGGATCCCCATTGATGACCTTGGCCACATCATTGATGAGCTTGATGATCAACTTTGCCTGCGCGTAGTTCGCTGCCGCTTTCCCGGCGAATATCTTCACCCGCGGTATCCAATTCCGATTAGGCTCTGCCCTGATCGCGTGATAGAGCGCGACCGTTTCAAGTAGATTCAGCAATTGGCGCTTGTATTCGTGGATACGTTTGATCTGCACATCGAACAGCGCATCCGGGTCCACATAGAGATCAAGGCGTTCGACGATCAGCCGCGCGAGGGCCACCTTGTTGGCGCGCTTGGCGGCTGCGACCCGTTCCTGGAGTCCACGGTCCTCGGCGTGGTCGGCAAGACGGACCAGTTGGGTGGGATCATCCAGAACGGCATCGCCGCACACCTCACGGAGGATCCTGGTGAGATCGGGATTGGCCTGCAGCAGCCAGCGCCGGAACGTGATTCCGTTGGTTTTGTTGACGATCCGGTCCGGATACACCGCGTGCAGGTCGCGGAACACGGTTTTGCGCATCAGGTTGGTGTGAAGCGCAGACACGCCGTTGATGCAATGGGACCCGACAAACGCAAGGTGCCCCATTCTCAACTTTCGACCATTATGCTCATCGATCAGCGAAATCGACCCGAGCGAGTCGGAAGCAGACGGATTTTTCAGCTTCGCTGCCTCGAGATGCTCCGTATTGATGCGATAGATGATCTCCAGGTGCCGCGGCAGAACCCGCCCAAACAGATCGACCGGCCAGGATTCGAGCGCTTCAGGCAGCAGCGTATGGTTGGTGTAGGAGAATGTGCCGACCGTGATGCGCCACGCCTCGTCCCATGGCAGGCCGTGAAGGTCGACGAGAATGCGCATGAGTTCCGGAACTGCGACGCTCGGATGCGTGTCATTGAGCTGGATAGCCGATCGAAGGGGCAGGAAGTAGAGGTTTCCATCGGCCCGCAGATGCCGCTGCACCAGGTCCTGCAGCGAGGCTGAAACAAAGAAATATTCCTGGCGCAGGCGAAGCTCTAAGCCGGCTGGGGTCGCATCGCTGGGATAGAGGATCTTGGAGATTGCTTCGGCGCGAGTCTGTTCCGACAACGCGCCGACGTGATCGCCCATGTTGAACGCATCGAGGCGCAGGGGATCGACGGCTCGGGCAGACCACAAGCGCAAGGGATTTACGTGTCGGCCGCGCCACCCCACGATCGGAATGTCATAGGCGACCGCCTCGAGACTCTCGGCCGGATGCCAGACCGAGCGTTTGACGCCGGTCGGCGAAATTGTCGTCTCGACCCTGCCGCCGAAGTGGATATCGTAGATCACTTCCGGCCGAGCGAACTCCCACGGATTGCCGAAGGACAGCCATTCCTCGGGGTATTCCTGCTGCCAACCGTCCCTGATGACTTGGCGAAACAGGCCGTGATCGTAGCGAATGCCGTAGCCGTAGGCGGGAATCCCCAGCGTCGCCATGCTCTCCATGAAACAGGCGGCGAGCCGACCGAGGCCGCCATGGCCGAGTGCCGCGTCCGGCTCAACGGCTCGCAGCCGGTTTAGATCGACACCCAGATCCCCGAGCGCCGCGCGAAAGATCTCGGTGCAACCAAGGTTGCAGAGCACATCGGCAAAAAGTCGCCCGATGAGGAACTCCAGCGACAGATAGTAGACGCGCTTGCGGCCCTGTGCATGGCTGGTGCGATCCACCATGAGCCATCGATGGACAACGCGATCGCGAATAGTCAGCGCGGCCGCGACGAACCAGTCCCGGTCGGTAGCCGCAGCCGCATCCTTGCCCAGTTCCAGCGCCAGTTTGGCGAGCACAGCGCTCTTGATTTCATCAAGGTCGCCATTCTCTGCAGGCGCGATAGCAGGACGAATCGAGAAATCACCGCCATCGGTATGGTTCGCCTTCGCTGACGGCGACTTGCGAGCGAAGCTCGGCTTATCCATGCCTCATGCCTCTTATGCCGGCATCGGCGTTGAGGAACTTGTTGTTCGTCTCAGAAGCGGTGCCATCTCGGAAGAGCGGTTTGTTGCGGAAATGGTCTCGCTCCGCAAGGCGTTCGAAAGGATCGTGGGGGAACTAACGTGGGAGGCCAAGAGCAGCGCCCTTGCTGCAATGGCATCATTAAAGGTCCCCGAGTCTCAGACAAGGAATTGACCATCACGGCGCGACCTACGCCGCAGCGGGCAAGCCGCCGGAGATACTGTACGCACGCTCGACGATGCTGCTCAGCTCGCAAGAATGTATGTGGGCCCCGGGCTAACCAATCCACATCAAACAATGGACGCTGTTTATTTGCGGGCCTAAGGCTGACCTGTTATGCCATCGGACAACCGCGCGAGAGCCCGCTCGCGGCGGTCGATCAAAAATAAGATTGACGCGGTTGACACAACGCTCGCGCAGTTGACGCGAATGGCGAGCATCACAACCAACTGATTTTTTGTACCCGCGCTATCGCGCTACCGCCGAGCGCTCAACTGTTGGGCTTCTATTTCTTCAGCACACTTGAGATAATTGTGCGCCTGCACGAGAAGAAGCCGAGCACGTTGTCGATCGCTGATCGCACGTGCCTTCTCCAAGTATTCTTCCGCCTTGTTCCGCAAGACATCGACGCCCATGCCGCGATCCCCCGTTACTTAGCTTGGTTGGCACATTTAGGCCGGCAATCATGGCAAAATATCGAAACAACACTCTCCGGCGGTCAATCGGGACGCCCCGGTAAGGAACAGCCGCCGATCTGCGGGGCTGAGTTCAGAGACGAACCTCCGACACAGTACACGGGCGGTTTGGGAGTTGAGGGTGGCCCCTTAGCGCCCGGATCTGTCCAACCCCAGGGAGCGGCAGCCCCTCGGGGCCAGTATGCCCCCACCCTACGACTGTTCGACTAGATCGACAAAATTCGAACTGAGACCATCCCGGCGCGGTTTCGCCGCCTTGAAACCAGCCCCTCTCAGAGGTGTTTCAGATTTCGTCATAGGAGATGGCCTGCCACTGGCCGTTGCCTGTATGAGATCGTCAACGACGCTTGAAGGATCATGCCGTGCCGAAATTTCACGGTTGATATCTGCGATTTTTTCCCACCATTCGGCCGAGTATTTAGCACACATGATTGCCTCCCCGGCTGCATCACGGCAGCTCGTTATAAGCACAACCGAGGCGAGATTATGTACACCAGTTTGCCGTCGGGGCTGGGGGCTGAGGGCCCTTCGGCATTGTTTTAAGGAGGAGACCCTCGGCCCGCTGACCTCATGATATCCGCCGTTGACCTCAGAGCTGGCTGATTTTCCAAGTCTTCCAAAGACACAGGCAAGCGCTGGCGCCAATTCGGATGTTCATTGGTCGTCCCCGGGAGATTGACCTGATTCCTCATTCCTAGGGCATCCTCCATCGATATGACCAACAGTCGTGATGGAGTATCCGCGAGATACTTTGCCACCGACGCAAAGTCGGGGGTTTGGAGGCCGCGCTGCCGCAACGCATGGCGCAGAGCATCAAGCGCGCCGTCCCGCTCCTCCGTCGTCTCGCCGGGATCGATGCCCAGCGCTTGCTTGACATCCAAGTCGTGTTGATCCCTCCATCCTACGAAGGTTGCAACATCGTGCGTTCCGAACGAAACGAGTGCGTTTTCCCGGTAGCTTTCGGGCGGGAAAAAAGCGCCGTTCGCCGAGCGCTCGAACAACATGACTTGATACGTCCAGATGCCCCAATCCGCGAGCGTCTCGCGAAAATTTTCGGGAATGGTCCCAAGGTCTTCCCCCACAACAATGCACCCGTGTTCCATGCTGGATAGGGCGGTGACTGCCAACATCGCCTCGAAGGGAAAGCGAATGTAGGCCCCCTGGCTCGCTTGCACGCCGTGGGGAATGAGGTAAAGGCGCTTCAAGCCCAAGACGTGATCCAGAACTCCGACCGCGATATCGAGATAGAGCCCGAGCGGCAGGCCCCGCTCGCAGCCTTTCGCACGACAGCGGTCGAGCTGCTCGTGGGCCACCCACTGCACGAATTCGAAGAGACCGGTCGATACCGCCTCGGTGCGTCGAAGCACAGCGAGCGTTTGGTCTTCGACCCTTCGCCACTCTTGCGGCCATTCCCACCACGGATGTCCGAATTTCTGGCGCAGCCACTCGAAACATGCAAAGCGAGCCAGCGTGGGTCCCTGCGCTTGTCGAAACCGATCGAAGCCGCGACGCCTTTCCACAGTGCCTTCATCGCGAAAGACTTCGTATGCAAGCTCGAGCGCGCGCATCTTCGCATTTGCAACACCGTCGTAATCGACGATCTCGCGCGTTCGAAGGCGTTCGACCTCTTCTTCCAGCCCGGCGGCTTGTAGGCCGGGAAATTCCGGAACTGCATCCACATCGACGTAGAGCGGATTGAGAAAGAGGCGGCTGTTCGGGGCGTAGGGGCTGGCGTCCGATGCCCCATCGAATAAAGCATGCAGCGGGTTGAGCCCGATGCCCGCTGCGCCCAGATCGGCGGCAAGGTCGACGAGCGCGGCAAGATCGGTAAAGTCGCCATGCCCCCAGTTGCGCAGCGACCTCACCCCGTAGAGCTGTACCCCGAGCGCCCACATCCGCCGTGGCGCCGTTTGCTCCCCTTGGTACGCCCGGTCGCGGCAGACGATTAAGCAGGCGTCCTCGGATAGGGGACGTGACGGGCTTGCGACTGTGACACGCAGTCGAAAGATCCCGTTTTGTAGCGCGCTTGGCAGCGTCAGCAGAGGCGATGTCCCCTCGCCCGCGGCGATCCTGTGCTCCGAAAAGATCTGCCAGCGCAGCGGCAGCCCCTCGACAGCGGCTAAGCGCAGGGGTGGATCCGCCTCGCCACGGATCACGATGCTCCGCGGCAGCATGCGATCGGCCGCATCACGACCGGAGGCCAGAGCCTTGAGGATTCGAGTAAGAACCTCCGGTTCGACAGTCCGAAGATTTCCGAACGCGTCCCGGTATTCGGTTTCCAAACCACAAAGAGCTGCTCGTTCAAACACGCGGTCCATGGTCGCGGCGCTCTATGACAGACCCGACCTTGCGTGCGGTGCAAAAGATTTCGTCTGGATCGATGGACCGACAACAAGGGCGATCCGGGTTTGTTCCGCTAAGAACCCGCGGATTGCGCAATACGATTTCATGTTTTTCGGCGTAACGCGACCTGAGACGCGGCCTGGAACCAAAGCGGGAGGGTCCAGGTTCCATCAATGCCCTTCCGCCGCCCGGGCGGCTTGACAGGGCGGCAAAGCACAATCGAGCCGTGACAGCCAACCCCAGCATCCGATCCGTCGGCGACCTTTCTAAACATCGCATCTACATCGAAGACGTTTACCCCGTCGTCGATGGAGGCCGTTTTCCAGTCAAGCGCATCGTCGGCGAGGAGGTCGACGTCTGGGCCGATATCTTCCGCGACGGCCATGTCGTGCTCGCAGCCGAACTCTTGTGGCGGCGCGAAGGAACCGACAAATGGCTCCGCGTTCCCATGGCGCTGCACGACAACGACCGCTGGCGGGCAAGCTTCAGCCCTGCCAAGGCCGGCCGCTACGTCTACGCCATCGAGGCTTGGACTGACGTATTCGCGAGCTGGCGTCGCGATTTCCTGGCTAAAAGGGCGGCCGGGATGGATATCGGCCTCGAAATCGAGGAAGGCCGCAACCTGTTGGCGGATCTCAGGCTCAGGAACAGCGAACATGCTCGGCTCATTCGGGATGTCTGCCGGAAACCGGGCATTGCCGAAAATCCAGCCCCGCTTTTGTCCGAGGAGCTTACGGCAGCAGCCAGCAAAGGCCAGCAGTCCGATCTTACCCGCAGCGCCAATTACCCGTTGGTGGCCGACCGCGCAATCGCGCGGGCAGGCGCCTGGTACGAGATGATGCCGCGCAGTCAATCGTCCGTTCCCGGTAGGCACGGTACCTTTGACGATTGCATCAATCGATTGCCCGACATCGCCGCGCTCGGCTTCGATGTGCTGTATTTGACGCCCATCCATCCGATCGGCCGCGTGAACCGCAAGGGCCGCAACAATTCGCTTCGTTGCGAAGCCGGCGATCCGGGCAGTCCCTATGCCATCGGCTCCGCCGAGGGCGGCCACGATGCCGTGCATCCCGAGCTCGGGACGCTCGACGATTTTCGGCGCTTGGTGCGCGCCTGCGCCGAGCACGGATTGGAAGTCGCGCTCGACTTTGCCGTCCAGTGCTCGCCCGACCATCCCTGGCTCGCGCAGCATCCGCAATGGTTCAGACGCAGACCCGACGGCTCGATCCAATATTCGGAAAATCCGCCAAAAAAGTACGAAGATATCGTCAATCCCGACCTCTACGGGGCCGACAACGAAGGGCTTTGGAAAGCCCTGCGCGACGTCGTGCTGTTCTGGGTCGCGCAAGGGGTGCGGATCTTTCGCGTCGACAATCCGCATACCAAGGCGTTTGCGTTCTGGGAATGGTTGATCCGAGAAGTCCAGTCCGTCGATGCGGACGTCATCTTCTTGTCCGAGGCCTTCACCAGACCCAAGGTCATGAAGGCGCTCGCCAAGCTCGGCTTCAGCCAGTCCTACACCTACTTCACTTGGCGCACGGGCAAGGAGGAATTGCAGGCCTACGTGAGCGAGATCACCCGCTATCCCGAACGCGAATATTTCCGGCCCAATTTCTTCGTCAATACGCCCGACATCCTGCCGTTCCATCTGCAGAGCGGCGAGCCCTGGGTCTTCAAGGCGAGGGTGGCGCTTGCCGCCACGCTGTCGGGCAGTTACGGCATCTACAACGGTTTCGAATTGCTGGAGCACGAAGCGATACCCGGAAAGGAGGAATACTTTAACTCCGAGAAGTATGAATTGAAGGTTCGCGACTGGGATCGGCCCGGCAATATCAAAGACTACATCGCATGCCTCAACCGGATACGGCGGGACAATGCGGCGCTCTTGCAAACCAGCAATTTGCGCTTTGCGCAGATCGACGACAACGACGTCATCGGTTTCATCAAGGAATCGGTAGCACGCGACAATGCGGTGGCCGTCGCCGTGGCGTTGACAAAGGTCGGACCGCGGGAGTTCTGGTTTCACTTCGGCGATATCGAAATCGGTCCGTCGACCTCGCGCCGGCAGGCCAAATCCATTGAAAATCTGATCACGGGCGAACGGCACGTCCTCGAGTGGGGCGGAGTCCGTTTGCGCATCGATGAGCAGCAGGACCCCGCCCTGCTGTTCCGCTGCTTCGCGTGAAGGCTGTGCCATGGATGTGGTCGCTGACATCAGGGCGGCACCGAGGCTCGAAAGCGACGAGCTTTGGTTCAAGGACGCGATCATCTATCAGCTTCATGTCAAGGCTTTCGCCGACAGCAATAACGACGGCATCGGCGATTTCGCAGGGCTGACCGAAAAGCTCGACTACCTAGAGGATCTCGGCGTCACGGCGCTTTGGCTGCTGCCATTCTATCCCTCGCCCGGCCGTGACGACGGCTACGACATTTCCGACTACCGCACCATCAATGCCGATTTCGGCACGATGTCGGATTTCCGTCGCTTCATGCAGGAGGCCAAGCGGCGAAGGCTGCGAGTGCTCACCGAGCTCGTCATCAATCATACGTCCGACCAACATCCCTGGTTCGTGCGCGCGCGCCAAAGCAAACCGACGTCCGATGCCCGCAACTGGTATGTGTGGAGCGATCACGACCATGCCTATGCAGGGACGCGCATCATCTTCAGCGACACCGAGAAATCAAATTGGGCCTGGGACCCGCTTGCTGGGGCGTATTACTGGCACCGCTTCTTTTCGCATCAGCCGGATCTCAATTACGACAATCCGCGGGTGCTTGCGGCCATGATTCAGATTATGCGCCGCTGGATCGATCTCGGCATCGATGGCTTCCGTTTGGACGCCATTCCATATCTGTGCGAGCGCGAAGGGACCAACAACGAGAACCTTCCGGAAACCCACGCGATCATCAAAAAAATCAGGTGTGCGCTCGACTCCTACATGCCTGGCAAGGTCCTTCTCGCCGAGGCCAATCAGTGGCCGGAAGACGTCAACGCCTATTTCGGCGATGGCGACGAGTGCCACATGGCGTATCACTTTCCGCTGATGCCGCGGATTTACATGGCAATCGCTCAGGAAGACCGCTTTCCCATCACCGACATTCTCCGACAGACTCCGGACATCCCGGCCAACTGCCAGTGGGCGCTGTTCCTGCGCAACCACGACGAACTCACGCTCGAAATGGTAACCGATGTCGAGCGCGATTACCTCTGGTCAACCTATGCGACCGACCCTCGCGCCCGCATCAATCTGGGGATCAGACGGCGATTGGCGTCGTTGATGGACAATGATCGGCGCAAGATCGAGCTGATGAACTCGCTGCTGATGTCGTTTCCCGGCACGCCGATCATCTATTACGGCGACGAGATCGGGATGGGCGACAATATATATCTCGGCGATCGTAATGGCGTGCGCACGCCGATGCAGTGGACGCCGGATCGCAATGGCGGGTTCTCCCGTTGCGACCCGGCGCAGCTCTACCTGCCAATGATCATGGACCCGGTCTATGGGTACGAGGCGGTCAACGTCGAAGCGCAATCGCGCAGTCTGGCGTCGCTGCTGAGTTGGACCAAACGCCTAATTTCGGTTCGCAAGTCGAGCAAGGTGTTTGGCCGCGGATCGCTGACGTTTATCCGCCCGGCAAATCGCTCCGTGCTCGTCTACGTGCGGCAACACGAAAACGAAGTCGTGCTTTGTGTCGCCAATCTGTCGCGCTCGGCGCAGGCCGCCGAGATCGACCTCGCCCCCTGGCGTGGCCGCGTGCCGTTCGAATTGCTCGGCCGAACGAACTTTCCGCCGATTGGCGATGGTGCCTACCTTGTGACGCTGGGGCCCTACGGATTCTTTTGGTTCCTGCTCCGCGAACCGGATGCGTCGACGATCGAGGGCCCGAGGATCTGGGCGGAATTCGAGACGCTCGTCGTCACCGACGGCTGGAGATCGCTGCTGCGCGGCCGTTCCAAATCGATACTCGAACGCGATGTCCTTCCGGCATTTCTTGCGAGCCGGCGCTGGTATGCGAATCGAGGCAGGCTGGCGACGACCCATATCGTCGGCGCCGTTCCAATCGTGGCGGCCGATCCCGATCTGGGAGTTGCGTTGCTCGAAACCAAAGACAAGCGCGAAACCGCGAATTATCTCCTGCCCTTGACCATCAAATGGACCCGTTTTGACCCCGAGCAACAGGATCCAAGCGCGCTCGCCGCCGTGCGCCAGGGGCCACGCGAAGGCACCCTGCTCGACGCCACTGCCGATCCGAGCTTTATCTCTCTTCTGCTCGAAAACCTGCGCGCAGGGCACACGACCGAAGCCGACCGTCGTCGAATCGAGTTCGCGCCGACGGCGGCCTTTGCGAAAGACGGCCCGCTCGCGATTCAAGACGTGCGTGCCGTCGATACGGAGCAGTCGAATACGACGGTCCTTGTCGGAACAGACTATGTCGTCAAGCTCTTTCGCCGCCTCGAGCCTGGCCTCAATCCCGAAATCGAGGTCGGCCATTTTCTCACGGAAACAGTCGCGTTCTCGCATGCCCCGCCCCTGCTCGGAACGGTCGAGCTGGAGGAGAACGGGGCTCGCAGCGCCGTCGCCGTCGTGCACGGCTTCGTGCAAAACCAGGGTGACGCCTGGACGGTGACGAGCGCCTATCTGGACCGTTTCGTCGAGGAGCAACGCCTCCTGACGGCCGAGGCCGCCGGGCACAGCGATGAGCAAGCCGCCTATCTGCGGCGGATGGACCAGGTCGGGCGGCGGGTCGCCGAGTTGCAGTTCGCGCTTGCAAGCCGTGATGATATCGCCGCATTCGCTCCGGAACCGATTGCGGCCGACGATGTCGGGAATTGGACGGAAGGCATCCTACAGCGTGCCGGCCGCGCCCTCGGTGACTTGGCACGTCGCCGATCGGAGTTGGCGGAGAATGACCGCCAGCTGCTCGACGCGCTCTTGTCCTACCAAGACTCGCTTCCCGCGCGATTGGGCGAATTGCTTCCGGAAACCGTCGACGCAATGAAGATCCGTCATCACGGTGATTTTCATCTCGGGCAGATGCTAATCGTCAAGGACGACATCTCCATCATCGATTTCGAAGGCGAGCCGCGCCGCAGCATCGAGGATCGCCGGCGCAAGGCCCCCGCTGCCCGCGATGTAGCCGGTCTCATCCGCTCGATCGACTATTCCGTAACGGCTGCGCTCGAGCGTGCGCTCAAGTCGGCGCCCGATGAACACCACGGCAAGCTCGCCCGCGCGCTCGAAGATTGGCGCGAACACTCCGTCGCCGCCTTTATGGCGGCGTATCGATCATCATTGAGCGACACGAGACTTTGGCCGCAATCGCCCGAGGCCGCCGATGCTCTTCTCGATTTTTTCCTGTTGGAGAAGGCTTTCTATGAAATCGAATACGAGCTTGCGCATCGGCCCGATTGGCTGCGGGTGCCGCTGGCCGGCACCTGGCGCATTCTCTCGCGTTCGGAAGGCGGGCCGCAATGAGCTCGCTCACGCCGGAAGCCTATGCCGTCATCGAAGGTCGCCATTCCGATCCTTTCCGCTATCTCGGCCCGCATGTCGAAAATGACTCGTCCATCGTTCGCGTCTTCCTTCCGGATGCCGAGGAAGTTGCCATCATCGACGAAGAGGGTCACGAAAATGATCTTCAACGCATCCATGATGCCGGCCTGTTCGAGGGCCGTTTGGCCAACGGGCCGCGACACTATCGCCTGCGCGCGCGCTACGGCGACCGGCAGGTCGAGCTCGAAGACCCCTACCGCTTCCCGCCGATCTTGTCCGAGTTCGATCTCTATCTGCTCGGCGAAGGGACCCATAGGCACCTTTACGAAAAGTTGGGTGCCCATCCGATGGTGCTCGAGGGCGTGTCGGGGGTAGCCTTTGCCGTTTTCGCGCCTGCGGCCAAGCGCGTCAGCGTGGTTGGCGATTTCAATCTATGGGATGGACGCCGCCACGCCATGCGCGTGCGCGGCAACGGCTTTTGGGAAATTTTTGTGCCGGAAGCTCGCGCCGGCGACAAATATAAATACGAGATTGTCGGGCCGGACGGTCACCTGCTGCCGTTGAAGTCCGATCCACTGGCCTTCGCTGCCGAACTGCGACCGCGGACGGCTTCGATCGTGGTCGATCGCGAGACGATCCAACGGCCGCAAGCGGCACCTGGCGGCATCAATGCCTTGAGTGCGCCGATATCGATCTATGAAGTCCATCTCGGGTCGTGGCGGCGACATCCGCAACATGGCGGCCGTTGGCTGAGCTACCGCGAGTTGGCGGAGGAATTGCCAGCTTACGCGAGCGACATGGGGTTCACACATGTCGAATTCCTGCCGGTCAGCGAACATCCGTTCGACGGATCCTGGGGCTATCAGCCGACCGGACTTTTTGCGCCCACTAGTCGCTTCGGCACTCCGGTCGACTTTGCCGCTATGATCGATGCGTGCCACCGAAAGGGGCTGGCCGTCATTATTGACTGGGTGCCAGGACACTTCCCCGACGATCCCCATGGCCTCAGCCGTTTCGACGGGACGGCACTCTATGAGCATGAAAATCCGAAGCAAGGACGCCAGCTCGATTGGAACACCCTCGTCTACAATTACGGGCGGACCGAAGTCGCAAACTTCCTGTTGGGCAGCGGATTATTCTGGCTCGATCGCTACCGCATCGACGGGCTGCGCGTAGATGCCGTCGCTTCCATGCTGTATCTCGATTACAGCCGGCCCGAAGGCGGCTGGGTGCCGAACAAATACGGCGGACGCGAAAACCTCGACGCCATCAAACTGCTTCGCCGTTTTAATTCGGAGCTGTTCTCACGATTTCCCAATGCCACCACGGCGGCGGAGGAGTCGACCGCTTGGCCAATGGTATCGAGGCCGGTGGATTGGGGCGGTCTCGGGTTCGGCTACAAGTGGAACATGGGATGGATGCACGACACGCTCGAATACATCAGCAAAGATCCGATCTACCGCAAGCATCATCACGGTCAAATCCTTTTCGGCTTGCACTACGCCTTCTTCGAGAACTTCATCCTGCCGCTCTCCCATGACGAGGTTGTGCACGGCAAGCGTTCGATTCTCGGGCGCATGCCGGGCGATGAATGGCAGCGCTTTGCCAATCTGCGCGCTTATTACGGCTTCATGTTCGGTCACCCCGGCAAGAAGCTCCTGTTCATGGGCAGCGAGTTCGGCCAGGAGAGTGAATGGCGCCATGATCATTCGCTTGATTGGCATCTTCTCAAGCACGCCCGGCATGCGGGTGTGCAGGCTTTGATCCGTGATCTCAATCGTCTTTATCGGACGATACCAGCTCTGCACGAACTCGATTGCGAGGATGCCGGATTCGAGTGGTTGATCATGCATGATGCCAAACGCAGCGTGTTCGCCTGGCTGCGCAAAGGACGACAAACGCACGAGCGTTGCCTGGTGGTGGTGAATTTCACCCCTGAGGTCTACCGCGACTACCGCATCAAGGTTCCATTTTCGGGGAACTGGCGCGAGGTCCTCAACAGCGATTCCGCGCTGTACGGCGGCAGCAATATCGGGAACGAGGGCGCGGTCACGACGTTGGACAGGGGCGCAGCAGTTCCCGAGGTCAGCCTTGTTGTTCCGCCCCTTGCGACAATTTTTCTCGTTCCGGAACGGTAGCGTGCGAATTTCGGCAGGTGCGCCGCATCCGTTGGGAGCAACGTGGGATGGGCGCGGAACTAATTTCGCGCTGTTTTCGGCGAATGCCGAAAAGGTCGAGCTTTGCCTATTCGACAGCCATGGTCGGCGCGAGATCGAGCGCATCGCGCTGCCGGAACGCACCGAGGATGTCTGGCATGGCTACCTCAATGATGTCGCGCCAGGAAGGCTCTACGGTTACCGGGTTCATGGCCCTTATCAGCCCGAGCGCGGATTGCGCTTCAATGCACACAAGCTCCTCGTCGATCCCTACGCCAAGCAGATTGCAGGGCGCCTCGTCTGGAGCGACGCGCATTTCGGCTACCGCGCCGGCAGCGCGCGGGCCGATCTCTCGTTCGATCGGCGAGACAACGCGCGCGGAATGCCGAAAAGCGTGGTCGTCGACGAAGCCTTCACGTGGGGCGCAGAGCGTCGACCGTCGATTCCCTGGCAAGACACGATCATCTACGAAGTCCACGTCAAGGGGCTCTCTCAGCTTCGCGAGGATGTGCCGCCGGCTTGGCGCGGTACATATCGCGGTCTTACGGCACCGGCGGTGGTCGATCATCTCAAGCGTCTAGGCGTCACCGCACTTGAACTGCTGCCGGTCCACGCCTTTATCGATGATCGACATCTGATTGAGCGCGGCCTCAGCAACTATTGGGGCTACAATACGCTGGGTTTCTTCGCACCCGAGAACCGTTACGCCGTCGATGGATCGCTCGATGCATTTCGATCGACTGTGTCGCGATTACATGATTCCGGCATCGAGATCATCCTAGATGTCGTCTACAACCATACCGCCGAAGGCAATCACCTCGGGCCGACTCTGAGTTTCCGCGGCATCGACAATACCTCTTATTACTGGCTTCTCCCTGATCAGCCCCGCTACTACGACGATTTCACGGGCTGCGGGAATGCACTCAACCTCACGCATCCGCGCGTGCTGCAAATGGTCATGGATTCGCTGCGATATTGGGTGCAGGTTTGTCACATCGACGGCTTCAGGTTCGATCTCGCAAGTACGCTCGGCCGCGGGCCCAACGGGTTTGATGGTGGCATAGCCTTCTTTGCGGCCATCCGACAGGATCCTGTTTTGGCCGGAGCCAAGCTGATCGCCGAACCGTGGGATCTTGGTCCCGGCGGCTACCGGGTCGGGGCGTTTCCGTCGGGCTGGTCGGAATGGAATGACCGCTTTCGCGGTACGCTGCGTCGCTATTGGTCTGGGGAAGGCAATCTCCTCGGCGAGCTTGGCCGCCGCATGACCGGCTCAGCCGATCTGTTTCATCACAACGGTCGCGGCCCGCGCTCGAGCATCAACTACGTCACGGTTCATGATGGGTTCACGCTTGCCGATCTCGTCAGCTACGAGCGCAAGCACAACGAAGCAAACGGCGAGCACAATCGAGACGGATTCGACGAAAATCACAGCACGAATCACGGCGTCGAAGGACCGACCGATGATCCCGCCATTCTCCAGCTGAGGCGGCAACTGCGGCGCAATCTGCTTGCAAGTCTGATGTTGGCGCAAGGCGTGCCGTTGCTGCTCGCCGGAGACGAAGTCGGCAATAGCCAGGGCGGCAACAACAACGCCTATTGCCAGGACAATCCAATCGGATGGGTGGATTGGTTCGCGCTCGGCCGCAATGAGGAGGACATGACCGCCTTGGTGAGCGAGCTCACCGAGCTGCGCCGGCGGTTTCCCCAGTTGCGCGCACGGCGCTGGGTCGAAGGGCGCCGCGCTGACGGCTCCTTCGGCGCGTTGTGGCTGACGCCGCAGGCGACCGAGATGGTGGAGCAGGACTGGAATTTTCCGGAGGGAC